>Ga0310121_10003857_pt1 | contig 13521 bp, 6 predicted proteins | sample CB27_Tmax_986_MG_FD_203504 | JGI IMG/M metagenome (GOLD analysis project Ga0310121, IMG submission 203504) | Marine microbial communities from Western Arctic Ocean, Canada - CB27_Tmax_986 | ecosystem: Environmental > Aquatic > Marine > Oceanic | place: Canada: Western Arctic Ocean | collected... | reverse complement strand
CCTCCGTCCAAAGGCAGGGTAAGACTTTGGCCTTTTCGGCATCGCTGACGTCCTCCCCTAAACTTGCTCCAGGTTAAGTGAGAGAATCCAGTCCAACCCTGTCGAATTGGTATTCATGCCTGAAGGACAAATGATCGGTTCGGTCAATCTGCTGGAAATGCCCATTCGCGACGATTCTCTTGTGCATTGGATGTGGGGAGGTGTTTATCCTCGGCGCGATGTGATCGGGTCGATTACCGGCCTGAAGCGAACGGGCGATCTGCTCGGCGCGACCGTCAGCTTTGGCCACGTCGCGCTGTCCGGTGTGGCTCGTTATCAGTCCTTCCAGTTCGGCGACCAATTCCATAACAACCTGTTCGTCACCGTGTACAATACGCACAAAGTTCAACGGGTCGTCCTCGAGCGGCATGGTTCGACCTACCGCGGTCAGATCCATGACTTTCTCAATTCGGACCACGACGAGGTCCGCTTCACCGATGTCTGGGAAGATGCCGACGGCAGCCTGATGGTGATCGATACCGGCGAGTGGTTTCGGGAGTCATGCCCGGCCGCGCAGCTGATTGACGGGAAAATTCATGGGGCCATATATCGTGTGAGTCGTAGTGGCGCACCCGTGCCGCCGGACCCGCGCGGGCTGAAAATAGAGTGGAACGAACTGACGGACCAACAGCTGGCTAGTCTTCTTGACGACGAGCGATTTGCAGTACGAGAGCGCGCGGTCGACACGCTTAGCCAGCGGGGTGATCAGGCGATCGCGATCTTGCGGCGGCTGATGAGTCAAAGCCCGAGTGTTACCGCGAGGCAGAACGCGGTCTGGACGCTGTGCCGGATGAGGACCGAGCCAGCTCAAGCGGCTGGACGTGAAGCATTTACGGACCAAGCGGCGGCCGTTCGCGAGGCCGCCGCACATGCCGCATTCGCCTCGCGCGACGGCCCAGCCGTAGAGTCACTGATTCCGCTATTATCCGACGAAGCGGCCTCCGTACGGCGTGAAGCTGCGACCGCGTTGGGCGTACTGGGAGATCCACAAGGCGTACCCGCGCTGCTTGCGGCGACAGCCGCCGGAACAGATCGGCTGTTGGAACACGCGCTGGTTTACGCGCTGATCGAGATCGATGACCACGCCGTCACCGTCGCCGGTCTGAGTCACCCGGCGCCCGACGTGCGCCGCGCGGCGCTGATTGCCTTGGACCAGATGGACCGTGGCAGGTTGACTCGCCAGTTGGTGACACCGCTGCTGGATACGGACGATCCTCAGCTGCAGCGCGTCGCGCTGGAAGTGATCAGCCGGCGCGAAGGTTGGGCCGCCGAGATTACTGACTTGCTGCGCAATTGGCTGGCGGCCGAGCAGTTGTCGGACGATCGAGCAGCCTCGCTGCGTGGGGCCTTGATGGCTTTCCATGGAGACGCCCACATCCAGCAACTGGTGGGCGACACGTTGGCGCACAGTGGTACGCCCACCGAGACGCGGCTCTTATTGTTGGAGATCATCGGCCGCTGCGAATTGGAAATCTTGCCGGAATCCTGGCAACAGCAGCTTAGCGAGAGCGTAAGATCCAGCGACCCGCGCGTCGTTCGGCAGGCGATCGGGTCGATTGGAACTTGCGGAGTGCGACAGTTCGACCAACTGCTGACGGACCTGGCCCGCGATACCGCTCGGGCCACTCCGCTGCGCGTGGCTGCGGCCGCGGTGGTCAGCGAGTCCCATGAGCCGTTGTCGCAACAGCTGTTCGAACTGTTGGCCAGTCGGGTTCACCCCGAAGTCGAAGCGGTCCAGCGGCTGGCAGCCGCCCGCGCGCTGGGCGGTGCCCACCTGGACCAGCAGCAACTGCTGGCGGTGACCGACATCATCGCTCGCGCGGGCCCACTCGAACTGCCGTCGCTGACGAGCGCTTTTGAGCAGCGAACCAGCGCGGACGAGGGTCGGCGGCTGATGATCGCGTTGAACAAATCTCCGGGCCTGACCAGCCTGTCGGCGATTCGGCTCAGAAAGCTGCTGGAGCCCTATCCCACCGAAGTTCAGTCATCGGCGGCACCGCTGCTGGAGCGATTGAACGCCGACACTGGCGACCAGTTGGCTCGCATCGAGCAGCTGTCCAGCGCCCTGGCAGGGGGCGACCCCGCGCGGGGACACGAGGTCTTCCGCGGTAAACGCGCGTCGTGCCTGGCATGCCACCGGGTAGGAGCAGAGGGGGGCGCGGCGGGCCCCGATCTGTCCCGCGTCGGAGCGGTCCGTACCAGGCGAAATCTGCTGGAATCGATCGTCCTTCCAAGCGCTACGTTTGCGCGCGGCTATGAGCCTTTTAACGTCGTCACCGATGATGGCAAAGTACACAGTGGCGTTATCGGTCGGGAGACAGCGGATGCCATCTACCTGCGGACCGCCGAGCGTGCCGAGACTCGCGTCCCGCGAGCGGAGATTGACGAGCTGGTTCCGGGCAAGGTGTCGATCATGCCGCAAGGCCTCGACAAACAATTATCATCTCAGCAACTCCGCGATCTGCTGGCCTATTTGTCGTCATTGAAGGGATGAACTTAGGATCGCAGGAAAAATAACTTCCTCCGCTAACTCCTCTCCTTCTGGGAGAGGGTATGGTGAGGGCAGTCAGAAATGCGGAAGTTTGTCCCCCAACATCACCACGAATAGACTGCACAGGAGATATCAAATGCTAATCCACGCATTCGCGCTGTTGACTGTCTCGACGCTCACCTCGCCACAACATCCGCGGCCGAAAACATCCAGGCAGCGGGTGACGCTTGAGCAAAATCAGCCAACTCGCGATATCTACTCGGGGACATTGACCGGGCTCGTACCCGGGACCTACCGGCTGCTGCTGGTCGAGCCCGTTTTGCCCCAAGGGACCCCGACTGCCCAATTTGTCGTCACTCGATTCCTTTCGCGACTCTACGGTGGGCAGGTCAGCAGAGATTATGGTTCCCCTCGTTTCTCTCGGTGGGGGATGGCACCAGCTATGCGGGCGTGACGGTCACGAGTTCGTCGCTCACCGCCTCGATCTGCGTGGTTTCAACCTGACTGAGGCCGTCGGCATATCCAACCACCAGAGACAGGTCGCATAGACGATTGATCTGTTGTGGAATGCCGTGAGCCAGGTAGTGGAGTGCCTCGACTGCTTCGGGTGTGAAGATATCGCGCGTGGCGCCGGCTGCCGTCAGGCGATGTTGGACATAGCTGGCTGTTTCGTCGACGGTGAGCGGGCGGAGCAAGGTTTTGACGGCCACGCGCTCGTCCAGACTGGGTATCCGGCGGAGTGTCGAGAGGAGCCCTGGCTGGCCAACCAGGATGAGTGTTAGCGCGGGTCGACCTTCCCATTGAAAATTGACAAGCAGCCGAAGTGTTTCCAACACACCGCAGTCTTCCAGCAAGTGGGCCTCGTCAATGACGATCGTCGCATGCCGGTTTTGCCGGCTGTTTTCGGTTACAAAACGTTCCAGCCGGCCAACACTCTCGTCAATGGTGAAGCGGGGTGGTTCCGGGGAAGGGGTGCCGAGTTGATTTGCCAGGTAGGCCAGCAGTTCCCGGGCGGGCATCTGCGGGAATACAAGGTGAACAAATGGCCGGAACGGGTCAGCCAACTCTCGTTTGAGCAGACTGACAAGCAAGGTTTTGCCGGTACCCGCTGGCCCGGCAAGCACAATCGTACCACGGCGGCTTTCAATCCCGTAACGGATCTTCAGCAGTGCCCCTTGATGGGCTTCGCAAGGGTAAAAGGCCTTGCGCTCCGCGGTCGGTTCAAAAGGTTTGGTTTCAAGCTGCCAGTAGTCGAGGTACATGGTTCTGCAACGAGTGGTTGGTGGTGGGTGAAGCTGTCGCTCACACAAGGTTTTCGATGACGCCCAGGACAGGACAGCGAATCTTTTCCAGTGTGCGGGTCAGGCTGCTGCGTTCGTGATCGCTGTGTGAGTTAGCGTTTGCTACCAATATGGAGGCGTCAATCCGCATCGTTTCGACAAGCTGCAGCGTGCCGGCGTCTTGTTTTTCGGAAAGCCCGGCGTCTTGTTTTTCGGAAAGCCCGGCGTCTTGTTTTTCGGAAAGCATTGTGCCCAGATCGATCAACACGATTTCATATTCGTAACGCAAGACTCCGGTGGTGACCGAAGCTTGCAGGCCGATCTGCTCGGCAGCAGGACGCTGCCAGCGGTTTGCCGAGGGGAGTAGTGTCAAGCCGTCTTCGGCAGAACGGACCAGGGCCTCGGCCAAGGGAGCGCCGCGATCGAGCACATCTTGCCAGGTCGTCGTCGGATAGATACCCAAGGCTGTAGCCAACTGTGGATTTTGGAAATTGGCGTCGACGACTACGACCGACTTGCCCCGCGCGGCCAGTTGACGGGCAAGACACAGAAGTATGGTGGTGCAGCCGACCTGAGGCTCGCTACCCACGATTGTCACCACAGATCGCCCTTCACTGGCAGCGCCGGAAATGGTGTCGACAGCGGCCGTCAACTGATCGGCATGATCGTTTAGTAACTGTTCGCAAATCTTTGGAAGGTGGAACGTCGCAACCGATGTGCCGGGATTAGATTCCGCCGTTTCCTGGGGTGCCATGACTGAAGCAAGCGTTGGCCTGGACGTTGCCGTGTTGGGGGCAGAGGTTCCTCCGTTCGGTGTCGGTCGTTCCATGCCCGGATCGGCCTCCGGCCCACAGAGGGAAATGTGGGGTGCCGGAAGCAGTTTCGCTGCGCCGGGGTCTACCTGTTCGATACGCAGGATTTCCCCACCTCTTCGGTAAAACTGGGGGGAAATCGATGAGTCTTCCAGCCTGTCGGCTTCCCCTGGCCCTGGCTGCTCAGAGGAAATCACACCGAGATTTGCCATCACGAACTGGACCGAAGCAGAAAGGGCGTCGGCCACGAGCAGGTTGCCAGCCGTCGCCTGGGACGGGCGATTGGCGGGAGCATAGGCACGAATAAAAGCTTGGTCGGTCGTGGTCATCGTGTCGTCGTAGTGGGTTCGATGGAACCAGTGAGTTCGGCAACTGCTGCGGGTGGACCCACCCGATAATCCGCGCTACCAATTGGAAAAATCGTGAGGGCTGGTTCCCCCGTTGAAGGATACAGCGGTTGGCGAGGAGACTCTGCTTGTTTGGTTGGATTGGGTTTTTCTCGGGCGGTGACAAAGGGCAATCTGTCAGGACGAGCCGGCAGTTCGTCGCGAACCGAGTCGTACCGGTCTGGCGTATTTGTCAGCTGCTTGGAAGAGTCAGTCAACGGTGGTGACATTGAACGAGGGTTGGTAGTTGGTTGATAGGAACCACTCGGACCTTGGGCGGTGATCTCTCGTTTGCCACCAGCTGTATCTTTTTTGGCCACTGCGTTGGTTTTGGCCACTGCTTCGGTTTTGGCCACTGCTTCGGCCTCACCCGGTGTTGGTGGACCAGCCTGCACCTGGGTGTGGCCGCGGGTTTGTGTCTTGGCAAGTGCTGCGGGTTTTGTAGACGGTGCTGTTGTTAGTTTGGGCTCATTGGCAAACGTGGGTTGTGGAACGTGCGGACCTTTGAGATCCGAATCCCCCTGGTTTTCCAGCAGCAGGTAGCTGAGTGCTGCGGCCATTAGCAAAGTTGCCAGCAGGACGAGACGGGCAAGGGGAGTTCGACGCACGTGCAACTGCTCGAATGTCGTGGCAATCCGCGTGTCGGGCTGATTGGTCGCAGGGGATTTGAGTGCGGGACCGACTTCGACCTCAAACTCAGTTGCATTGGATCCGGCCTTCCCAACTTCGGTCGCTGAATCTGCGGTTTCCCGATCGGTTGGCCTGGCGGTAGAAAATGTCAGCGGGTCGGGGGTCTTTTCCAGACAAGCGGGGGACCCTGGACGGTTGCTTGTGCCTGGCGTGACTTGAGAGTCGTTCTTGGGTGGTGTATCAGCGTGCGACCTGGTCGGGGAGTCAAACCGATATTGTCGGCGGGTCGATTCGTCCAGACTGGATGGCAAGAGGCGTGGTAGTCGTGCCAGCACCGGTGTGGTTGAGGCTGGCGTTTCTGATTCGACCGGCCCTGGCAAGCCCATCTCCGTCGGTGTGTGGGTCTCACTCTGTTGCGAGAAGGAATACAGGTCATCCTCGCTGGAACGAGCTTGAGGTTGGGAGACCATCACTTTGGGTAACCTTTGCTTCCATGCAAAACGGGAAAGCGTCAAGTATCCGTGCACCGAGTATCCGTGCGTCATGGCGCAGCACCAGCCACGACAGTAATCCATCTGCTATGGATTCCATATCGGATAGCGATTATGTCGATCTTGAAGATTGTTCCAATTCATCGTACTGGGAAGGGTCGTATGACGACGACCACGCCAGGTGTACGGCAAATTGCGGCTCGCGTGGACGGGTGTCAGCTGGTTTCGGTTGCCCCGTTTGCTGATGGCCTTTGGGGCCTGTCATCAGTCGGTTGTTCTGAAAAGAGCTGCTAGCGGTTTTAGATTTCGCCAATCGATAGCAAGCCAAATGATGGCGGTGCCATCACGGCTGCCAGTTAGCGCGAGCTGACCATCGGGTGAAAAGGCCACGGCGGTTACTTCTTGCTCATGGCCGGTGAGGGAGAGGATTTCCTTCCCTTCGGCCGGGTCCCAAAGTTTGGCGGTATTGTCCTGGCTGCCAGTCAAAGCCCGTTGACTGTCGGGAGAAAACGCGACGGAAGTGACGCTGGACGTATGGCCAATCAATGTATTCCGCAAGGTGCCCGTGCGTGCATCCCATATTTTGGCGGAGTTGTCTTTGCTGCCGGTAATAATCGACTGCCCGTCGCGCGAAAACTGTCCACACAGGACGGCCCATTGATGACCTTTCAAGACAAGTTGCTCCTGGCCGGTTGCGGCATCCCACAGTCGAGCTGTCTTGTCACCACTGACGGTAAGGATGTGTTTGCCGTTGGGGGAGAAGACTGCTTGTAAGAGACGCGCGCCATGCCCCCGCAACACGACGTCGCTAAGTTTGCCTGTTTCGAAGTCCCATAAACGGGCCGTTCCATCGTCACTAGCGGTTAGTACGAGGCTCCCATCTGGTGAGAATTCAGCGCTGTTAATGTAGCCGGTATGTCCGTTGTCAAGGCGGCGGATAGCCCGACCGGTCAGCGAGTCCCAGATTTTCGCGGAATTGTCCCAGCTCCCCGTCACCAGGTAATTTCCGTCAGGCGAAAGGGTTGCCGCGGCAACCGCTCCATGCGGGCTGAACCGAATCTGCTGGCGCCCTGTGGCGAGGTCCCACAACCGCGCATCATTCCCCCCGATCGTGACAATTCCCTGTCCATTGGGTGAAAAGGCAGCCGACCAAACCGAGCCACCAACCTGGTTGAAATCGAGCAAAAGTTTGGTGGTGTCTTGGGACTCTGGATGGCCAAACCTCCAGATTTGCAGTTTCTTCTGCCTGGCCGAGGTTAACAGAGCTGCAGTGCCGACCGGGGCGATCCGGACCGAGTTGATCTCAAGCTCAGGCAGGGCAATCTGCTGAATTTCTCTGGCGTTATCGACTGACCAGAGTCGAACGATTCCATCCTCACAGGCAGTAATCGCGGTTTTTCCATCGCGGGAGATATCAAGCGACGTGACCCAATCGGGATGTCGCAGCGTGGCTCCGGAAATGACTTTGCCTGTGGCGATGTCCCATTGGGTGCAGGTCATATCGCCGCTGGAGGTGATCAGGCGATCGTCACCGGGCAGGAATTGAGCACCGGTGATCGAACGCGTATGCGCATTGAGTTCGCGGATGAGGTCGAACCGTTTGGCGTCTGCAGTGGGTTGCCAGACACGGAGGCCTCCCCGATCGTCGCCGGTAACAAGGTAATTGCTGTTGGATGAAAAGACTGCGGAGGTGACTTCGGCGGTATGGCCGGTAAGCGTTGCCAGAAGTGTTCCGTCTGTGACATCCCAGACCTGTACTTCATTGCCGGCACTTCCGGTAACGATCTGACACCCGTCGGGAGAGATGGCGATGGTTCCCATGCGACCGGTGGGGGAAATGGGAAGGAGTTGCGTTCCGGTGGTGACATCCCAAATCCGGACACTATTGTCCCCACCGCCGGTGGCTAATTTCCTGCCGTTGTCGAAGAAGGCAATATTCGAAGCCAGGAACTGGTGCCCTTCGTTGAATTCTCGTATCTGTTTTCCCGTGGCAACGTCCCACAGGCTTGCCGTGCGATCGCGACTGGCGGTCACAATGTTTTTTCCATCTGGAGAAAACTGGGCAGAAAGAATTGCATCGGTGTGGCCTTCCAATACGCGACCACGAATGACACGTTGTTCCTGATAGCCTTCAATATTCCAAAGACGCACGAACTCATCATGTGCGCCAGACAGGATCCGCAGACCGTCGGGGGAGAACGTGCAGGAGCGCACACTCCCACCGTGGCCCCGAAAGATCTTGACAAGATTGCCTGTTGCGACATTCCAAATTTGGAGGGTGTTGTCATGGCTACCGCTCAACAACAATGTGTTGTTGGTGGGTGAAAATGCCACTGAGCGGACAGGACCGTCGTGCCCCGAGAGTTCCAGATGGGTTGGTTTAGGATCGGGCAGATTCTCAATTCGGCGTCCAATGTCAATCGGCTGAACCTCGTCGGGGTTCCAAACCAGCACCTTGTTGTCGTAGCCTCCGGTGGCGACAAGTTGACCATCGTTGGAAAAGTCGGCTGCGTAGACGGGTCCTTCATGGCCAGGGAATTCGGTGATTTTTTGGAAGGGGCCAAAGGTTTTGTCTGGGTTCATTTTGCGCTGCCAGATGATTGCCCGACCATCCTGTCCAACGGTCACGAGCCGTTTACCGTCGGGAGAGAACTCGGCATCCCAGACCCACCAGCTATGGCCTCGCAGGACTTGCAACTCGCTTCCTGACTGCAGGTCCCACAGTCGGGCCGACTCGTCGTACGAGGTTGTGATGAGCTGCTTGCCATCGGGTGAGAACTGCAGGCTGAGCACGGCATCTTGGTGGCCGACATTTTGTGCTTCGCCTGGAAGTGTTCTGATTTCTAACCCTGTTTTGGCATCCATCAGGCGAATGGTGCTGTCGCTGCTCCCGCTGGCAATGAACTGCCCGGAGGGTGAGTAGGCGACTGCGTGAACGTATTGCCCATGCTGCAGCGAGTGGAGCACCTTGCCATTGGAAACGTCGCGGATGGCAACCTGACCATTCCAATCGCCACTGACACATTGGTCGCCCAGCGGCGAGTAGGCCACGGCATCGACAGGCCCATCCGCCTGCATGGGAAGCTCGGAGAGCTGGCACAAGTGAGCCAGACGCCCCCATTCCCAGTGTCGCAGGTCATGGTGGCACTGGCCGAGCAATTCGAAGGCGTAGTCGTAGGCGTTCTCGTCGATTTTGGCTGCGGCAAGCCCGATTCGGGCGATGTAGGCTTCATATTCTTCGGCGTCTTTTGCCTTGTCAGCGAGTGTTTTTTGCCGGACAGCTTCCCGCTCATTTTCTTCAGCAATCCTTTTTTGGTGTACCGCTTCCTGACGATTTCGATTGATCAGTACGGCTGCCAGGATGGAAATTCCGGCGATGGCGACTACCAGGGCTGCTACGATTCGCCGAAAATTGCGGAGACGCCATTGCCGAGCATCACGTTCCTGTTGCCCTTTCTCGATTTTTGAGAGTAATTCTGCATGCGCTTCATTGGCCGAATTGAGCAAAGTTGCAGCAAGGTCGAAATCACCTTTGTTGTAAGCACAGGAGGCATAGTCGAACTGTGTTTCAACTAATGCGGTACGTGCCTTCTTATTGCCATCCCATAGTTGGAGTGCTTCCTGGAATCCAAAAACGGCTCTCGCATAGGTATCGTAACTGGTGGTTTGGCGAGCTTTTTCAAGATGGTGTTGCGAGCTGGCGGTGAGCATGAGGCTCTCGGAGTGCGATTGATAAATACCAATCGCATCCTGCAGTTCCTTGATCGACGCGTAACGGTCCTCCCGGTTTAACGCCATGGCTCGCATGGAGATCGACTTGAGTTCACCTTCATATTTGATCGGGTCGATCTGGTTTTGGGTGGCGGCCAGCAGGCATTGCATCACGTCGCGGCCCGAATGCGGGGGATGGCCGCCAATGATTTCGTACAAGATTGCCCCCAGCAGGTAGACGTCGCTGCGGAAATCGATCGCTTCGATCGGCCCACGTGCCATCTCCGGCGACATGTAGGCTGGCGTACCACCCAGGCTGCCAGCTTGATAGATCGCTTCGATGTTGGCGAAATTTTTGGTGACCTGCGCCAGGCCCCAGTCCATTACGAGAACTTCCCCATAGTCCCCGAGCATCACATTGTCAGGCTTCAGATCGCGGTGCACGACGCCATGGGCATGGGCAAATGCTACCGCGTCGGCAACCCGCAGTAAGATGTTCAGATTCTCATCCAGACTTTTCTCCTTGATAACATCATCCCAGGGAGTCCCTCGGACACGTTTCATCGAATAGAAAAGTGCACCTGATTCATTCGTGCCCAAATCGTAAATCGGAACAATGTTGGGATGGTCGAGTTCGCCGGTAACTACGGCCTCGGAGATGAATTTGTCGTACTGCTCTTCGTCTTTCCGTTTGTTCGGCTTGAGCATTTTGACTGCCACGGTTCGGGCAATCGACGATTGAGTTGCCGAAAAGACGACCCCCATCCCTCCTTCACCGATCACGTTCAACAACTCATAATCGGGTACCTCTGACGGAGGGAGCTGCTTTGGATCGCCGCTTTTGCGGGCCGAGCTTTCCTGAATGTTGCGGGATTTGATTGGCAGCGAAGAGCGAAAACCACTCACGGTTTCCGGTTGGCGAATGGTTTGCCCGGCGGATGTGTCTGCATCGTAGGTGTTGTGCCACTGTGAACTGAGATTTTCGACGTCACTGGCGCTCACGGCTCCTTCACCGTGTATCACCCCGTCAGTTGTGGCCTTGAAATCGTTTGATTCTTCGGCGAGTTCGGCAATGTCGATCGTCATATCCCTATCAACGGGATGCGTTGCTTTTTCCGATAATTCCGTATCGATTTCGTTCTCCGCCGGCTCACCTTCGCTGGCGTTGGGAGGGGTCTTGCCCCGATTGCCCGTCAGCGGTCCCAGGTCGGCCGCGGTGTCGTCAGGTGAGAGTTCGACGGTCGCGTTGTTTGGACTCGCCGTCTGGTCTGACGGGGAAGAATCATGGAGTTGGTGCTCCAACGATCCTGCCGAACTATCTTCGGCAGTACCATCGCTTGACGGGTCGGGGGACAAATTCGTGCCAATCCGACGCGGGTCGTGGACGGTATGTGGAGTCCTTTCGACGGTTGGGGTACCACACAAAGGACATTGACCGGCCTTCATGGCGGCGTCATCCAATTCGGCCTGGCAAGTTGTGCAGGATCGCATGCTCGTCAATCGTACAGGATACGGCTAAACGCCAAGTGTCGAATGGGAAAGTAAAAAACAGTCAACAATTCAGTAGGTCCAATGATTCGCGAGGGAGTCCGCTGTTTTGGCAATGCGTGTGTTCATCTCCGATAAGTTCTTCTGCTCCTGACAGCTGGCGACGAAGTCGACACAGCTGGCGACGAAGTCGACACAGCTGGCGACGAAGTCGACTCGACCGCGTCAGGCGTTGCCATTTGCGGCGATCATGGCTGCTCGTGTGCTGCCGACCTCGTATTGTCCAGCCGGCGCGGGCAAGGCCGATCATCATGGTTGCCGCAGAGGTTAATTCTACAGGATTGTGTTGATTTTTCCCGGTCGCCTGAGAGATCCGTTCCTCACCGAGCTCTTCCCATAGCTGGGCCGGTAGGGGAGCTTCTGGTACGGGATTGCCAGGGGGTAAGGAAAGTTCGTTACTTTGAGGATTCTCAAAAAGATCCAGGGGTGTGGTTTCCAGGTGCGGCTGGTTTTCCAAGGGATCGACATCGTCCGATTTGATTTGTTGGTCCTCCTGGGGCGGTTTCTCCTGACCACCATCGGATTCGTCCGCAGGATCAATTCCCTGGCCATCCCGCACGGTCGCTGTCAGCACCAGCCTCTGGGTGTTCGTTTCGGTTTGAATGAGCCAAATCTCATACCGATTGTTCGGCATCGAGCGGAAGAATGTTTCCAGGTCGTACAGCACCTTCGGTTCGATCCGATACAATTCACCCTTGCTCCCGTCCGGATTGACAACCTGGAGCATCAGGTAACGCTCCGACGAAGTCGTCAGATCGACCGTGGTGGCCTGGAAATCGGCAACTTGAACCTCAATGGTAACCGCACTCGGCTGTGGAGCGGTGACTTCAATCACTTTCGACCGTGTCTTGTCGGCTGTCGAAGGTCTAATAAGTTCGTATGAAAACACGGCAGTGAGATCGTCACCACTACTTTGCTCCGCAGTTTGTACGCCGTTGCTTCCTACTTCTACCGTAACGTCAAATGTCCCAATATCGTAGCTGCCGTTCGAGTCATCATCGGCAAGCGTGATAGTCACCGTGTAAAGAGCAGGATCTTGGTACGTGTGGACGCCATCAAATGAACCTATTGTCAGCACGTTGGGACCGCCGTCGATGACGGTCGATACCATGACCAGATCACTCGTAAGATCCCCCCAGTCGATCTTGACATAGAAGTTCTCCCGGCTACCCTCGGGAGCCTCGTTCGGGTTCGCAGGGTTGTTGAACCCTGGGTCGGTAAAGGTGCCCAAAAATGGGACCCCAAGAGGCTCTTTCATGGTGACCGTCTGATCCTCCACCACGCTCAGCGTCGGCAATATATTGGAAACCGCGACCGTAAAGTGCGTAGTCGACTGGCCACCGTCCATATCCATGACCGTGGTTGCCACGTTGTAGACGCCATCATCGGCAAAAATGTGACTCGTCCCAAATGAACCGCTGCCGCTGCCCTGGTCAATTGGCATCGATTCGGGCGCTCCCCCGTCGCCCCAGTCAATTTGTGCGGCGTGCGTATCGAGTATGCCCCTGTCGGTGAATGTTCCTGATATCTCCGTCGATTGACCTTCATCCACAAAATGAGGTTCGAACGGAGCAATTTCCGGATCAGCGTTTAGGATTTCAATGGCCAGACTACGCTCTACATAATCGACGTTCACCAACCCGTTTTCGAAATCGCCCGACATGTCGTCATCTGCAACTCGAATGGTTGCCATGTACGTGCCCTGATCAATAAAAACATGGCTGCCACTGAGAGTCCCACTTCGAATGGATGCATCGATCGTTGGTGATTCAGTAGCCGTGCCGTCACCCCAGTCGATTTGTGCGGCGTATGTATCCAAAATACTTGCATCGATGAATAGCGTGATAATATGAACCGTTTCACCCTCTATCAAGTCGCCACTGACTGAAATTGGTGTGAGAACTGGTAGCACGTTATTGATCGTCGCAACTCGTTGGTTTGTGTCCGTTCCACCATCGTCATCGGTGACCATGACGTTAATCGTGTACGTGTCCTGGGCCGTGTTAGTGGGGTTGTCGTCCAGGTACTGGTGGGTGAGTTGGAAGGTCTGCGTGCCGGTGTCACTGGGACCGTAAGTATACGTCGTCTGGTTGTCGGGACTGAGCGTGTCGCCCCAGTTCACTACCAGCGTAA
>Ga0310121_10003856_pt1 | contig 13523 bp, 12 predicted proteins | sample CB27_Tmax_986_MG_FD_203504 | JGI IMG/M metagenome (GOLD analysis project Ga0310121, IMG submission 203504) | Marine microbial communities from Western Arctic Ocean, Canada - CB27_Tmax_986 | ecosystem: Environmental > Aquatic > Marine > Oceanic | place: Canada: Western Arctic Ocean | collected... | reverse complement strand
GATGAGAGTGCTGTTGGTTTTCTGCTTCATGTTACGACAGGTGAGGTCGCAATCGAGCAGACCATATGCCACAAACGACGCATAATGACTTATTAATATGGGTGTTCTGCGGAATAAGTTAGATCTGCATCGATAAACCAGCAAATACGATGGGAATTGTCAAGATATGTTTCCGAAAATGACTGAATATTCATCAATCTGTGCATTTGTTACGAAAATTAAAACGTTAAGGCGGAATTGAAGTGTTTGATTTGGGAACACGGATTCTCAGATTCACGGCAATAGGGTCATCCCGTTCTCGGGCCGGCGGCTTGCCGGGCCCAGATAAGTGAAGCGCGAAGCGTAGGCTGATCGCAACCTGATGAAGGGAGTTCAGCGGAGCAAGATTTGGTGTGCGGTGGCAGAGTGGAGCCTGACGAAGCCACGAAGGGCGAAGTCGTGGCGGAGCCGCGACGGCGCATTCCCAAACTCAGGCAACGGCACATCCGAAGCAATGTCCCCAAATTCGCCCTCATCAACCTACCATTCAGGTCAGAGCCGAATATCCTGGCTGCGGCGGTGAGAGGGAATCTGAAACAAATCGGATTTTTTTTTATTTATGTATGTTGATCTCCTCCGCAGGTTCTGATTATAGTGCCCGAGTTTTCCAGAAATCGGATCGTTTTTGGTCGGTGTCGGCCCACCTCACCTGCGGCGCTCCAGTACGTGTTGATCTTTCATTTAGTCTCTGTGAATTGTAGGGAGAGGGAATGCCACAGGTCTTTGGTCCGAGTGCCAATACCTTAGCCAAGTTCAGTTTGGTCGTTTTTGTGTTTCTAGCTGTGGGTGGGCTTTGCGCGCTGGATGCGATACATCGCTCCCCCTATGTCCGCTACACCGAACTGCCACGGTCGCAGCCCGTGCCGTTCAGTCACAAGCACCACACGAGTCTGGGCATTGATTGCCGATATTGCCACACCACGGTGGAGGACTCGAGCTTTGCCAATATTCCGCCAACCAGGATCTGCATGAATTGTCACAACCAGATCTGGACCGACAGCCCGATGCTTGAGCCGGTGCGGGAAAGCTGGCGCACAGGCGAATCGCTGGAGTGGGTCCGAGTGCACGATCTTCCGGACTTCGTCTATTTTGACCATAGTATTCACGTAAATCGCGGGGTCGCTTGCGTCACCTGCCATGGTCGCGTCGACAACATGCCGCTGGTCTGGCGTGAACACCCCCTGTTCATGAAATGGTGCGTGGATTGCCACCGGAATCCGGAAAAATTTGTCAGGCCGCGGGAAGAGGTCACTAATATGACCTGGGAGTGGCCCGACGGAATGAGCCAGGCCGAAGAAGGGCCCAAGCTTGTTGAAGCATACGGCGTGGATCAACGGAACCTACGCCTCACAGACTGCTGGATTTGCCACCGATGAAAAAAACGAACAGTGAAAGTCTTCAAGGCGCACAGGCTATTGTATCGCAGGCGACCGGCGAGGATAAAAATGTGCAGGACGGCGGCCAGTTCTTCTGGCGAAACCTGGAGGAGTTGAACAACCCGCCCGATCCCGGCGAACTTGCCGAATCGGCATTTCCGCCGGTGACCAGTGGTTGGGATGATGTCAGCCGCCGAGGATTTATCAAGGTGATGGGCGCGTCGATGGCGCTGGGCGGACTAACGGCGTGCACAAAGCAACCCAGCGAGCTGATTGTGCCCTACGTAAAGCCCCCGGAGGAAGCTGTTCCCGGGCAGCCCCTGCTGTTTGCAACCGTTTTCTGCCTGGGCGGGTATGCCCAGGGAGTTCTGGTGGAAAGTCACCTGGGCCGTCCGACCAAGGTGGAAGGAAACCCGAATCATCCGGCCAGCCTCGGTTCGACCGACACTTTTGCCCAGGCCTCCGTTCTCGGGCTCTACGATCCTGACCGCTCAAAAACGCCAAGGAAAATGGGCCGGCCCAGCACCTGGCAACGTTTTCTCGGGGACCTTGAGGGGATGCTCGCGGATGAAGCGTCAGGCCAGGGCCGTGGCCTGAGAATTCTCACCGGCACAATAACTTCACCGACCGCCGCCACGCAGCTCAAGGCCATCCAGGAGCTTTATCCCGCCTCGACCTGGCACCAGTACGAATCGCTGAATCGCGACAATGTTGTGGTGGGGGCGAAGCTTGCGTTCGGCAAGGCGGTCGATACCGTTTACGATTACGCAAAGGCCGACATCGTGCTTTCCCTTGACGCGGACTTCATGGTTTCCAGCCTCGCGTTTGCCCGGCCCGCGCGTGACGTTGCTTCGCGCAGGAACCCGGATGAACCGGACAGGATGAACCGGATTTATGTCGCGGAAACGAATCCTTCAGTAACTGGAGCCTCCGCGGACCACCGGGTGCCGGTTCGATCGAGCGACATGGAAGCGGTGACGCGCGCCGTAGCACGCGGGGTCGGAGTGCAGGTGGACGGCGAAGATACCGTGGAAGCGTTTGATGCATTTCTACAGGCGGCCATCAACGATTTGAAGGCGCACAAAGGCAGCAGCATCGTGGTGGCCGGGGATGCGCAACCGCCGGTTGTTCATGCGCTCGTTCACGCGATCAATCACGAACTTGGTAACGACGGACATACGGTCACGCACATTCGGCCGGTGGCCGCGCGGGCCGAGAACCAGACAAAATCGATCACCGCCCTGACTGAGGCCATGAAAGCGGGAGAAGTAACGACGCTGGTCATGCTCGGCGTAAATCCCGTCTACGAGGCCCCCTCGGACCTCGGGTTTGAAGACGCGATGGGGAGCGTCCCGAATCTGATTCACTTCGGCCTCTATTTCGACGAAACCGGCCGCCATTGTCACTGGCACATTCCCGAGGCCCACTACCTGGAAGCCTGGAGCGACGCACGTGCCTTCGACGGGACCGAGTCGATTGTACAGCCGTTGATCGAGCCGATCTACGGAGGCAATTCCATTCACGAAGTGCTTGCCGCCCTGGCAGGGAACGCAGGGATGCGTGCGATTGACGTGCTCCAGGAATACTGGAAGGAAAGAGGGCTTCTTACAGACGACGAAAAAGCCTGGCGCCGTGCGTTGCATGACGGGGTGATTGCCGGCTCCGCGGCATCGCCAAACTCCATCGATGCGCTATCATCGAGGAAGCGGACGAGTACTTCGATTACTTCGGATCTTCCGGCACCCGCACCCGCCGCGGAAGGCATCGAGCTTAATTTCCGCGCGGATCCTGCGACCTACGACGGGAGGTTCGCTAATAACGGCTGGCTGCAGGAATTGCCTCGACCAATCACTTCCCTGACCTGGGACAACGCAGCGCTGATGAGCAAGTCAACCGCGGACGAACTGGGAATCGATACCCAGCGTGGGGCCCGGGCCATCGAAAAAGCGCCCACCGTCAAAATCACGAAGGGCGAACAGTCCATTATCCTGCCGGTCATGGTGGCGCCTGGCCATGCTCCCCGGTCCATCACGGTGGCGCTTGGCTACGGACGGATGCACGGGGGGCGCGTCGCCGCCGAAGACGGGAAAGCGGTGGGAACCGACGTCAATGTCCTTCGCACTGCAAGCGCATCCTGGACCGTTGCCGACTTAGACGTAAAGCGAACCGGCGCGATTCACATGTTGGCTACCACCCAACACCATCCGACGGTGCAGGAGTGGGACAAGATCAAGGGTCGTCATCACTACCGTGAGGGGACGATAAGCGAATATACAAAGCACCCCGAGCATCCCGGATTCGTCCACGAAGTGGGCCACACGCCGCCCGGCGACATGACGCTGTACAAGCAGAAGTACGACTACAGTGCCGCCGGCACCGAGAATGCGTGGGCCATGGCGATTGATTTGTCGAAGTGTATCGGATGCAATGCCTGCACCATCGCGTGCCAGGCCGAGAACAACATCCCGGTTGTCGGAAAGGACCAGGTCCTGGCCGCGCGCGAGATGCATTGGATTCGTGTCGACAAGTATTTCGAAGGGGATGTCGAGAACCCGAAGGTTCATAACCAGCCGGTCCCCTGCATGCATTGTGAGACTGCGCCGTGCGAAACCGTTTGTCCGGTTGGGGCCACGGTGCACAGCGCCGAAGGACTCAACCAGATGGTCTACAACCGCTGTGTCGGCACGCGCTACTGCAGCAACAACTGCCCCTACAAGGTGCGCAGGTTTAACTTCTTCAAGTACGCGGACGACAAGGAAGAGTGGCGAAAAGCTGTTCGGAATCCGGATGTCACGGTCCGGTACCGGGGCGTGATGGAAAAGTGCACGTACTGTGTGCAGCGCATCAACCGGACCCGGATCAAGGCAAAGCGCGAAGGCAACCGGCCGATCGGGGACGGTGAAATTGTCACTGCGTGCCAACAGGTGTGCCCGACGCAGGCCATCGTGTTCGGGAATATGAATGACCCGGACAGCAAGATCGCCAAGGCGCGCAAGAGCGGATTGAATTACGGAATGTTGGCGGAGTTGAACACGCGGCCCCGCACTACCTACCATGCGAAGGTTCGAAATCCGAATCCCGCATTGAATGGGGGTGGCGCCGGGCACCCTGAACAATCGAGCGATGAAGGAAACGACCACGGCTGATGGCAAACGAGCCGATAGATAGACCGAGCGTGCTGGGCGAAGTGTCGCCGGTGATTGCACCCGGGCAGACTTACGAGACGGTCGGCGCGTCGGTAGCGGATGTGGTGCTGTCCGGACACGTTCCGAAACAGTGGTACATCGCGACGGCAGTGGGCTTCATGGGGGTTGGCTGCCTGATGATGTCGATCACCTGGCTCCTCTTGAACGGGGTCGGCGTGTGGGGGCTGAATATTCCGGTTGCCTGGGGCTTTGCCATTATCAATTTCGTATGGTGGATTGGAATCGGCCACGCGGGAACGTTGATTTCGGCGATCCTTTTCCTTTTCAAACAGCAGTGGCGGACGGCGATCAACCGGTTCGCGGAAGCGATGACGCTCTTTGCTGTCGCCTGCGCCGGCATGTTCCCGCTTCTTCACCTGGGACGTCCGTGGGTTTTCTACTGGTTGATGCCGTATCCGAATACGATGGGTCTGTGGCCCCAGTTCCGCAGTCCATTGATCTGGGACGTCTTTGCGGTGACGACCTATCTGATCATTTCCCTGGTGTTCTGGTTCACCGGGCTGATCCCCGACCTGGCCACCATGCGGGACCGCGCCAAAACCAAGGTTGCGCGAACCGTCTTCGGGATTTTTGCGCTGGGGTGGCGCGGTTCGGCTCGACATTGGCACCGGTACGAGATCGCGTATCTCCTCCTGGCCGGCCTTTCCACTCCGCTGGTGGTTTCGGTGCACAGCGTGGTCTCCCTCGATTTCGCGATCTCCCTGGTGCCGGGATGGCACACCACGATTTTCCCGCCGTACTTCGTGGCCGGCGCCATTTACGCGGGCTTCGCCATGGTGCTCACCTTCATGATCCCGGTGAGAAAATGGTACAACCTTGAGCACATCATAACCGATCGCCACATCGACAACATGGCGAAGATCATGTTGGCCACCGGCTTGATTGTCGTCTACGGCTACCTGACCGAGGCGTTTTTCGGGTACTACAGCGGCGCCCTGTACGAGGAAGCGGTCATGAAGAACCGGTACTTCGGGCCTTACGCCTTTCAGTACTGGCTGCTCATCATTTGCAACGGAATTATTCCCCAGTTGTTGTGGCTCCGGCGTATTCGGATGAATGCGGTGATTCTTTGGTTGATCACGCTGGTCGTCGGCGTCGGGATGTGGCTGGAGCGCTTTGTCATCGTGGTGCAAAGCCTGCACCGTGATTACATGCCCTCGTCCTGGGACATGTACGCGGGGACGAAATGGGACTGGATGCTCTACATCGGGACGATCGGGTTTTTCTTGTTTGCCATGTGTATCTTCATGCGATGGGTTCCGATGATTTCGATTTTTGAAATTCGGGAAATCGTGCACAAGAAATCCCAGGAAGACGATAACTAGGCCAACGGTTTATTGAATGAGTGAGATGGAAAATATGCCCAAGCTGTTCGGACTGGTGGCCCGGTTCGAATCGCCCGAAGCCCTTTACGAGGCAGCGCGGAAGACGTGCGCCGAGGGGTATACGAAGACGGACGGGCACTCCCCATTTCCGGTTCACGGGCTGGCGGAGGCATTGGGCATGAAGCGGAGTAAACTGTCCGCCATCGTCCTGGTTGCGGGAATAACCGGGGCGTTGGGGGGCCTGGCGCTTCAGTACTGGGTTTCCGCCATAGCATATCCGCTTAACGTCGGCGGCCGGCCCTATTTCAGTTGGCCGATTTTTATTCCCATCATTTTCGAGTGCATGATTCTTCTCGCCGGGCTCAGCTCCATGTTTTTCATGTTGGGGTTAAATGGTCTCCCGCAGCCGTACCATCCCGTGTTCAACACTCCGGATTTCGAAAGAGCCAGCAACGACGGATTTTTTCTTTCCATCGAGGCGGAAGACCCGAAGTACGACGGCGCATCGACACGCGCGTTTTTGAAAGCCGCCGGCGCGGTGGAAGTGCACGAGGTGTCGGGGTGAAGTCTATGAACCATCCATTCACCATCTGCGCTGCACTAGTGGTCGTGGCAACACTGACCCCCGGCTGCGGAATTCGCAGAAACATGTTCGACCAGCCCAAATTCGAACCGTACGAGAAGACCACGTTCTTCGGAGACAACCGGTCAGCCCGGGAACTTGTGCCGGGGACGGTTCCGGTTGGACATCTCAATGAAGATGACGCGTTGTACCGCGGACGGGATGAGAATGGCGATTTCCTGACCGAGATTCCTATTGAAGTGACCCGGGAGGTGGTGCTGCGAGGCCAGAACCGGTTCCGCATTTACTGTACTCCCTGCCACGGGGAATCAGGATACGGAAACGGCATGATTGTGCAGCGAGGCTACAAGCAACCTTCAAATTACCACACCGACGATCTCCGCTCGAACCCCGACAAGCCAGTAGGATATATCTTCGATGTGATTTCGAACGGCTTTGGCGTGATGTCCGGCTACGGCTACCAATTGAAACCGGAAGACCGCTGGGCAGTGGTATCCTATATTCGCGCGCTGCAGCTGAGCCAGTACGCGAGCGCGGCGAAATTGCCGGAAGATGATCGAACCCACCTTGAGGCACTGGAGCACGATGAGCATGACTGAATCGCTCCAGGCGAAACTGGAAAAGGCTCAGGGTAAAGCATTTACCATAAGCGCGGTTCTTATCGCCCTGTCCTTGATTCTGTGGGGGATTTCCGGATCCGGCCCATTTTGGCAGGCCTATTTGCTGGGCTACATTCTTGTGGTGGGCATTCCCGCGGGGAGCCTCGGGTTCCTGATGCTCCATCACCTGACCGGCGGGCATTGGGGATTTGCTCTGCGGAAAATTCTTGAAGCAAATACCCGTCTCCTGCCGGTGATGGTGCTCCTGTTTGTTCCCATCGTCATGGGTGGAATGAACCATCTGTACGGCGCGGATCGCGGCGTCGTACATGAAGCCCAGACCGCGGAAGACGGAGCGGCCGTTCACGCCGAGAGTCCCGATCACGGTGGCTGGTATGGCTCGGAAGGGGACCCGGTACTCGAAAAGAAATCCGCCTACCTGAACTTCGGCGGCTTCCTGATGCGCGCTGTCATCATTTTCCTGGTCTGGGGAGGTCTCGCCTTCTTTCTCAATATGTGGTCGATCCGGCAGGACGAGACGGGCGACATCACCTTAAACCGGCCGATGCGAATACTCAGCGGTCCCGGCGTTGTCCTGTATGTACTGGCGGCCACCGTAGCTGGTTGGGACTGGGTCATGTCCCTTGAGCCGCACTGGTTTTCGTCGATGTATGGCCCCATCTTCTTTATCTCCCAGGGTCTCACCACGCTGGCGTTCTGCATCATTGTCGGCACCAAGCTTTCGAAGTACAAACCGCTCTCCGACAAAATGACCAAGGTGGTTTTTCACGATGTCGGCACGCTTACTTTCGCGTTCGGGGTCTTGTGGGCGTATACCTCGATCGGGCAGTACCTGATTATCTGGGCGGCGAATCTCCCGGAGGAAATTCCCTATTACATCGCCCGGTCCGGCACCGGTTGGAATATTGTTGCCGTCATGTTGATGCTGTTCCACTTTGCGGTGCCGTTCCTGATCCTTCTGATGCGCCACGCGAAATTGAATAAGAACATTCTGATCAAGGTCGCGTACTGGATTCTCGCAACCCGGATCGTGGACTTGTATTGGCAGATCATGCCCGCGTTTTATCCGGAGGGCTTCAAGATCGCGCTGATTCACGTCGTGCTGCCGCTGACGTTGTTGTCGGTTTATGTCTGGTGTTTCCTGGGACAGCTAAGACGGAGGCCGCTGCTGCCGCTTCACGATCCACGTTTTGATGCGAGTCCAGTGACCACGGAGGCCGTACCTCATGGATAAGAAGCCGCAAAGCATGGACGCAAAAAATCCGAATCCTGACTGGCAGGACAACGATATCCATATTCGTGGAATCGTCATCTCGGTCGCGACTGTCCTGGTAACGACTGCGTTGACCTTCGTGGCGATGAAGATGATGATGAACAAATACGAGGAGTGGGATACGGAAAAGGGCAACAATGTTGCCTCTCCGCTGGCGCGGGAGCGTACCCTGCCTCCCGGCCCCCGGCTCCAGGTCTTTCCCCGTGACGAACTGGCCGAGCATCGCCGCACCGAGCAGAACCTGGTGGCTCACTATGAATGGATTGATTCGGATGCGGGGTTGGCAAAGATCCCGATCGACAGGGCCGTGGAAATCGTAGCTGAATCCGGCATTCCGGTTTTCGAGCCGGTCCCGGGTATGGACCAGGAGGGCACGGAGTCCTCCGAGTAAGTCGATGCGAATTCGAAAAGTCATCAGAATGATTGGAATCGCATGCCTGGCGGTTGGCTGTGGCGCTGCCCCGTCATCGTTTGCTCAGTCCGCGGTCCCGGCGTCCCCGAACTCGGACATAAAATTTGAGCAGAAACTCAATGCGCAAATCCCTCTTAACCTTCGATTTCGGGACAGTACGGGGGCGGTGGTCGATTTCGGTTCCTATTTCGACGGCAAGCCGGTGGTGCTCGCTCTGGTCTATTACGAATGCCCGATGCTCTGCACGTTGATCCTCAACGGCATGGTGGATAGTCTCGGTAGAATCTCGTACGAACCGGGCGAGGATTTTCAGGTCGTAGCGGTGAGCATTGATCACGAAGAAACCCATGTTCTCGCGGCCAACAAGAAAGAAAAGTATCTGGAGGCGTACGGCCGGCCGGAAACCGAGAGCGGTTGGCATTTCCTGGTGGGCGAGCAAGACCAGATCGAGAAACTCGCGGATGCGGTCGGCTACGGATTCAAGTACGACCCCAAGACCGACGAATTCGCGCATGGCAGCGGCATTGTGGTTGCCACCCAGGATGGCGTGGTCTCCCGCATGTTGCCGGGCATCGTCTACGAACCGCGCGACCTCCGGTTGAGCCTGGTGGAAGCATCGCGCCGGCAGATCGGAACCATCATCGATAAGCTTTCATTGATCTGCTTCCGGTACGACCACGTAACCGGAGAGTATTCCTTTTTCATCATGAATATTTTGAGAATCGCGAGCGCAATTACCCTTGTCGCCCTGGGATCTTTGATGTTCGTCCTGCTGCGACGGGAGAAACGGGAGAAACGGGCGATGCGCACGATGGCTCTGAAACAATCATAACTTGTAAATAGCCCATAGAATGAACGAATTCGAACTATTTCCTGAAGCCGCATCAAGCTTTGCCGGTGAAGTCGATCTGCTTTATTGGTTCCTAACCATAGTGAGCGTGATCTTCACGGTGGGGATTGCGCTGGCGTTACTTTATTTAGGGATTCGATATCGCAGGAAAAGCGAAGACGAGCCGGCGCCCGAAGAGATTCATGGAAGCAACCTGTTGGAAATCGTATGGTCAGTCGTTCCCCTGATCCTCGCATTTGTGATGTTTTTCTGGGGTGCCCACCTGTTTTTCAAGATGCGGATCGTTCCGGCTGACGCTATGGAAATCCTGGTGACTGGAAAACAATGGATGTGGAAGATTCAGCACCCGAATGGGAAACGGGAAATCAACAACCTCCACGTCCCACTCGGTCAGCCGGTAAAGTGCACCATGACGTCGGAAGACGTGATTCACAGTTTTTATGTCCCGGAGTTCCGGGTGAAGCAGGATGTGTTGCCCGGTCGGTACACTCAGCTTTGGTTCACCCCCACGAAAATCGGCACCTACCATCTCTTCTGCGCGGAATTCTGTGGCACAGAACACTCCCGGATGGGTGGCAAGGTGTATGTCATGACGCCGTCCGATTACGAGTCCTGGCTGGAGGGGGGCGCCGACGCGTCACTCTCCCCGGTGGAAGCGGGCGAACTGCTGTTTACTTCCCTGGGCTGCGCGACCTGCCACCATGACGGAAAGAATTCCCAGGGGCCCAACCTGGCGGGAGTCTTCGGCACCATGCAGCCACTCGATTCCGGAGGGGAAATTCTTGCGGATGAGAATTATATCAAGGATTCGATGATGAATCCGCAAGGCCAGATCGTGAGGGGATACCCCAAGGTGATGCCCAGTTTCAAAGGGATGGTCACGGACGCACAGATAACGCAGATCATCGCTTACCTCAAATCGATCGCCGGCACCGAAGAAGCAGATTCAACAACCGACGAGGAAACCCCCGAATCACCGGAAAGCGCGTTATTGAACGACGCCTTGGAACCGGATACGACCGGTCAACGGTATGTGAGGATGGAACAATGAGTGCGCCAGGTGTTACGGCGAATGAAGTGGCTCCCGAGGAACGTCGGATCCACTACCTGAATTGGGCAACCACGGTTAAATCGTGGCTGTTAACCTTGGATCACAAGCGGATCTGCATTCTCTACCTGTGCACGATCACCTTCTATTTCCTGGTGGGTGCGGTTGCGGCAACCCTGTTCCGCATCGAGTTAATGACCCCCCAGGGTGATTTCCTTTCCGCCGAGATTTACAACAAGATGTTCACCATGCACGGCGTGGCGATGATTTTCTTTTTCCTCGTGCCCTCCATTCCCGCCACGCTTGGGAACTTTTTGATTCCATTGATGATTGGGGCCAAGGACGTCGCGTTTCCACGGTTGAATCTCTTGACCTGGTACCTCTTTTCGATCGGGAGCCTGTTCGCGCTCTTCGCTATCATTAACGGCGGCGTCGATACCGGGTGGACATTCTACACGCCATACAGTTCGACGTATGCCAACGGGCATGTTATCGCCGCGACCTTCGGCGTATTTGTCGCAGGCTTCGCGTCTATTCTCACGGGCCTGAATTTCATCGTCACCGTCCACAAAATGCGCGCGCCGGGAATGACCTGGTTCCGGCTGCCGCTCTTCATCTGGGCGGCCTACGCCACCAGTATCATCATGGTGCTCGGCACGCCGGTCATCGCCATCACCATGTTGTTGATCATCGCCGAGCGGGGGTTGGGAATCGGGATCTTCGACCCGGCGCTGGGTGGGGATCCGGTCCTCTTTCAGCATCTCTTCTGGTTCTATTCCCACCCCGCCGTATACATCATGATTTTGCCTGGGTTCGGCGTGATCAGCGAGGTGATCGCCTGCTTCTGCCGCAAGCGCGTCTTCGGGTACGAGTTCATCGCCTTCTCCAGCCTTGCCATCGCCATCATCGGCTTCTTCGTGTGGGGGCATCATCTTTTCGTAAGCAGCCAGTCCGTCTACGCCGGACTGATTTTCTCTTTCCTTACGTTTTTCGTCGGAGTTCCCACCGCAATCAAGATCTTCAACTGGGTGGCCACGCTCTACAAGGGGTCCGTCTCGTTCGAAACACCCATGCTTTATGCCCTCGGATTTATCGGACTGTTCACCGTCGGCGGCCTCACCGGGTTGTACCTGTCGACGCTGGCAATCGATATTCATCTTCACGACACCTATTTCGTGGTGGCGCATTTCCACTACGTGATGGTGGGTGGGATGGTTCTGGCGTTCCTGTCGGGCCTCCATTTCTGGTGGCCCAAGATGACTGGGCGCATTTACAACGAGACTGCGGCAAAGTTTGCTTCCGTCATTGTATTTATCGGATTCAACCTCACCTTCTTCCCGCAATTTATCGTCGGCTACCTGGGCATGCCCCGGAGATATTACGAGTATCCGGAACAGTGGCAACTCCTCCAGTTGCTCTCATCCGCGGGCGCGTCCGTCCTTGGGTTCGGTTTCCTGATGGTGCTGTGCTATCTCCCGTTCTCCCTCGTGTTTGGAAAGAGGGCAGGCCCCAATCCGTGGCGGGCCAAGGGCCTGGAGTGGGAAGAAACCACGTCCCCGCCGATAGCGCACAATTTCGTGAAAAACCCGATTGTCACGGAAGAAGCCTATGCGTACACCAAGGGATCCCGCCATGTCTGACGCGCATTCATCGCCATATCTTGCGCATCACTTCGATGACATGGAGCAGCAGTCGCAGGCTGCCTCCCTCGGCATGTGGATTTTCCTGGCCCAGGAAATCATGTTCTTCGGAGGCCTCTTCTGCGGCTACGCCGTCTACCGCTTAAAGTTTCCTGAAGCGTTTTCCGCCGGTAGCTATTCGCTGGCGATCGGTTGGGGTTGCTTTAATACCGTGGTGCTTATCGGCAGTAGTTTGACCATGGCCCTGGCGGTTCGGTCAGCGCAGCTGGGAAGAAAGGCGGGAATCATTAAGTGGCTGGTGATTACCATGTTCCTGGGATGCGTTTTCCTCGGTGTCAAGGTGGTCGAATACAGCGCGAAATTCGAACACAACATGATTCCCGGCCGCCATTTCGAATTCCACGACGATGGAAAATTCGTGGTTGCCGGCCACGGCGACCACTCCGCTGCAGTCGGACATGACGAACCCGTCCACGCGGAGGTCGGCGAGCCGGCGGATCACCATGCGGCCGAGGCCGCGCACGGGGAACCCACGGAACATGCCGAACCCGCCGGCGAGGATAACGGTCACGGAATCGTCGAGATCAATCAGGGCGAAGTTGAGCTTTTCGTCGGATTCTATTTCATGATGACCGGGATGCATGCGCTGCACATGGTCATCGGGGTCGGGCTGATCATCTGGCTCCTGGTTTTAACGGCGAAGAATCGGTTTGCCACCGAGTATTATACCCCGATTGAAATGTTCGGCCTCTACTGGCATTTCGTCGACATCGTATGGATTTTTCTTTTCCCGTTGTTGTATCTTATCGGTAGACACTAGGAAGCCACGCTCATGTCAGACACAGAACATCATGTTTGCCCGGTAGGGCTGTACCTCGCGATCTTCGGAGCGCTGATGGTTTTCACTCTTCTCACCGTGGGAGCGGCCTATCTCAACATGGGCGTAATGAACAATGTGGTCATGCTCGGCATCGCCATCGTCAAGGCGGCGCTCGTCATCAGCATTTTCATGCACCTAAAATACAACCCTAAGATCCTGTGGGTCGTCGCTATCGGTGCTTTCGTCTGGCTGGGAATCATGCTCGCCCTCACGCTTAGCGATGTAATGTCCCGGGGCTGGATTCCGAATCAGCCGGCATCCTGGTTGTAAG
>Ga0310121_10003853_pt1 | contig 13527 bp, 14 predicted proteins | sample CB27_Tmax_986_MG_FD_203504 | JGI IMG/M metagenome (GOLD analysis project Ga0310121, IMG submission 203504) | Marine microbial communities from Western Arctic Ocean, Canada - CB27_Tmax_986 | ecosystem: Environmental > Aquatic > Marine > Oceanic | place: Canada: Western Arctic Ocean | collected... | reverse complement strand
AGTCCTCATGCTCCATCGTTAAATGGCGTTGGAACGCGCCTGACCTACAAAGTTGGAGACAACGTTGTGATACGTGAAGTTCGGCTGGGATCAAGCTATCTTTGCAGCCAAGACCCAAGAGTTCTATTGGGTGTATCAGACCATGAGTCTATTGAGAGGATTGAAGTCCATTGGCCCAGTGGGATAACACAAGTTTTTGAAGATATAGCAGTAAATCAGCAATTAGATATAATTGAAAAAGGGACACCAAATCTTAACTAACTAGCTGTAAAATGCCCATGAAAGTAATCAAATAACAAAAAAAGAACCTCAGGAGATCACATGTCAGAACCAAGACCAATCGTACCAACTGAGCTCAACTCCCAACTCTCAGCAGAATTACAATCAGAAGTTGATGTTTTCCTCAAATGGGGATACTTGGTTATTGAAGATGCATTAACAGAAGAGCAACTGAACATACTTAGAACAACACTTGACGAAACCCATGAAAAAGTCGATAAGGAAAAACAATCGCTAGACGAAGTACGTTCAGATTCACATTTCATTGGGGAACTATTAGAACAGGATGAACGCTTCGGCTTTCTAATTGATAATCCTCCGGTAATAACACGAATTAAAGCAATATTAGGAAACTGCGTACAACTTCATAGTGCCACGTCGCGTGTCACAAAACCAGGAGCAACCGATCAAAACTGGCATCGCGATGGTCCCTGGCCTGTTGATCCTCGCGGTACACCCTACGGAAGTTTGCCCGGACAAATTAACTGCGGATATTTTCTGGATGAACTAACGATGGAAAATGGTCCTATCGTCATTGTCCCGGGTAGTCAGCGGGCACTATTTCGTCCACCGGAAGGACACCCAACTTTCCCAGATGAAAAGTTTGTACTCGCTAAACCCCGTCAAGCTGTTTTTTTTGATGGCTGGCTTTATCATAGAGGAGCAGCTAATCAATCACAACAAGAACGCCGAGTTTGCTTAATGTGTTATCAAAACGCTTGGATGAAGTCACGTGAGCCTTTTAATGGCCCTCGTGTAACTAAACTACGGGAAGAAGGATCTCCCGAACGAAAGCTCCTGCTTGGCAGCATAGGAAGTTGGTGAGACGTTCCATGCATCCCTGTATCAGTGAACAAACAAGTGGTTCCTGCAGATCTTGAAGAATTACCCAAGTCACTTAACCTTACTCATTATTCTATTCACTGCACTCCTAGACTTTCCTGTGCCTTACGGATTCGCTGTTTTTACCGACGTGACCCAGGAAGCAGGTATTCACACCGTTACCTACAGTGGCAGCCAAGAGAAAAAACATTTGCTGGAATCAGTCGGTTGTGGAACCGCATTTCTTGATTATAATCGAGATGGAAACCAAGATATATATATCGTTAACGGCTGGAAAATTGAAGATAAACATATCATGGTTAAAGGTAAAAACGCACTCTATCGCAACAACGGCAACGGAACTTTTGAAGAAGTAACTGAACAAGCGAAAGTAGGCGATAACAGTTGGGGAATCGGTGTTTGTACTACCGATTATAATAACGATGGCTGGATCGATATATACGTATTGATAAGAAATCGCTTTTCGGGTGGCGCGGGCACATGCCCGCTGGGACCGGCGTGAAGGAGCGCTCTCATGGGAAGAGCCTTAGCTGAAGCGGGGTGGAGGGGTCACAAGCAGAAGGGCACGGCGGCGCCGAACGGGTATGGGTTGTACGACATGGCGGGGAACCTGTGGGAGTGGTGCGAGGATGTTTATGTGGATAGTTATGAGGGAACTCCGACCGATGGCAGTGCGCAAACCTCGGGAGGCTCGTACCGCGTCAATCGCGGCGGCTGTTGGCTCAGTTCCGCCGAGGTCGCGCGCTCGGCGTTCCGCTACGGGAACCGTCCGTCGTTGACGTTCAGCAGCCGGGGGTTCCGTGTCTGTCTGGGCCGCAGTCGCTGAACATCGGTTCTTCGAGCTCATGACGGAACGGAAAAGCGGAGGGAAACGCCGGGGACGCCCCCGGAGGGGAGAAGGCGTCCGGGGCTTTTCCCGGGAGGATGGGATCAAGGGGGTGTGGGAGATTTTTCCCCCACCGAACTCGTAAAGAGACGCATGCCCCTGCGGCTATGCGGACGATGCTGGCGTGGGACTCCATTTCATCAATGGAAACTGGAGAGGTCTGACGTTACTGACCAACCGAGAGCCGATACACGCGATTCGGTGCGCTTGAAACACCGCCACCAGTCCTGATCCCAGTATCCGAGTAGCCGATAGCAGCCTCGCATCCCCCGTTTCAGCACTCACCCCAGGTTGGCACCTCAACCTTTCGAGGAATGACCCAGGGAAGGGTGGCAGAGGTGGATGATCCCCGCTGGCCAACGTCCACGGGCGGAAGCCAAAAAATTCCGGGGACATATACAATGTGAGAACAGGGGGGCGGGGTGGGCAAGGGTATACCGGTCGGCCCCTCCCCTCTCGTTCAATCGCGAAATGTGTGTCCCCTCTGTGTCCGCTTTTTCGGCTCTATAGGCATACTATGTGTCCGTATGGATACGAATGGAGAATCGACAGAGAAACACAATACTCCATGTTTTATTGGAGTTTTGTGTATTTTCGGGGGGGGGATTTCATGGTCGGGGCGACTGGATTCGAACCAGCGACCTTCTGAACCCCATTCAGACGCTCTACCAGGCTGAGCCACGCCCCGGACCATGGGTTGGAACGTACAGGAGACGGGTTGGGTCCGCAATAGTTAAGATATGGACCTGCTTATTTTTGATGGAGAACAAATACCCGTAAAGCAACGTCCAATCGAAAATCAAAAATAGCCACCTGTGATTTCGCAGGATTTACGAAAGTTTCAAATTCGCCGCGTATCGGTCACTGATTCGGGTTAACTGGCAGCGGAGTTGCGGCGTTCACGCCGGCGCTGATATCTTCGCCGATGGTGGGAGTTGAGGTTCCCCAGAAATTGCCTTCCGCGTTGATCGTGTAGTCACCTGAATTGATGTTGTTCAGATCGAGTCCTCCGTTGTCGGAAAAGGAGTTCAATCCGAGGTTTGAGTTTCCGAAATCGACGTCGACAGTTCCGCCTGCGGTGGCGTCGACGAGGACCCCATCCTGGGTGTTATCGTGCACGCTGTTCCGCCGCCCTGTGCCGAAGATGTCGCCTCCGACTGAAAGATTCATATTGATCCCGTCATCCCCGCTGTTGCTGGCGACTACGTCCTGCAGGTCGATATTGACGTCGCCCCCCGCCGAGATATCGAGCCCAAACCCGTCGATCCGGCTTTCGGTTGAAGTCACATTTAGCAGATCGGCGTCCACGTCCCCACCGGTGTTGATGTCGACATCAACGCCTTCGTCGTCGTTGTCATTTGCCTCTACGTCTCGCACAGTGATGCGACGCATATTTTTCGTATTCAAGTCAACCTTGAGCCCTTGAAACTCGTTGTCATTGGTATTCGCGTCTTCGATCAATACGGTCGCGGTGTCGCGCCCAGTCCATGCAATTGGCAAACAGTTTGATAGTGGTGGAGTCCACTACATGCACGGTGCACTTGAATCGGCGCGGGAGTCGACCGAACTTCACCCCGCCAAAGCCAGGACGTTGCCCTTGCAGATGATCGAGCATACTCCGGAACAACTCCTCGGCCATCTTCGGGTTCCGATTCTTGTTCGCGTGCGACAAGCCGTTGCAGCTCGGCGGCTGTGCTCCGCGAATACGGGCCATCGAAGAACGGTTCGCACGCAGCGCGTCGCACACGTCATTGAGTTCGATCGCGTGCGTGAACTGCGCATAGAGCAGGCTCACCGCATGGCTCCATGGCGTAATCCCTCGGGACTTCACACCGTGCTTGCGCGCAAGCTTCGACACCATGCGCGACGGAATCAATTCACAAATCGGGCGAGATATGACACTCTTTTTCCCGGCTGACCTCACTGGCATTGTCCAATCTCCTTTTTTGTGGTGATTAGGAAGATTGTAGCCGGTTGGTCAGCCATTACAAAGTCCGTCGGTTTTCTGTGGGACGCCGGTGTAAGCAATTTATATTTCTGGCATTAAATTTGCGGTATTGCTTTTACGGAATTAAGGAGGATATTGACGGTTTGATGGGAATCGCCTCCCACTTCGGTGGAGGTCAGGGAAACGTAATTGTCTACATCTTACGGTCAGCAAGTTCATGAATAATCAACTCTCCGATACTGTCCACAATTTTGTCCTGCGAAAGTTCGAGGAAAATACGGATCCCGGCGCCGCGGAGGTTTCGAAAGATTCCGTATGGCAGGCAATCAAGGATACGGGAACGCGCCTCTGGCTCGATACCGGAGATATGGAGGTGGCCGAATCACTTTGGACGGAGGAGTTCACTGCTCTCACCACCAACAATTCGCTTCTGAATAACGAGATTCAAAAAGGGATTTACGACGGGTTGATCGAGGAAGCGATCGCCGAATTGCAAAAGGCGAATCCGGAAATCGATGATAAGACCCTGGTCCTTGAGATCGCCTTCGTATTGAATGCCTATCACGGTCTCCGGCTGGTGAAGCGTTTTGACTCCTTCGTCAGCGTGGAGTTGCACACGGACCTGGCGAATGATGTCGAACGCTCGGTTGCCTACGGGCGGCGCTACTACAAACTGTGCCCGGAAAGATTCATCGTCAAAGTGCCCCTTACGCCCTCGGGATTCCTCGCCGCGCGCACTCTCCGGTCTGACGGGATTCCGCTGAACTTCACCCTCGGGTTTTCAGCCCGGCAGAATTATGTCGCAGCCCGGCTTACGAAACCGGCGTATGTGAATGTATTCATGGGTCGCCTGAATTCTTTCGTGACGGACCATCACCTGGGCGACGGACTGAACGTGGGCGAGAAAGCGACCCTGGCCACGCAGCGTGAGTTGATCGCCCTGCGTGACGCGGGGGAAACGGACACCCTCCTCATTGGCGCCAGCATCCGGAGTGGCGATCAGATTGGGGATCTTGCGGGGGTGGACGTATTCACCATGCCGCCCAAAGCCGCGGCCGGGTACCGGGCCGACCCGCTCGAGGCACCGGTTTCCAGGGTTGCCGACGATCCTGACATTCAACTCGCCGCGGGCGTCGAGCTGGACGATTTTTATGGAAACTGCCTCTGGGAGGTGCCGCCCGAGTTCAAGTCGGCCGTAGATTCGCTGTTGCAGAAAGATGTGGATCGCCTGTCCGCGGATGACGTTCAGCAACATTTTCATTCCGAAGGCCACCAGGATTTTCTGCCGAAATGGTCGGCGGAAGACACCCGCACGGCCTCGGAAGAGGGCAAGATACCAAGCTTCGCGACCTGGAAGTCCCGCCTCGCCTCAAAAGAGGTGGGACTCGATGCCCTGATGAATCTCGGTGCGTTTTACGCATTTTCATCGGACCAGAAGGCGCTCGACGATCGAATCCGATCTTTTGTGCCGGTCAATCGAGCATAATCGTTAGCGCCGTGTCCAATTCTGAAGGCAAGGAGGAGAAATTCTCAATTCATGATTAATCCAGTCGAAAAATCGCCCGCTTGGGGCGCCGTCTTATCTGATTTACACCTATTTACCAACCGCAGTACCGCCCATCGCCACCTGGAAGAAATCCACGAAACTGCGGCCGCCTCGGATCTCTTTATATTTAATGGCGATACCTTCGATTTTACCTGGTCGAAGCACCCTGGGTTCGAAAAGTCGGTGGCTGCCGCGATCGAGTGGATCACGGAGCTGGCTTCGGTCCATTCCCACTGCTCGTTCGTCTTCCTGCTCGGCAACCACGACGGCATCGCACTCTTCAAGGAGGCACTGGCCCAGCTCGCCGAAACGCTCCCGAATCTGCACTGGGAACCCTACCACGTGCAACTGGGGCAAAAAGTATTCCTGCATGGCGACGTATTTCATGCCGGCACCACGCCAGGGCACCTCGAAACCTATCGGGAGCAATGGGACAAGCCTCACCGGAAACATCGCAGATTCGCGGGCCGCGTTTACTGGATGGCCGCGCACGCGGGCATTCCGAACGTGTTGACTCGTCTCATGACCAAACGACGGTGCGCACGAAAAATATTATCCTATCTCCGCGATACGCTTGGCGGGTCGGCGCACGAAATTCGAGAGATCTATTTTGGACACACCCACCGGTGCTTCGAAGACTACGAGTATCAGGACAGGACGTTCCACAACACCGGCGCAGCGCTCACTCGAATCCGCCTGAGCATTCTCCAGTTCGAAGTGGACGACGGGGAACCCTTACAGTTCTCCAATGGATACGAGCTGAAGGTTTAGCCCGCATATTTCAGGCTTTTTCGTCACCCGCGGATGGAGGTTGCACCAAATCAAGGAGTTAGCCCGCGAATCCGAATTCAGCTAATTCCCGGTCGGCCTCGTGCGCGATGAGAATCTAGGCGTTGTCGTCGTCGTGCCAGGAGACCGTGTTCCGATTTGATATCGCCTTTGTTTCGCAGCACTCATCTACCCCAGCTGGATTGAACCCGGACATATCCGTCACAAAAAAATGCACCATCCCATGCTCCTCGAAATCGAAGCAGATCACGGACAGTTGATGGCCCGGGAAATCGTAAATCTTACATCCCATGGCAGGAATATAGGCAAGACGGCTATCAAGTTTTTCAGCCGTGGAAGCATCGCGGTTCTTTAGCCAGACGACGAGCGCGTCGGACGACTCTTTTTCATAATCGAGATCCTTGATTCCTTCAGCCACCTGTAGTGCCGCGAATTTCTGCATCAGTTCAAAACTTTCCGCGGGAGCCTCGACGACCGTAATCGAGGTTGGGTTAAAATTCAGGACGACCCCTATGACGCCGACCAGGGCCACCAGAGCGGCGGCGTAGGCGAGCGGGCGCCACTGAAACTCAATTAATTCACTCTTTTTAGTGATTTCCGCATCGTTTTGCCTAAGCGCCTGAACGATCCGAGTGCGTGAATCATCCGGAAGACGCACTCCGGAAAGCAGGTCTTCATCTCCTTCGAAATAGGCGATTTCCGCCGCAAGTTCTTCCTGCAGGGATTAGCGGGCATCCAGCTCAGCTTTTGCTACCAGATACTCAGGCTTCGCCTTAACGGCAGGCTCGTGACGAGCGGCAAGCATCAGGGCAACGACGTCGACCTTGTCCACGAGAAATACTTCCTTTCATTCAACGGTTAAGACTAAACGACGACCTAACGGCCTTTAGTCAAGTATGTCTCATTTTCATGACACTTTTTTGGCAAAAAAAACCTGGCCATGTGAGCCGGTAGGCCTACCGGCCTCCGTGCTTCTTCACCAGGGCAAAAAAGCGGTCCTGATAATCGTGAAAAACATTTGCGTTTTGGAGCTTTTCGTATAGTCCCTGCATCCTTGAGGGGTCGCGGTCGGCTTGTTGGAAGGTCTGCTCAATGTCCGATTTCTGGTCGGCGAAGGAGAGATCCTCGGCGGAAAAGATTCCGTGGCTGTGAAAGTCCTGGATGTTCGGCTCGCTGGACTTCTGCACGACATCGATCATGAGCTTGAACAAACAGACTTCCCAGGGCTTTTCGACACCTACGACGACGGCGGCGAGCGGATCTGCGCATTTCGAGACTGATTCTTTCACTTCCTCCGCAATTTGCTCAAGGGTCCCGGTTACGATTTCCTCGCTGATATGCTCCTTGGCAATCTTGAACCCATATTTCAGGAGGCAAAGCTCCTTTTCGTGTTTTCGAAGCCAGTCTCCGTAGGCGTTTGCCTCCTCCCCAAATCCTTCCAGAAGGGCATCAAGGAACGAATTCGGCGTCATAATCTCAGGCCTGAATGCCTTTACCCTGCCCTCGCGGATACGAATTTTTTGTACCGAATCCATCTGCTCGGTCACCAAGTGGTAATTCAAGGTGGTAGAGCCAAACGTCTCCAGGCTCGAAGTGGGTGACAAAAGGATGTGGGTATTATGGACCGCGTACCAAAAATCAAAATTTGCATCGTGCGTCATGGATTACGAAAGGGGAAGTGCGAGTCAGTACTACAAGAGGACCGGAAGTGTACGTCATCAGCGATTCAGGTCAATCCCGTTGATGCGGAGGCTCAGCAGTCAAATCCCACGGATGGCGTGACCGCGGTTGCAGAGGCCCCGTGGTGAGTTCCCGCGTCTGAGTGACCACCAGTCGGCAACACTCAGATTTGTAGAACGCAAGGCCTCCCATCCGTGGGATCTCACTGCAGAGCACAAGGCATTTTCGGGATTTTGCTCTGCAACGCCTACCCTTCGGAGCCTCGCAGTTCGGCCCGGGTAGCACCTGTGGCATCGGTGCCAAACCTTGCGATGAGGGCGGTACAGAGAAATCCGGCTACGATGCAGCCGGCAGCTCCTGCTGTCTGACCCGCGGTCGGCCTGAAAAACTCCGTGGGATAATCCTCGGGGGCCAATTCGGAGAGCACCGCCTCGGTAACCACCTGCCCTTTCCACTGCGATCCAAGCTCCGGCTCCTCGCCTTCCTGGAACGGCCACAGTCCGACAACTGCGCCCACGAGCAATCCGAGAAGCGCCCCCAGCGTCGCTGCTTCCGCTTTTCTCAGGAGCAAGCGAAGCAGATTGCTGACGCCGACGATTCCAATGACAATTCCGAGTCCGACCGGTAGCCCCACCCCAAGGCCCAGTTCGAAGATCAGGGGAAAATTCATGTCCCGCACCGCATCCTTGAAGCTGTCTATCGCAGTCAGGATGGGAACGTACTGGCCCAGCACCAAGAGCAGGTATCCTCCACTTACCCCGGGGAGAATCATTGCGCTCGCTCCCGCGGTTCCGGCGACCAGCAGCATGAACCAACCGGAAGCGCTGCCACCGCCCGCGGCGGCACCGCGTAGCTGGAACCAGGCGAGCCCGGCCATTGCGGCAAACCCAATTGCGGCGCCGACCCACACCAGGGGTGATGGCTTCTTCACCATCTTCCACACCACGGGTATGCCGCCAATGGTCAGGCCGATGAACCAGCTGTACATAATCCATCGATATTCGACGACAAGCCCCTTAACCGCCCCAGCCAGCAGCAGGATGGCCAGTGCCGCGGCGGCCACCACCGCGCCGAGAAGCACCACCGATTGAAGCCGGAACCGGAACGTCGTAATTTCGGCAATGGCATTAATAAACGCGGGATAAACGCCTGCGGCCAGCAGCATGGTGCCCCCGCTGATTCCCGGCACCAGGTTGGCGAGTCCCATCAGGACCCCGCCGATGACTCCTCGAATAACCAGGAGGGATAGTGGTGTGTGGGATTGGATGGAAGAGTCAGATTTCATTTTTTCGGGTACGGCGCTTCGCGCCCTTGTATCGTCTCAGCATTTTAAAAAAGCGCACGGTATCACGAACCGGACGGATCTTGCTACGTTCATCCCCATAGACCGTTTGGACCGGCACAGAGTGGATCGGGATCCCAAGGCCTGCGATTTCGAGCAGGATCTCCGACTCAGCGGCGAATCGGCTCGCCTCAACATTCACTTGTTGCAGGATCTCAATGCCGTAGAGGCGGTATCCGTTCTGGGTATCCGGAACATCCTGTCCCATGGCGCGAGTCAGCAGGCCACTCATGAATCGGTTCGTCCATCGGCGGATCGGCGGCATCTCCCCGACATCGCTCATCCGGTTTCCAACGACCACGCGGTGTCCAACCGCATGGGCCTCAATGAAATTCGGCAGATCTTCCGACCGATGCTGTCCATCGGAATCCATCGTGACTACGGCATCGAATTCCTTCTCCGCGGCGTAGGAGAATCCGCGGGCCAAGGCGGCGCCCTTGCCCTGGTTCGGCTCCAGGCGAATGACTTCCGCGCCCGCGGATCGGGCGATCTCCGTGGTCCTGTCTTCAGATCCGTCGTCCACCACCAGCACTGCCGGACAGAACGGCAGGACATTCCCGATGACAGCGGCAATTCGACCTTCCTCGTTGAATGCCGGGAGAATGACAAGCAAGTCGCGGGATTGGCTCATCAAGCTACGCGTGAATTCGCGTTCCCCGCCGCTGTATTGCCTGGGCGAGAAGCTCTTCTGCTTTGTAGGACGAACGAACCATGGGTCCGGAGGCCACGCCGGCAAATCCCATTTCCAGGGCGACATCCCTGAGCCGGACAAATTCCTCTGGAGGCGCGTATCGGCGGACCACCGCGTGATTTCGGGTGGGTTGAAGATACTGTCCAAGTGTCAACAATTCGCACCCCACCTCAAGCAAATCGCGAAAGGTCGCAATCAACTCCGGTTCGGACTCTCCGAGTCCCAGCATGACGCCGCTCTTGATCGCCGGTGCGGGATCCCATCGTGACGCTGCGCGCAAAACCCCGAGAGATCTTCCATAGGCCGCTTGAGGCCGAATGACCGATTGCAGGCGGCGAACGGTCTCCACATTATGGTTGTAAACGTCGGGGCACGCTTCCAAAACCTTCTGAATCGAGTCCTCATCTCCGCCGAAATCGGGCGTCAATACCTCGATGCTGGCGTCTGGAAGAATTTCCTGAATCGACCGGATGGTCGCGGCAAAAATCGAGGCCCCCCCATCGTCAAGATCGTCACGGGCCACGCTGGTCAGAACAACGTGCGAAAGGTTCATCTTGGCTGCGGCCTCGGCGACCCGCGACGGCTCCCCAGCGTCCAGCTCGACCGGCCGGCCCGCCTTGATTGCGCAAAAAGCGCAGTCCCGGGTACAGATATCGCCAAGAAGCATGAGAGTTGCGGTTCCCTGCCCCCAACACTCGTGAATGTTAGGGCAGCGAGCGCTTTGGCAAACCGTATGGAGCGACAAATCGCCGACCAGATCGTGAACGGCGGAAAAATCGCCATCGGTACGCATCTGTAAACGGATCCATGGGGGAAGTCGGGCCACGGGTAAAATGTATGGAAGTAGCGGGACTTGTCAATCATTCGGGTCAGGAGGGAATGGCTCTAAGATAAGCTCTTATGGATGGTAGCAGGCGATCCACGTGACCGCTGGCGTGTGAATGACGAATGACGAAATACCCAATGACAAGAGAAGCCCGAATGACGAATTTCGAACCTGATTCTATTCATTTTCAAAATTTTCCAATGATCTTTAGTCATTTGGAATTCGGATTTCATTGGGCATTGGGTATTCCCACATTCGTCATTATCGCATCCGAAAGGGACCTTATCTTAGCGCAATTCGGATCAGGGGCCTTGTCCGGGCGCGGGCTACTTTATCTTTATCGACAAAGTCCACCTGCAGGGCGTACATCCTGAATCGAGTCAATGAGCACAACAAACTTGGACGCATTTCAACCTGATGATCGGTACATGCGGCTTGCCCTCCGGCAGGCGGCGGAGGCAGCGGAGGCCGGAGAAGTGCCCGTAGGCGCCGTGATCGTTCAAGGCTCATCCCTGATTGCGAAGGCACACAACCAGGTTGAACTGCTGAAAGATCCTACCGCGCACGCGGAGATCATCGCGATTACCCAAGCTGCGTCGGCTCTTGGAGACTGGCGACTGGCAGATACGGTTCTGTACGTTACGAAGGAGCCCTGCCCCATGTGTGCAGGAGCGATTGTGCAGGCTCGAATTCCTATCGTGGTCTGGGGAATGACCGACCCGAACAGGGGAGGCGCCCGGTCGCTATTTCGAATCTTCGACCACCCGAATCTCACTCACCGCGTCACCTGGTTCGAGGGAGTTCTAGAGGAGGAAAGCAAGGCGCTGGTGCAGGGTTTTTTTAAGCAACGAAGAGGAGGCGAAGAGTAGCGGGTTGGGATTGGGTCGAGTCCTGATTTCGAGTTGTCACTTTTTGGCTGGTTATTGCTCTTCGTTTGCATGCTTGCTCGAAGGGGCTCCGCCCCCTTCGCCCCTCCTGCGGAGGAGGGGCGAAATTTTTCAAAATCAGCGATTTGACGCTCCCGGGTGATTGCGGGCTCAGATACGACGATCCAGGATCGCGCACCATCGATTTGTCTGGCTCGACCCATACGATGCCCGCGGGGGTTCCCCTCACGCGGCCACCCCATCTGCCTGCTCGGGAGTGCGAAAATTAAGGGATCGATGCAGTCTGCGTCACCGTCCTGAACTCGTGATTCAGAAAGTATTCCTGCTGGAGGATCCCATGTCATACGCTCCGCCATAGCATTCTGAGCGTAATGGTCTTCTTCGGTCATACTGGTCGGCAAGCCCGCCTGCTCCAACCGATCCACGTACTCATGAGAGCAATATGGGCAGCCACGATCGGAATGGGGATCGGTCGAGCGCCCTCGGGCAGGCCATCTTCCGCGCCATATACCGACGAACCCACCTCGCCACCGTAAAGGTCCCGCCGATCCCATGCGCACGGCACTGCCGGCCGCCTTCTAACTCCGACACCTCCTGACGCTTGAACGCCTCACTATACCTCACTCTTGTCGCTGGCATTCCACGTCCCTTTCTGCTAGGAGGTGACAACCTATTTCAAGATGGGACCCACTTGGATATTCGATATTGAGTATTCGATATTCGCTACTTTTTTCTAATCGTAATTTTCTCTGGCACAAGGACGGGGAATTTTATGTCTTTAGCCCAGTATTGGCGGCCTTCGATTTTCATTCTTCGGCCGAGATATCCCCTGAGCTGTTTTTGATTTCCGTGAACGTAACAGACCGTTTGCCTTCGCGGGCCTTTGCTTTCCACCAGGCGGTGAGCGGCCGGCCGGCCGAAGAGGTGGTCGGTCAACCGAAGTTCGCCTTCCATCACGGCCATGTCGCCTTGTCCGTCAAGCGGAACGAGTTCAAGTGGCGGGGGTTCGGGTTCTGGCGGTGGCTCGGGCTGATGAGTGGAACCCGGGACGACCGGATCCGGTTTCGGAACTTCCGGCTCTGCCGGCGGCGCGTGGCCCGTGATCATGATCAACTCAACGAACTCCTTACTGATCCAGAAGGTGCATCCCGGAAACGGCCTGGTCTTGAGCCACTCTCCGTGCTCGCTGATCGATTCAACCGTGGTTCCGCGCGGAATACTGCCGACTACAGAGTAATTACTCCCCGGCCCGGCCCGCACATTGAGTTCTGTCGCCGAGACCCGCCCGTCCTCGATGAAGTCCCGGTGAACCCAGACACTGCTGCCTTCGGGCGGCACAACCTCGACCCACTCCCCCTCAAACGATCTGGCGATGAGCGACTGCCCCTGCTGGACCTGGCGCACAACTTCGAAGGTCAGCGCGGCGCCGGCACGCAGGTTCACCCGGGAACCCTTTACCACGACGGGCATCTCCGGGTCGGGCGTCCCGGTCAAGGGCACCGAGGCTCCCGCCACCCAGAAAAACGCCATCGAGAGGATTACATTGGCTACCATTCCATAAAATTAATGAATTTGAGGATTGAGCGCAACTGTTCGAAAACGACTTGCCACCTTCGCAACACGATCCCACAATGATAACTAGATGGATAAGGAAGACCATTACTACCCAAAGATGCCGTGGCGACAGCATTGCAGACTACGGTCTTCCGCCTGGGACGGCGCGGAGACCGAGGGGGACGCGGTTGTATTCCGCACTTTGCCGAGCACGGGGGATCTCGTGCCCGACGATACCCCGCCGCCGTGGAGCTTT
>Ga0310121_10003852_pt1 | contig 13529 bp, 10 predicted proteins | sample CB27_Tmax_986_MG_FD_203504 | JGI IMG/M metagenome (GOLD analysis project Ga0310121, IMG submission 203504) | Marine microbial communities from Western Arctic Ocean, Canada - CB27_Tmax_986 | ecosystem: Environmental > Aquatic > Marine > Oceanic | place: Canada: Western Arctic Ocean | collected... | reverse complement strand
CGTGCCGAGGAAGGCAAGAACAAGAACTTCAGCAAGGAGGACCACAAACATTCTCAGGTTGCCTGAGAGTTTGTCCACCAAAGTGGGCACTCCGATGTGGGCCCTATGTAGAGCCGCTAATGCTGCCCCATAGTAGGTCAACCAAGCGAGAAGAATGGAGGCAACTTCATCGTACCACACTAACGATGCTCCACTCTTCCGGAAGACAACCCCTACAATGACAACTAGAGCAAGCGAAGCCATCAGGAAGAAGACCAGCCCTTCCAGAATTTTTCGCAGCCCAGTTCGAGCCTTTGTTAATGTCACCAGAGCAAATTCAGTTTGACCCCGCGGCAACGGCACGCTCAACGAGAAGACCCCCTCCCTCAACTGCTTGGTCAAACTCATCGTAGATGTCGCTACTCGCTATCAAGAAGGCATCTCGATCAGGGCGTGTCACCTTGACTCCCTCAGCTTCAACCTGAGCTAAGATCTCGTCGTCAAGTCGAGCTGCTGTATCGTGAACAAATGCCTGAACCGAGCGAGCTTCTTCCTCCAAAACCCGGCGGACGTCAGCTGGTAACACTGTCCAACGAGAAGCTGAGACCACAACGTACCCAGGGGTATATACGTGGCCAGTGAGCGAAAGATGCTCCTGAACTTCATAGAGCTTGGATCCCCAAATCTGTGCGAGCGGGTTCTCTTGGCCATCTATCACACCAGTCTGCAGTCCTATAAAAACCTCGGAAAGTGCCATTGGAGTCGGGTTAGCACCCAAAGTTTGAAAAAGTTTCACACGCCAAATACCACGCGGTGTTCGGAGCTTGATTCCGGAGAGATCATCGGGACTTACAATTGGTCGAATGTTATTCGTCACATGCCGAAACCCATTTTCCCATAGAGCAATGATCCGATAGCCCGCTTGTTCTGCGAGCGGCGCCAGTTCAGGCCAAACGACCTCCTTTTCAATTTCACGTATGTGCGCACGGTCCCGCACAAGATAGGGCATCTCAAATAGGCCAAATTCATCTATCTGGGAGGACATAACAGTAGACGGCAGCGCGAAGTCAACCGTACCAAGCTTGATCTTCTGGAGCAACAACTCATCACCGCCCAGTTGACTTGAACCATATACCACGACCTTGAATCCATCCAGTCGCTCGTTGGCTCGACGAGCAAATTCTTCGGCGGAAAGAGCAAACAGAGATCCCGGTTCACCGACATGACCAAACGTAAGTTCTTGTGGCCCAGTCGCCCTGTCCGCACAGCTACCAAGTCCCAGGACGAAAGCGGATGCTGCCAACACGACGAACTCTCGAGTAAGCGTCGGTATGGCTAACACAATCTCACGATTCCAGTTCATTCAACCTTGCTCTCATTAAGCAGGAATGCCATGGCGGCGAAAACCCCCTCCCTGTTGACCGGTACCCCGGCAGAAACTAACCCCATCTCCACCCCAGCAAGTGTCCCCATGAGTGACAGGGCATTGAAGTGACCAAGATGTCCAACTCTGAAGATCCGACCCTGAAGCTTACCAAGGCCCGTTCCCAGAGACATATCAAATTGCTCCAAAACGATCCTTCGCACCTCATCCGCATCCACTCCATCCGGCATCATAACAGCTGTTAGCGCGTTGCTGGACTCAGCAGGTTCCAGTGGGTAGCCCTCTAAGCCCCAGGCAGAAACTGCCGCACGAGCTGCACCCGCAAGTCTTGCATGGCGCTGCAATACATCGGGGAGGCCCTCTTCACGAAGCATCGACAGTGCTTCGTCGAGCCCAAAGAGGAGGTTTGTCGCCGGTGTGTAAGGGAAAAAACCCTTCTTGTTAAACTCCAAGTGATCCCGCCAACTCCAGTACGAGTTGGGCAACCCAGCTGATGCACTAGCAGCAAGAACCCTCGGACTTAGTGCAAGAAACGACAGGCCCGGAGGAAGCATGAGCCCCTTCTGGGAACCAGTTACCGTCACATCCACCCCCCATTCATCATGCCGGTAATCAGTCGCTCCAAGAGATGACACCGTATCCACCATAAGAAGTGCCGGGTGACTAGATTCTCGCAAAGCGTTGCCGATCGCCGCGACATCACTAGTTACCCCGGTCGATGTTTCGTTGTGTACCACCAAAATAGCCTTGACGTTACACGCCTTATCCGAATGGAGCGCTTCCATGACTGCATCGGCTGTCAGACCGCGACGTGAGTTCCAAGGTTTGAACTGCACGTGCAGACCGAAGTGCTCAGCGACCTCTGCCCATTTCTCAGCAAAAAAACCTTGATTGAACGCCAGCACACTGTCACCGGGTGACAGTACATTGGTGATCGCTGCCTCCCATGCACCTGTTGCAGACGACGGATAGATGAGGACAGGATGTTCGGTTCTAAAAACCAGCTTCATTTCCTCTAGGAGTCGGTGAGTCATCGCTTGGAACTCTGGACCACGATGATCAATTGTCGGCCGCGACATCGCGCGCAGCACACGCTCCGGCACGTTGGTCGGTCCAGGCAACTGTAAGAAGTGGCGTCCGCTTTGGTAGGGCACAAGCGTCTGTGTTTGGGTGCAACCCGGGTCGGGGAGCGGTAGACTCACGCCGACGAGAAGGTTCAACTTACACAGTCCCCTAGCGCCCGACACTATCACCCATGGCCGCAAGCGATATCCAACCCGGAGATCCTGGTCTCGAGAAGAAGCTCCGACACGCAGTGGAAGGAGAAGTGCGTTTTGATGCCTTCACACGTGGAATATTCTCTACTGATGCTTCTCACTACCAGGTCGAACCGCTCGGCGTTGTCTTTCCTGCAACTGCAAAAGATATCCAGGCAGTCATGGAAGTAGCCCGGGAAGAGAACGTTCCTGTGCTTCCGCGCGGTGCGGGAACCTCCCAGTGCGGCCAAACGGTAGGTCGTGCGATTGTCGTCGACGTTAGCCGCCATCTCAACCAAATAGGTGGTGTGAATGGAGATGAGATCGAAGTCGAACCCGGGGTGGTCCTAGACCATTTGAACGCCCGTTTACGGCAACGACATCAGTGGTTTCCAGTCGATCCTTCTACTGGAAGTCGTGCAACACTCGGGGGAATGGCCGGGAACAATAGCGCGGGTGCCCGCTCTCTCCGATATGGAACGATGGTAGATAACGTCTCAGCTATCGAAGTAGTGCTCCCAGACGGTCGTAAGCTCTGGCTAGGGTCAGAAGAATCCGAAGAACACTGCATGCCAACTGAACTCGCATTCTTGAGAAGCCTCTATGCCAATCACGCAGCAGAAATCATTCAGCGTACACCCAAGACGATGCGGAATGTGGCTGGTTACAACCTTGCCAATCTAAATCCAAATCAGGAAAATCTCGCGAAATTCCTGGTGGGCTCCGAAGGGACCCTCGCATTTTTCGTGCGTTTGCGTCTGAAGCTCAGCCCACTACTTCGCTCAAAAGTCCTGGGTGTTTGCCACTTCGACGGTCTCCTCGAAGCACTCGACACTGTGCAGCATATCGTAAAGCTGAACCCAACTGCGGTAGAGCTTATAGATCAGAATGTCTTGAGCCTTGGAGCAAGACACCCAGACTTTCGGAGTGCCATGGGTGATTTCGTGACAGGTACCCCAAAAGCGTTACTCCTAGTCGAGTTTTCCGAAGAACTTCCGGGAACAGAACTGGGTGGTAAACTGAATGAACTCGAGGAACTCTTGAGCGAGTTGGGGCACCCGAACAGTGTAGTGCGTGCAGAAACCGAATCACTCCAAGCAGCAGCCTGGAGTGTACGGAAGGCGGGTCTCAATATCGTGATGTCGATGGCAGGTCCCAGGAAGCCCATTTCGTTCATCGAGGACTGTGCGGTGCCACTAGAACACCTGTCTAGCTACGCTCGGCATGTGGACGAAATTTTTTCTAAGCATGGCGTAGATGGGACCTGGTATGCACACGCATCTGTTGGGTGTCTGCACGTTCGTCCTGCCCTAAACCTCAGGGATCCTAGTGACGTTCGCCGCATGCGCGCGATTGCGGAGGAGACTCATGAGGTTGTGCGCCGCTACGGAGGGACACACTCCGGAGAACACGGTGACGGCCTCCTTAGATCAGAGTTCATTAAGCCGATGCTGGGTGAACGAATGCAGCAGATCTTTGGAGAAGTTAAGAAGACTTTCGACCCTCATGGTCTCATGAATCCCGGTAAAATCGTCAATCCACCCCGGATGGATGACCCTACTTTATTCAAGTTCCAAAACAAAAGTGTAGAGAAGAAGCTACCGGTGGTCCTCGACTGGTCTAAGGACGGGGGAGTTCTAACCGCCCTGGAACAATGCAACAACAATGGTGCGTGCCTCAAATCAGATCCGGGGGTGATGTGTCCCTCATATCGTGTCACTCAAGATGAACGACACTCAACCCGTGGACGAGCTAATGCACTCCGACTTGCCGTTACCGGACAACTCGGTGCAACCGGCCTAGATTCACCAGAGATGGCAGAGGCAATGTCGCTGTGTATTTCTTGCAAGGGATGTAAGCGAGAGTGCCCAACCGGCATTGACATGGCGGCCTTGAAATTGGAGTGGCAGCATCACCAGAATCGACACTCAGGTGTTCCCATCCGCACGCGATTGCTAGGAGGGTTGCCACGAGTAGCACCTTGGGCAACGCAAATCGGACAGTTAGTGAATATCCTCGGAAACATATCCCTTGGGCGACGCCTGCTCGGCTTTGCTCCCGCGCGCAAGTTACCCCAATGGCACCGATCACCCTGGAATGACAGTGAACTCCCGCCCCCGTCCACCGTTACTCGTCCGGCTGACGTCATACTTTTCGTTGATACTTTCACGAGGTGGTTTGAACCTGAGGTTCCCCGGGCAGCCAAAAAATTGCTAGAAGCAGGCTCGTGGCAAACCCAAACACCGCAGCACCTAGGTCGCCCACTCTGTTGCGGACGCACATACCTAAGTGGGGGTATGCTTGACGAGGCGAGACAAGAACTCCGACGCGTCTTGGACGCATTGGCTCCGGCAGCACGGGCAGGAGCATGGATCGTCGGATTAGAGCCATCTTGCATCTACACCTTACGGGATGAGGCGCCCGCATTACTACCAGGGGACGATGCGGATGTGGTAGCCGAGCGTGCAGTACTCCTAGAGGAGTTCCTCGACCAAGAATGGGCTCAAAACCACACTCTTTCTTTTAAACCACTTAAAGGGAAGCGACTCAAGGTGCACGGTCATTGTCACCAAAAAGCATTTGGCACAGTCAGTGCCAGTATCCGAATGCTGGAGAGGGTTCCGGACTTAACCGTAGAGGAAATCCTTTCAGGATGCTGCGGCATGGCAGGGGCATTCGGCTATCAAGCCGAGCACTACGACGTGTCGATGGCAATGGCTGAATTGGACTTGCTACCGGCAGTTCGGGTCACAGATGAGACCACAGAAATCGTCGCGAGCGGGACAAGTTGTCGCGCTCAAATCAGGGACGGGACAGGACGGGAGGCCCTGCACCCTGCCGTGTTACTCCAAAGAGCACTTACGGAACCGGGCGACTAAGGCCCACCGATCGATAGGCCCGGATCGACGTGAAGTTGATTCGTCCTGCCTAACTCAGTTTGATCACAACCGCAGTAGATACTTCGGGTAGATCCACGAGTGCATCACGAACTTTGCCATCTACTGCGATGGCAGCCATGGCTTCCCCTCCCGCAGTAAGCCGAGCCTGGTGGTATTCGGCAATATTGATCGCGTAGGCCCCCAAAAGAGTTCCGACCCGGCCTATAACACCTGGCACATCTTGGTTCCTGAGCACAATCAATGTGCCGTCAGGCACAATATCAATATGATAATCTCGGATGCGAACAATTCGGGCATGTATGTTACCTAACAGAGCACCAGCAAGTCTCAGATCCTCACCTTCAGCCTTAACGATAATCTCAACAAACTCAGAATAGTCAGTTCGTCTGGAGAGATAGGCTTGTGAGATGCCGATTCCGCGCTGCTTGGCAAGATACCCAGCACTGACAACATTCACCTTCTGCATTCCTACTAATGTTCTTGAGCAAGCACTTCAGGGCGGACTTCAACAGGACCGGGCAGGAAGAAGCGTCCGTAGGGGCGGGTCAAACCCTTAGGGTCAGGTGATTCAATTTATTAGGTCGAGGAACATCCCGATGCACTAGGAAGTTAAAATAGGCGCCCTGAGGCTGGGGAAGAAACTAATGGTTCAGTGAATGTTTTTCACAGACCTTAAAGCCTCCGATCAAGGCAGTCCCCACGACGGTCTGCTTAATCCCTCCAGGTATCCTTCCATTTCGAATAGGGCAAAGCTACCAACCCGCCTTGCTTGAGTACTGCCAGACCCGCTGGATCACGATACGGCTCTCGGTAGAAAACGTAGGATATGTTTGCCTGTATCATTAATTTTGCGCACACCACACATGGGCTCGCGGTTACAAATGCGACCTTGTCACGCATTTGCCCAGGTGCCTTCACAAGAGCGTTCATCTCAGAATGGATACAGCCACACCTGCCCTGCTCAATTGAGTCACATTTGTTCGGAAAGCCTCGAGCATTACCGTTGTACCCTATTGCGACAACATTTTCCAGGCCGGCATCTGTAATCACTGTCCCGACCTGGAGCCTCGCACAGGTTGAACGTTTAGCAAGCTCTTCAGCCATGCGCATATAGACTTCATAGAGAGGGGGACGACTCACATTCACGTCCATCCCGTCCTCTCGCTCGCTGAGATTCAAAGGGTGATTGTTATCCTGGACTCCATCCTTGTGAATCAGCGGCACACTACCTCCTACTTTGATTCGAGCAACTCTATCAATCTCAGACCAGGCCGGCGAGTACTCGACCGAAGTCGAAGGCAGGAAAGAAGAATCCGAACTGCCTCACCCTCATGGCTATTTTCCGAACCGGCGAAGATACCGATCCAAGTATCTCAGTTACCCATCACCTTTGTGGTGAGCGCTGTCGGAGTCATCAGTTTGTAGATCGGTACTAAAGGTGGACGTGCCGAACCGGTTCCGGCACCACGGCCACCAAAACCCCGACCTCCACCTACAGCATCTGCTGAACGAGGGATCCAGGCATCCATCGTGTTCCAATAGACAACGCTGTCCTCGGTCTCCGGCTCAAGCATGTGTGCGACCAATCGGCCGAGATATTGAGCTGTAGGTACAATGAAGGTGCCAGCCGGAAACAGTTCGGTTAGCGTGAGTACCTGACCTACTTCTACTTTAGTGGCCGCTGCATGGTTGTATGCGCGCTCGTGCGTAACGTCCGTGACCGTGTAAGCATCAACCTGGAGTTCTGTAGGTGATACAAGCGTTTCGACAGTGATCCCATGGCGCCTGAGCATCGCAATTGCATCAACAGCGTCACGAGGTAGGAGGTATGCCCAAGGGCGAGCACGTAGCCGCAGGGCGACCGGCTTCTTCATAAGGTCGGCTCCTGTAACCTGAATAATCTCTACCGGCTCATTCGAGCTACCTCCCCTGCCACCTCCTCGCACAATTTCGTAGCTGACAGGATAGTCCTCTGCTGCATACTCCATCACGACAGCGATATCACCTCGTGGCTCAGCTCCCATCTCAATCGTCTCACTGCGTGCATCATCGACCACGCTCATAAGCCGATCAGTGTGTTCTGCAGCGAACTCGACTACTGTCAGATAACCTAGGTATCCGGCCCTTGCTCCTGTTTCAAGCTCCTGAGAAGGGGCCTCAAAAAGAATTCCGACCGAATTTACAAAGCCGCCATAGTTTCGACCGATCCTTGCTTGTGATCCGCCAACCCGCCACTCATTCTCATCTCCGCCCGTATAATACCAGGCCTTGTAGCCTTCCGTTGCAAGCTTCGCGTTGATTGCTGGAAAAATTTCCCGGTCGCACATGAGCGTGATCTCAATTGCCGGATCGAAATGGCTTGGACACTGATAATTCAGGTTGTACGGTCGTGACCCGCCGTTGTGACCATCGACAAACATGTGCGGCCGCCACTTGCTGATAATGTTACCTACGTAGTTTGCGATCGCCGGCTGCTCGAGCTTGATGTAGTCGCGATTCAGGTCAATGCCCCACGCATTGCCTCGGGTACCTCGCTCAGTCGCCTCAAACCCGTCGGGATTGATTTGTGGCGCTACAAGAACTGTGACTTCATCAAGCAACTCATACGCATCCGTTCCCGGAATTGTAAAATCTCTCATCAGGATCATCAGGCCTTCTCGGAACGTACGTTCCCCTCCATGCACGTTCGCAGCCAGAACTACTACAGGTCGCCCTAGAGCCCAAGCCTCCCATGGTTCACTCACGAGAGGACGACTGAACACAGCATAAGGAAGCTCCCGCCCCTCCCATGTCTGCCCATAGCTCCCTAGCCGCATATCGGTGGTGACGCCGCGGAGTGCTTCCAGATATTCCCACATCTCAAGATGTCGGGTATGGCGCGTGAAACTGTTTTCCTCGGCAGCCGTCCGAGGGTAACCATCTGGGACAGGAGACCATTCAACCTGTGCACGGCTTGGAATAACCAGCGTTCCAGACAACATGCCTGTCAGCAATAGAGAAAAACCATATTGGATCGCACGGTGTAGACAGTCACGTCTCATTCTAGACCTCATCATTATCGGGATGAAATGGATCGTAGGTAGCGCTGTTAGAGCAGGCAAGCGAAGGCCCCTCTATAATCAAGCCTTAGCCCTCTTCGCCGCCTTCTTTCTCATATTTTGGTCGAGAACCGTTTTCCGGAGTCGGACTGCGTCGGGTGTGATTTCAAGCAGCTCGTCATCCTCAATGAACTCAAGCGCCACTTCCAGCGTAATCCTTCTAGGAGGCTCTAGCTTGATGCTCTCATCCGAACCAGCTGCCCTCATGTTCGTGAGTTTCTTTTCCTTAGAAACGTTTACATCGAGGTCACCCGGTCTGGCGTTTTCTCCAACAATCATCCCACCGTAAACCTCTTCACCAGGTGACACAAAGAGAGTGCCCCGTTCTTGGAGATTTTGCAGTGCGAATCCGACTGCCCTGCCAACCCGATCCGCAACAAGCACTCCGCGCCCTCGGCCCTTGAGCACTCCGGCCCATGTACCCCAAGAGTGGAATTGATGATGAAGAACACCCTCTCCGCGAGTGTCAGTAAGAAACTCTGACCGGTAGCCGACAAGTCCACGAGCGGGAACACGCAAGATTAATCTAGTGGTTCCCGAGTCACCCATCGGTCGCAAACCGGTCATCTCTCCTTTCCTGGATCCTAGCTTCTCTATAACGGTGCCAACTATTTCAGAAGGAACCTCAATTAATGCCTCCTCATAAGGCTCCTGTAATTCTCCATCAATACCGGTCCGAGTTATCACCCTAGGTCGCGAAACCTGAAACTCATAACCCTCCCGTCGCATCATCTCGATGAGTATGGATAAGTGAAGCTCACCACGCCCGCTTACTGTCAGGGTCTCTGGCTGCTCCGTATCCTCAACGCGCAGGGCCACGTTCTGTTCTAGCTCTCTATACAGTCGCTCCCGGAGGTGGCGGCTCGTCACGAACTTGCCGGACTGTCCTGCAAACGGTGAGTTGTTGACCGTGAAGTCCATGGACAACGTAGGCTCTTCGACCGCGATCCCGAGTAAACGCTCCTGATGCTCCGGATCACTCAACGTCTTCCCGATCTCCACACCTTCAATCCCAGTGAGTGCGACGATATCGCCTGCGTTTACCTCCTCAACCTCAATACGTTCTAGCCCATTAAACGTGTAGAGCTTAGCAACCTTAGCTTCTTCAGCCTCAGTCACATCGTCGACCATGCCAGGGTCACCAAGATCAAGAAGAGCAACACGCTGGCCGACACACACCCGGCCCCGCTCTATGCGCCCGATGGCAATCCGGCCCAAATAAGAAGAGTGATCAAGGGTTGAGACGAGCATCTGAAACGGACCAGTGGGATCGACCTCTGGTTCCGGAAAGTGCGATATAATTCCATCAAACAGTGGCCTTAAGTCTCCCTCACTTAGTTCCGGGATATCTCCTGCCCAACCGTCACGCCCCGCAGCGTAGAGAAATGGTGAATCAAGCTGCCGTTCAGTTGCTTCCAAATCCATGAAAAGCTCTAGTACTTCATCATGCACCTCGGCCGGACGAGCATCCCCGCGGTCGATCTTGTTGATCACCACGAGTGAGAGGAGTTCAAGCTCAAGAGCCTTTCTCATAACAAAACGAGTCTGTGGCATAGGCCCTTCCGCTGCATCCACGAGCAGGACGACTCCATCGACCATTCTGAGAGTCCGTTCTACTTCGCCCCCGAAGTCGGCGTGCCCTGGGGTATCAACAATGTTGATCTTCACGTCATTCCAATACACTGCAGTATTCTTAGCAAGAATTGTGATCCCCCGCTCTCGCTCTAGGGGATTTGAATCCAAAACGCGTTCCTGCACCTGCTGGTTGTCACGAAAGACTCCGGCTTGCCGAAACATCTGATCGACTAGAGTGGTCTTTCCGTGATCAACGTGTGCGATTATGGCAATATTGCGGATGGGCATTGTTCGGGCGGTCCCCGGCGACCGAGACGCTGAGATCAGAGCCCGTTAAGTTAATCGCTTTCCCTCTATACTCTCAGTGCGAAACTTCATCGGAGTCACTTCTCTTGCGAACTACTTCTTCGGCACTATTCGCCCTAGTGGCCATCCTGGTACCCGATCTTTCACTACTCTCTGCTCAGGAGTTAGCTCCTAGGTACGCCGCAGAGGCCCGCGAGCTAGTGGCAGATCCTCAAATTATGAAAGCATTTGTGCTTGCTGAAGAGCTAGACCAATGGTCTCTCGAGAGACTAATCGAACTGACAGAGATTCCAGCACCTCCATTCTTAGAAGAAGCTAGAGGTCGGCGTTTTGCTGAGTTACTAAAACAGTTTGGTGCAGATTCCGTCTGGACCGATATGGAAGGAAATGTGATTGGGCTGCGCCGCGGCCGAGGGCGGGAGAGGACGATTGGTTTCGGTGGCCATCTGGACACGGTCTTCCCGGAGGGAACAGATGTCACAGTCCGCCAGGTTGGCGACACCCTCTTCGCACCTGGGATTGGGGATGATACTCGGGGTCTAGTTGTTGTGCTGACGGCTCTTCGGGCAATAGAGGAGGCCGGAATTGAAACTGAAGACGATGTTCTCTTCGTCGGGGTGGTAGGAGAGGAAGGCCTCGGCGACCTCAGAGGGATGAAACACTTATTTCGTACAGCAAATGAGGCACCTGACGTTTGGATTGATGTCGACGGTGGTGGCCTTAGTAGACTGGTCACTATGGGACTGGGTTCCGTTCGGTACCGAATAGCTTTTAATGGACCAGGAGGACACTCGTGGGGTGCCTTCGGCCTGGCAAATCCAGCACACGCGATGAGCCGAGCTGTTCGGTACTTTCAAGATATCGCAGATACCCTCACGAGGAATGGCCCCCGTACTAGCTACAACGTAGGCCGAATCGGAGGGGGGACTTCAGTGAACTCGATCCCTGCAGAAACATGGATGGAGGTCGATATGCGCTCGGAAAGCCCTCAGAGTCTCGACCGTATCGAACAGGTCTTCTTGGACGCGATGACCCGCGGATTAAACGAAGAGAACCGCCTCCGGCGTAGTGGCCCCCCTCTGACACTTGAGAACAGAAAGGTGGGAGACAGGCCTTCTGGCTCCCTCGAATCATCACTCCCACTCATCCAGCGAGCATTGGCCACTACTGCAGTCTTTGGTGTGTCAGGCGAACTGGCTCGGTCATCAACAGACTCGAACATCCCAATCGCACAAGGGGTTCCCGCAGTAACCATTGGCCGAGGGGGCGTGGGAGGTGAAGGACACTCGCCTGGGGAGTGGTGGATCAACCGAGATGGCTATCTTGCGATACAACGCGCTTTGTTGCTTGTCGTGGCTGAAGCAGGCCTCGCTAATCCCATTTCCTAGGATCACCATGGGATGCGCAGACACATGGATTGGTGCTAGGATTTAGGATGCACTACGAACAGGCCACAAGTGGTATCCGCGTGCGGGTTCAGCCCCGCTTCTCTTTATCTAATTCAGACCCGAAGGATGGCGTTTACGTATTTTCCTACGAAATAGAGATAGAAAACCAAGGTGATACAACTGCACAGCTACTTTTTCGACATTGGAGAATCCACGATTCAATCGGGGATGATACCGAGGTAGACGGAGAAGGAGTTATCGGCATGAAACCAGTGCTTCAGCCTGGAGGCTCTCACAAGTACCAAAGCTTCTGTGTGCTCCGATCTCCCCTCGGTTATATGGAGGGTTACTACACATTCGTTAGGCCTGATGGTGAACGCTTCCGTGCCGAAGTGCCCCGATTCGAGCTGAACGGACCAATAATCATCCCGAATGCCATCCAGACTGATGATCCGAGCCATAATGTACAGGAGATGAACTGACTACTCAGTCTGTTTAAGGACTATCAAACCTGTTCTTGCGCAGACGTTGACGTTGGCAGTGCTCACCCGATGTTATTATGGTTCGCTGCTTTAGCCACCTCGTCACTGTCGTATATCAGGGGGAAATGTGAACGATTCCGTCGCCATTGACGCTAAGCGCATTCTGCTTCGCTATGGAGCACCAATCGCTGTGTTGGATAAGGTATCTGAGTCTCACCGTGTGGAATTCGCACGTATGATTGCTCGGACGATCCTCGCTAGCCGGGAACCGCGGCTTAAAGAGCTTCTTGTAGAACATGGTTACCTAGAAGAAGACTAAAGCCTGGGGCCTAAGTAATCGATGGCGTCCTCTCCTGGGCATTCAAGCCTATGGCATTCAGCGGTCTATCTTTCTGGTAGTCGGCTAACACACTCGTCCTCCACTCCAAGAGGTTCTTCTGCTCGAAGCAGTGAGCACTCTCCTGTTGTCGAGCTCTTACTCTCTCATCGCTGCAGCTTAAAGCTTAGCTTGCTCAGATCCCTTCCTGGAGAGGACTTATGATTCTTCGAGCTATCACGCTCCTTACTGTAATCGCACTCGCCAAACCATTGTCAGCACAGGAGCAGACAGTGCTGATCAGGAATGGACGCGTGATGGATGGATCGGGTAATCCTTGGGTGCGTGCTGACGTGCTTATACAAGGGGACAAGATCATAGAGATCGGAGACCTAGGTAACGCATCGGCGGATGAAGTGATCGATGCAACCGGGCTATACGTCACCCCTGGGTTCATTGATACACATTCCCATTCTGGTCCCGGACTGGCTACCGAAGGCCTCAGCCACGCAGAGCCACTCCTCGCAATGGGCCTGACAACCATTTTCGCAAATCCTGATGGTGGCGGGCCCATCGATTTGAACGCGCAACGTGCCGACCTTGAAACAGATGGGCTAGGCGTCAATGTAGCCCAGTTGATAGGCCACGGGTCCGTGAGGTCACGAGTGATCGGGCAGCAAGACCGAGTGGCTTCATCTGCCGAGTTAGAACGCATGCGCAGCCTCATCCGTGATGCTATGGAAGAGGGAGCCTGGGGCCTGTCCTCCGGCACCTTCTACGTTCCGGGAAGCTATGCGCCACCGGAAGAGATCGAAGAGCTTGCCAAAGTCGTCGCCCCCTACAGA
>Ga0310121_10003851_pt1 | contig 13531 bp, 7 predicted proteins | sample CB27_Tmax_986_MG_FD_203504 | JGI IMG/M metagenome (GOLD analysis project Ga0310121, IMG submission 203504) | Marine microbial communities from Western Arctic Ocean, Canada - CB27_Tmax_986 | ecosystem: Environmental > Aquatic > Marine > Oceanic | place: Canada: Western Arctic Ocean | collected... | reverse complement strand
GCGCTGTTGGGTGGCATGGTCGGAATGATGAATCTCTACGCAATGTCGTGGTTGCTCCACCGAATCATCGGTGGTGACACAACGACAGGGTATAAGACCCGCTATGCCGTCATGCTTGCGGGCAAGTTCATGGCGGTCCTGGTGGTCATCCTCATCGCCGTGGTGTTCATTGGCCTGGATGCACTGGGATTTCTATTGGGGCTTTCGACGATGGTTGTTTCCCTCTTTGTGGGTGGGTTCGCTTACCCCGCGGAGGTGGATGTGAGCGAGAACAAGGAGAGTGAGCAAACGTGAGGCAGCGAGTGCATACGCTATGGCTTCGGTTTCTCATGGGGTTGTGTGCGGTGATCTACGGGACGCCTGCGATGGCCTCTGAGGGCGATCATTGGTCTATCTTTTCGAATATTCTCCCCGAGAGTTTGTTGCAAAACCTACAGGTGGTTTGGGGCAAGACATGGATCGCGGGCGATGCGCATCCCAATCGAATCATGCACTTGGTCATGTCTATCCTTGTGTTTGTTCTGGCCATTCTTTGTACGACCCTGGCCGCCCGCAAGTTTCGGAAGGCCGGTACAGAGGCGGTGATGCCCGAGAGGAAGTTTGGGCTATTCACGGTCCTTGAGCTTTGTAGTGAAGCCTTCCTGAGCATCATGAAAGATGCCATGGGCCCAAAACACGCACGCAAGTTTTTCCCGCTCATTATGACCCTGGCCATTTTTATTCTGTTCGGTAACTTGCTGGGAATGATCCCCGGTATGTTGCCGGCTACGGACAATTTGAACACCACGCTGTCGTTGGGGCTGGTCGTATTTGTGGTGACACACTTTTACGGCGTGAAAGAACATGGATTTGTCCATTACTTCGCCCACTTTTTGGGGCCGATTCGAGCGTGGTACGCACTACCCTTGATGATCTTGATGCTATTAATCGAGGTGATCAGTCACTTGGCGCGACCTTTGTCGCTCGGGATCCGGCTCTTCGGCAACATGATTGGTGACCACAAGGTGTTGGGCATCTTCTTGAGCTTTGGGGTCGTATTGTTGCCGCTTCCAGTCATGGTGTTGGGGCTGTTGGTTTCAGTCGTCCAAACACTCGTTTTTTGTCTTTTGTCCGTTGTGTACATCGCGTTGGCGGTGGCCGAAGCCGATGAACACTAGTTGTCGCGGATACTGAATCAGTTCATTGAAGGAGGAATTCAAGTGAACAAAACACGCAAGACACTCGTTTTTGGTTTTTTGACCTTTGTGATGCTCTGCATGGCGGCGCCTATGGCCATGGCTCAGGAAACCGCTGCTGCGGAACCTTCCGGAGCTACGGCAGCAGCGGTTTCAAGTGCAGACAACGAATTTTCCGTGAAGAAGTGGATTGGGCTCGCCGTTGGTCTGGGAATGGGTATTGCCGCGTTCGGCGGTGCTTTGGGCCAAGGTAGGGCGGCCGCTGCCGCACTCGAGGGCATCGCTCGCAACCCCGGCGCGTCGGGCAAGATCTTCACTCCGATGATTCTTGGTCTCGCGTTGATCGAGTCTCTCGTCATTTACTCCTTGCTGATTAGCTTCATGCTCTTCGGTAAGTTGTAGTCGACTCCGCGACTCTCCAGGCGAGTTCCATGTCGTGGAATGGCGGATTCGGCCATTCTTCCAACCATTAATCCGGTGTGCGGGTTCGGTGGGGGGGTCCGCGATGTGCCCACCCCGCTAGGGTCGCCTGGCGGCTCACGCAGGACCACGATGATGGTCTCTAGGAGTTCACCGCAGCAACGCTTGCGAAGTAGTCCTCTTCCAATTCGTCGAATTCCATTGTTTTCCCGCAATCGGGGCAATCAAACGGCGGGGCTGTATGGGGCGGCGAAGTGAGAGATTCGTCTACAGTGAGCAAGAGCTGGTGCTCCAAGTCACACGTGTTGCAGTAATAGGGCGCCATGATGGAACGAATTTGGCTGTGACCGTGAAAATTGGCGATCATCGCCAGCTGACACACCATGGGCACGGCCGTGCGTTCCCAATAGACGGCTATGTCGGCTGGGATCCGACGCATGGCCTCAATCCAGTCGCGTACACCGACGGAGTTGATACGTTCCACACCGGCCAAATCCAAGACCAGCGTGGTGGCGCCGGAAACCGAGAGCAAGGGGCTCAGATCGCTGCGTTCATCGATGCACCCTGTCACGGTCAATGTGATCGCCGATTCGGCTGTACTTCGTTCGATCTGACATGGGGTTGAAAGGATGGCCATGAATGTTCCGTTATCCTGCAATCAAGAGTACAGAGGATAGCGCTTTCAAGTCGTCTTCGTCTACTAATCGTGTGTTGGGCACGTTGTTGCGCAACGACAGCGCCGCCTGTTCAATGATTGGATGTGCGTGGCTGTCCACGCGGTCGAGGAATGCGTGGACGATGTCCTCCATCTCGTCACGTTTGGTGAGCATCGTCGTTACTTGTTGGGTGGACAGAGGCTCAAAGCTGGGTTTGCCTTCGCAAATCAGGTGCGCAACCAATGTTCGTGCAAGTACTTCAAAAGAAATCAATGGACGTTGGGACTCTGGGATTCCGCTGAACTCATGCGTTTGAAAACGCTCCATGGAGAATCCAAAGGACTGTTCAAAGATGTCGCAGACCTGTTCGGCGCGCGCCAAAATCGCATCAGCCTCTGCCAAGTCCGCCCGCGAGGTGAATGGGATCCATCGACCCGTCTCCATTCGAAATCGGGGTTGCGGTCGACAAGCCAACGCGGCGATCAAGTTACTTACCTTGTCGTTGAAGAGCGTTTGGCCCCGTTTTTCAAGGTGTATTGCCCGTTTGGTCAGCAGCATCGTTTGTGCATGACCCACTTGAAACAAGTTCACTAGCCACGCCTTTTGCAAGATCGCGTGGCCGCGGATTGGATCACCATCAGCGAGGTGTTCCAGGCCCAACGAGATCGTGGCGTGAACACTCTGGGTGATCGAACCGACTCGATCCAAGTTTCGCAGGGCAATCCCTGCGGGTGAAGCGACGACGGCCCGGTTCACGCACAACGTAAACTCTCGAACAAATCGGTCAGTGTCATCCAGGCTGCGAAGGCATTGGTCCAAGAATGGGCCCGCATTGTTCGATCGAGCCAACGCCCAGCCTACGGATGTTTGGTCATTGATGAAGTGGGGTTTCTCGGCTCGTTCCAGCGATGCTTTGAGCGCTTCGATTTGGATGGGTGCGTACAAGACATGTGCCTCGTCGGGCGGTGGAAATCCAAGGTCACACAGCCGCTGAGTCCGGAATTGGTACGCACTTTCCTCCGCCTCGATACGAAGCTCGGATTTGGCGCTTCTCAAGATGTTTCGAGCCAGGTTCATGTCGAAGCGATAGAGTTGATCCACCACAAAATTCAATCGTGGTGCGAACTCTTCACTTCTGGGCGGAAGCCCGAGCCCGAATTCTCGGTCCGGCGTGTAGAGGATCGCACCAGTGTTTTGGAACGCCAGGATGTCGTCTTCCTGATCGCGATCGAAAATCGCTGTCGTGTGGAGGAGGATGTAATTGACCAACAATTCGGGGTCCACGCTGCCAATTGTTTCGGACAGATTATCCAGGGATCCGTCCTTAATGATGTCCAGCCAGCGATGAAAATCATCGACCTCAAACGAATCACCGAGCCAGCAATCCAAGTCGATCAGCGCTTGTCGTTGCTCCCGGGAAGTCATGGCGATCACATCTGTGCAATCAGCCAAGCCAATGTCGTGGATCAGGAGGTACAGTTCGTCCGCAGCAAAGGAACGCACCAGCTCCTGAGGATTCTCAACGCTCAACAGTGCGTCGATTTTACGGGCGCCAGACAACTCCAGAAATCGTTCGGGGAGTCCCGCGGCTAGGCGGCTCGAATGCTGACGAGTTGGTCGTTTATCTCTCACGGCGCGCACCTTAGACGCTCCGGGGCGGATTGACAAGGTAGATTCTGCCCAAATCCACCGCCTTTACCGCACGATGGGAGCCCAAATAGCTGCACTTTGTTCCCACGCATCTCGCCCTATGGGGCACCGCTTCGAGTCTCACGGGTGCAACCATCCGTCTTGCTCGCCGGCAGCGCGGCGCGTCGTTCTTGAGATTTCTTGTGTGTCGTAGGTGGTGGCTTGTCGGCTGGGGGGCAGGGGCGGGGATTTGTGGAGTAACATCTGGCTTGATTCAGGCGCATGGAGCGATTAGGCTCACACGTCAACACGACCCTGGATTGGTATTGATAGCATTGGAAACGCATGGGAAAACCGAGTCGGAAACGAGCGGCCTGAACGGGGTCGGCGGGCGCCTTTTCCATTTTATTCGGACTCATTCCAAGGTGTTCAGTGTTCTCGCCATCGTGGTGGCATGGTTTGGCATCAATTACCCGGGCCTGGGCGAGATGGGTTTGTGGGATCCGTGGGAAATGAATCGGGCCCAATTGGCGCGCCAGATGACCGAGGCCCCCAAAGTCTTCGTCGTTGAATCGGTCGCATCGGGTAAAAGTCTGGGTTCATTGGGCGCGTGGCTCGCTGCCCGGTATGAGGACCATCTCCAAATTGCTTCGTTGGAGTCGCCGGCCCGTCCGAAATCCAGCGCGCGTAAGGCAGCCCAGCGTGTCCACACGATCAACCTTGAAAATGCGCTGACGAGACTGGATGAATCCATCTTTCATCTCTTAATTGTGGACGTTCGTGCGGTGGTTCCGGATCCTCGGGCGACCAACGTCGTCAAAACGTTTGCTGATTGGCTGGAGCGCGTCGAGGCGCGTAATCCCGGGTTGCAACGCCTCATTGTCGTGGGCGCCGCGGACAGCACAGCCAGTTCGATGCCATCGGACGATTACAAGGAAGCCCTTCGAGAGGCGATGGTTACAGCCAGAGCCAATTTGGCGGCCAATGATCTGGTGGGAAAAGGCTGGGGCAAAGCGGGCGCCTTTCGCAAAGCCCTCCACATTCAGCTCCGCGCCGCAAAGAAAAACGGCTACTCGCCGGTGCATGATCGACTCTTGACGCCCGATGAGCCTGTGTCCTTTTTGGAGAAGGGGTTTTGGGATGCGGCCAAGAAGCACCGTCTTCACGCCGACATGAAGGAATCCGTTCCTTCCGCCATCGTGGATCAATTGGCTGAGAAGCCCTTGTTTGCGTTCGCCGATCCCTTGGTCGGGTGGGTGAGTAGCGAACAGTACGCCGCGCTGACCAAGGATTTTTCGGCCGCACCGCAGGAGGCGCGACGTGTGGTCGACACCTTTGAAGCCGAGGTCGATCGCGTGTTTGGCCAACCGTGGACGCAGGCTCGTCTAAAAATGGACGGGGAAACCCGATCCCTACCCCCATTCGACAGTTGGTTGGTGGCCCGGTCATTGAGTTGGTTTGGGTTCAGTGAGCGCTCGTGTCGCATCCCGGCGTTTGTGCTCGGGATGCTGGGTGCGTTGCTGGTGTTTTGGATTGCCAGTCGTGTGTGGGGCGGACGGGTCGGCCTGTTGTCTTGTTTGGTTTTAATGACGTGTCCGCTCTATTTCGCACAAGGTCATTCCGTCTCTTCAGAGATGTCCTTCATGGTGTCGCTCATTCTGGTGGTTGGCGGATTGTTGATGCTTGTGCACAGGGAAGACTCGGTGTGGTCGGGTGTGGGTCTGCTCTTCGCTGGCGCTGCGCTGGCGTTTTTGACCAAGGGGGTCTTTGGTCTCTTGTTGCCTGCAGGGATCGCAGGTTCGTACATCCTCATCACCCGAGAGACCCGTCTACGTGTTTGGGGCAGCGCCGGCGTATTGGGGTTGCTCTTGGGCGTCGCGTGGTTGATGGTCTACTCTGCGGCGGAGGGCAGTTTTTGGTCTCAATTCAGCCTACAAAATGCGCTTTTCGAATGGAACATCAACTCCGGTGATCGTCCCGTCGATCTAAACTTCGATGTACTGATTCGCCAAATTGGATTTGGGGCCGCTCCTTGGTCCGCACTCTTGCCACTAGCGTTCGGCTATCTCGTGATGGAACGGACGAAAGACGGGCACCGGCCAGCGGTGTTGATTGTACTGTGGTTTGCCATCCCCTACGTCGTTCAGTCGTTCCTGTTCAAAGACACCAATCACTTTGTGTTTCCCGCCATTCCTGCGTTGGCCGTGGGTGTGGGTCTCTTGCTCGACCGTGTTCTGCGCGGGGAGCTGCTGGGGGTGCTTGGTGGCACCATCGCTGTGGTTCTGCTGGGGATCTTGGTCAGCGAGTTGAAGCAGTCGCCCGAACCCTTGACTAGTTTCTTAACCGTGGATCCTCCGCTCTATGGTTCGGAAGGGAAAGGAAACTATCCCGAAAGCCTCAAGTTGCCCAAGTCATTGCTACTCGTATTGTCCATGATCGCGGTAGTGATCATCATTCACACGACAAAGCTTGCCTCGAAAGTGCGTTCGATTCTTGGGGTTTTCTTGCGGCCCAAAGGATTCTGGATCGCGCTAACGGCCGTGTTGACCTTGTTGGTAGTGCGCTTTGTGGTCGGTCTTGAGACGCACATTGCCGATCTGTATGCCGCCGGTGGGCCTGTCCGGCACCTAGAACCGATTCACCGGCTTTTTGTCCGTAGTGTGCTCTACTGGCGGCCAGAGACATGGGCGGTGGCGTTGATCGGGATCGGCGGTTTGTTGGGCCTGCTGGCTTGTCATACCGGTTTTTTCCAGGCCAAGAAACGATGGATACAAAACTGGGTATTGACCACGCCCATTTTTCTGATCAGCGGGTTCGTGTTGTCGGTCGCTGGGGTGTCGCTGGCGTTGTTTGGGCATTCGGATCCGGTGGCGTCGCTGACCGAAGACGGCAAACTGGCCCTGGGTATCATGGGCTTACTCTGCGGTTTGGCGACGATTGTTTCGGCCGCTCGTCGGCCGGACACCACCACCATGGCGGGTGTGGTACTAACCGCCACAGCGGCGCGTTTGGTCGCGATGCCAGGAGCGTTGTGGCTCGAAGCCGTGGGGGTGTCGGCCCAAGGTCCCGAGTACGCCATTGTAGAGGCCTTGGTGACGACGGGATTGTCCGTGGTGTTGTGCGTCATTGGTGTTTCATTAATTCGTCACCAAGCAAACCGAGTGGGCCGGTTCGCGATCCTGTGTGCTGCATTGGTCGTAGCCATTCCGGCGTATGAGCCGACGAACATTTTGACCTTGTTGGCTTTTGTTTTGGGCCGCGTGGCGTTGATGGCCACGGTGTTGGCGGCCTGTCGAGGACCTCACATTGTGGCGGCCTTCGCCGAGCGATTTCCAGTGTGCGCTCATCTCACCTCGCCCTTGGCTGGGTGGGCAGCGGTGGTATTGGCCGTGGTTGTTGGCGCTGTGATGTTGGTGCCGGCGCTGACGGTCGATCCCTTGCGGTCAAGCCCACTCGCGTCACCGCTGGTGTGGGGGGCATTGGCGCTGACGGTGCTGGTCTTGCTCTCGGCGTTGTCGAGCGGTGTTGGCGCCATTCAACAGAGGTTGCAGTCCATCGGGGAACGTTGCGGCCAGTTTGGGGCTCGGTTGCTTGGGGGCATCCGGGCATGGCAGGAGCGTCCGTCGTGGATTTTGACCACCGTGGGTATCGCGTTGCTGTGTTTGGGGATTGCGCTGGAACGCATTCTGGCGTGGGGCCAATTCACGGATGGGTATGTGTCGTGGGCCACAATTCACAGTCCAGTGGCCTGGATTGGCGGGCTCTTATTGGCGGTTTTAGCCCTTGGGGTTTGGATTGCACGGACGCCTTCTTTGTCCAGCCGTCTCGCACCCGAGGGTTCGACACTGCATGGTGTGCGGTATCTGAGTGAACCTCGGATGGCATGGCTCGTTGGAGGCGCTCTGCTCGCTTGGATCGTGGGTGGATGCGCCGTGCAACTGTTTCGTGGATCCGGGCTGACATTGATGAATTACCAAGCCTTGCCTGACCCCTCAACGCCGGAAGCGGCGGTTCTGTTGGGTCGCGCTTTGTTGATTGGCGCTTTGGTGAGCGTATCGGGGTTGATGGCGGTCATGGCATGTTGGCCGTTCATCGCGAAGCGTCGCTCTTTTGCGATCGGTTTTGTGATTGTCTCGGGTCTCGCGCTCGCTGCGATTCTTGTCATCCCGTTGACCCGAAAATGGGTGCAGCTGGAGGGAGCCGCGTTGCCGGAGCATGTGGAACCCTATCTCACCTATGTGTTTGCAAAGAGTCGTGTGACCTTGCTCCTGTACGGCATGGTGGGCGTTTTGCTTCTACTCGGCGTGGTGGGGCGCTTCGATTGGCTGAGTGCCCAAGTGCGCAACAAGCGTCGATTGATCGAAGTGCTGACCATTGTCTGGGTGATTGGGCTCGTGGGTTCGATCGCGAGGTTTGGGGAGATCCACCCGGACGGTGGGTTGAGCGTCATCCCCTTGGCTGGCGCCCTCTTGCTCTCTGTGGCGGCGTTTTTCGTCGTCAAATCGACGGGGGTGGTCTCGTTGTTGAGCCGTCTCCGGCGGGTTGTTCCGTCGGTGATCTTGTTCGGTGTGTTTGCTGCGATGGGGTTGGTGGGTTGGTTTCTAAGGGACTCCTCGAGTGTGGCCGCATTGATCCTCATGGTGGGCGCCGGGGCGGGCTTATTGGCTGTCCTCACCAACGTGCTCGCTCGATGGATTGCGCCGATTCGCGCGCTTGAGTTGGTGGAACGTCCTCGCGTTTTTGTGATCTTGGTGGCGCTGCTCGCAGGCAGTTTTGCGTTCTTGTACAACCAGCAGCTGGTGAGCGCGTTGAGTTACCACGTGTCGCAAAAACATATCCTGGAGACGGTTCGTGTGGCCGAGCGCGACGGGGACTGGACGAAGCGGATTTACCAGATCGGCATCGGCAAACGATCGCTGGTTAATTTCTACACGAGAGACATCCCATCGGTACGAAAGCAGGATCACACGATCGCCTTGCGCGCGTTGGCTGGGGAGAGCGATCAGGTGTTGCCGGTTACGTACGCGGGACAAAGCGTGACTGAGCACCGATTGATTCGAGCCTTTTCGCCCAACAACGACTCAGATGGTGATGGGAAGCGCGACTACCCGGCCGACGCGGGGATGATGGCGTCGGTGAACAAGACCCAGGGGTGGATGCTCGATCCGGACAAACATTGGCAAACCGACCAGTGGAAGGGCTCCTTGTTGATCGACAGCGATGATTGGGCGTTTAAGGTGTTGTCCAACACCGAGAATAAGGTCGTATTTCAACGATCCGGTACGCGTGTCAAGAACCGTCAGGCGGTCAAGGGTGGGCTCCGAAAGACACCTCGATTTGACGCCAACGTGATCAGCCGAAATCGCTACGTGTTGGATTCGCCCGATGCGTCGGAGCACGGTGCATCGGCGATGGGCCGGGATCGAGTGTACTTCTTGCTGCCAAAAATCGGACAACACGCGCCTGCATACTCCGATTCGGGATCGTTCTCCGATTTGAATCATCAATTTCGAAAGCTCAGCGGCGGACGGCAGCTGGTGGTTCTCGATGATCGATCGTCTCGGATTCTGTTGGCGACGCAGCAGCTTCGTGATGGTGAAAAGGACCACAACTGGATCCGGGATGCGGTGCTCAGTGCACAGGATTTCGAAGCCAAGGTGAAGGCTGGAGACATTCGAGGCGCGGATCCCAAACGTCCCCAAGCCGGAATCATCAATTGGGACAACAAGCTGCTGTTGTTGGGATGGAGCATGGATCGATACGCGGTGTCCAAAGGGCAAAAACTGACGATACGGCTGTATTTCAAGGCGATAAAACCGGTCCAAAAATCATTGAAGATCTTCATGCACATCGACCGAGCCGGGCATCGGATCCATGCGGATCACTGGGTGTTGCCGGTCAAGAAGGGCAAAGAAGGGAAACATTGCATCGGCTGTTTCCAGACCAATCACTGGCTGGCGGGGGACATTGTTGTGGACACTCTTGAGCGGGACGTGCCCATCGGTGCTCCCGGCGGAACCACCGACATTTGGTTGGGGTTCTTCAATCCTCAGGGGGACAAGCGGCTATCGGTTACTCAATGGAACGAGAAGACGGTGCATTACCCCGGGCGTGACAATCGGGTGCGTATCGGCTCCTTTGAGGTGCGTTGATGGAGATTACCCACGGCTGGTGGTGGGGTGCAGTCTTTTGTTGGGGGGCGATATGGGGTTCGTTTCTCAACGTCGTGATTTATCGCGTGCCATTGGGATTGAGCATTCTGCGACCAGGCTCTCGTTGTACGTCGTGTGAGACGCCGATAGCCTGGTATCACAACGTCCCCATTCTCTCATGGTTGCTTCTCCGGGGACGTTGCGCTTCGTGCAAGGTTTCGTTCTCTGTTCGCTATCTGCTGGTCGAACTCGTGACGGCTTGTATGACCTTGGGTGTGTGGATCAAGCTGACTCAGGGAGGGCATTGGGAGGGGGCCTCGCCGCCTGCTTCAGTTGAGATCTTGATCGCATGGTTCTTCCTCTTTGTGTTTGTGGCCGACTTGATTGCGATCGCGATGATCGATTTTGACACCATGAGGATCCCGGATGTTTTGAGCTTATCGCCCATCCCTCTGGGGTTGTTCTGTGCGCTCTTTGTGGGCGATTTAACGGGCGTTTCGTTGCAGTCCAGCCTGCTCGGCATGCTGATCGGTGGTGGGACACTGTGGTGCGTTACATACGGTTATTTTCTGCTGACACGTCGCGAGGGTATGGGGCTGGGAGACTATCGACTCATGGCGTTGGTGGGAGCGTTCCTTGGCTGGCAAAGCGTGCTCTTTATTCTGATGGCGTCTGCCATTCAGGGGCTGATTTATGCGCTGGGCTGTCATTGGCTCGGTCGTAGCCAGGGAGCGCCTACAGACGAGCCTGAAGAGGCGGCCGATGCATCGACGGTGGCCGACGATGAGCAGCCGGCAGAGACACTTTCTTTTCGGCATGTGGCCGTACCCTTTGGCCCATTCATTGTCTTAAGTGCGTTCGAATGGTTGGTGTTTGACCACACCTTGCTGGCAGTCTTTAACCAATGGGTCATTCCACCGGTCGTTTAGGCGCGCCCTCCATCCTAGAAAATGGGTGAGTGGATGACGTTGTGTGCATCCCCATGATACCTTGGATGGGGTTGAAGAAGACGCCATGATACAAAACAGATTCGGAGTTCGGTCTCAATTGTTGCTGACCATCATTTCAGCGACGGGGATTGGCTTTGCCCTCATCTATTTCATCGCCGGCTCGTTGATTCACAACATGTTCAAGGAAGAACAGCTGGCACGCGATCAGGCCATTGCCCTTCGTTTGGCTCGTGAGCTCGCCAGTGACACCCAAGAGGTCAGCGCGCAGCGTGATCGGCTCGAACGTTGGCAAGAAGCGGCTGGCAACTCTTGTGTGGGTATGGTGAGCGGCATTGACAGCATTGATTTGATGGACAGGCAAAGGCTGTCGAAGTGTCTCGATGCCGAAGGGTTGCAGCACGCGATCACAACAACGGCCGATGGCATCGCCTATGAAGTCGTCAAACAAAATGGGGTGAGCACGTTGATTGTGTGGGTTGCCCTTCCCAAGGGTCCCGGCCAACAGGTCCAGGGAAGAGCGAGTCGACTGGTCTTTGTCTCGTCGATGGGGCCGGTCGAGAAACGCATCGAGCAGACACAGCGGTTGATGCTTTTGTTCATGGGTCTGACCGTTCTTCTGATGTGCTTGTTCGCCTATGGGGTACTGACCGGCATGATCGTTCGGCCTTTGGGGCAAATGTTGCGAATGATTGAGCACGTCACCGGTGGCGATTTGGATGCCCGGGTCACCGTATCGGGCGGACAAGAGTTGCGCTTGTTGGCGAACACGTTGAATCGGATGACTGCAGCGTTGCAAAATGAGCGTTTACGAATATCGGCACACATTACGGAGCTCAAATTGATCAACGAGGAGCTTGCCCGTGCACAGGACCGACTGGTGCGATCCGAAAAATTAGCATCGGTGGGTCGATTGGCAGCGGGGATTGCCCATGAAGTGGGCAATCCAATTAGCATCGTCTTGGGGTACTTGGAGATGATGGAGCGAAGCGATCTCACCGAGGAAGAGCGTGAGAAATACGTCGCGCAAGCCGTCCAGGCAACCAAGCGTATCAGTGACATCATTCGAGACCTGTTGGAGTTTTCACGGCTGGAGAAGCCGGACGTCAATGCCCATTGCGACGTGGTTGCTGTGATTGCACAAACCCTACAGCTCTTGGAGCCTCAGGCGCGTTTTCGGCACGTCGACATTGAATTTGATCCCCCAACCGTGTCTCTGCGAGAGGCGGTCATTTCGGCGCAACGCTTGCAGCAAGTGCTGGTGAATGTACTGCTCAACGGTGCAGACGCGACGAGCGAAGGGAAAGAGGGACGCATTCAAATCGAGGTGACGCCCGAGAAGCATCACGTGACCCTTGCGATTACTGACAATGGCACCGGGATCGATCCGACGCTACGGGACCGGCTTTTTGAGCCCTTTGTGTCCACGAAAGAAGAGGGAGCGGGGACCGGGCTTGGACTGAGCGTGTGCTACAGCATCGTCGACGCGGTGGGTGGTGAGATTTCTTTTGAGGATGCGGAGCCGGACCGGGGAGCGCGGTGTTGCATCCGTCTCCCTTTGCGCAGTGAGGCTCAGACAATGAATGACATCGTTCAATCGGAGATGGAGCCACAGAGCACCGACGATCGCCCCCATTGACAAAGTTCTGCATACCCTGCATTATTTGCATAGAAATCGAAACATAATGCGGGGAGAAATCCAGTGATTCGGCAGGTGCTGGTGGTGGATGACGAGCGGTCTTTTTCGGATCTGATGGGTACATTTCTGACCAAAGAAGGCTACGAAGCAACCTGTCTGACCGATCCCTCCGTGGCGTTGGAGCACTTGGTGACTCATCCGGTGGATGTTGTGCTGTGCGACATTCAAATGCCTCGAATGAGTGGTTTGGACTTTCTGCAGGCACTCAAGGAACGTGACCTTTCGGTTAATGTGATCATGATGAGCGCGTACGGCACTCTGGAGACAGTCGTCGAATGTATGAAGCTGGGCGCATACGACTACATTGCCAAGCCATTTCAGTCCGATGAACTCCGCATGCGCTTGGCAAAGTTGAACGAACGAAACGATCTCAAACAAGAAAATAGACGTCTGCGCAGCGAGTTGGTCCAAGAGAAGGGATTCGACAATATGATCGGTACGAGCGAGCCGATGCGGAAGCTGTACGCAGCGATTGGAAAGATCGCTACGTACAAGTCCACCGTTCTCATCGCTGGAGAGAGCGGCACGGGCAAGGAGATGGTGGCTCGAGCCATTCATCGCCACTCCAATCGCTCAAAACGCCCCTTTGTGGCAATTAACTGTGGCGCGATCCCCGAAGCGCTCCTTGAGTCCGAGCTGTTTGGCAGTGTTCGAGGCGCGTTTACGGATGCGATTCGAGATCGCAAAGGTATGTTTGAGGAGGCGCACACAGGCACCCTCTTTCTCGACGAGTTGGGTGAGCTGCCCCTGCACCTACAGGTCAAGTTGTTGCGTGCGATTCAGGAGGAGGAGATCCGGCGAGTGGGTGATTCACAATCGCGGCGCATCGATGTGCGGATCATTGCAGCGACGA
>Ga0310121_10003850_pt1 | contig 13531 bp, 13 predicted proteins | sample CB27_Tmax_986_MG_FD_203504 | JGI IMG/M metagenome (GOLD analysis project Ga0310121, IMG submission 203504) | Marine microbial communities from Western Arctic Ocean, Canada - CB27_Tmax_986 | ecosystem: Environmental > Aquatic > Marine > Oceanic | place: Canada: Western Arctic Ocean | collected... | reverse complement strand
TGCTCGCCGGCGATCCCGAGATGAACACCGACATCATGATCACCAACCGCGAACAGGTGCAGCACTGGCTCGACCGCTTCATTCTCGAACTCAAGGAATACCGCGACCACCTCGACGGCACCGAAGACGAGGTCTTCCAGCGTTTCGCCCACGGCAACATCAACCGCACCCGCTTCCTGGCCGGCGAAGACCTGGACCTGGGTCCCCAAAACCCCGAGATGCCCGACTCGCAATCGCAGATGGCCGCCCTCGTCATGGGCCCCAAGATCTATGAGCGCCTGCGGGAGATCACGAAACGCGCCGAGGAGAAGAGCAAGGAGCCCCGACGCCGCCGGCGCTGATTCGGTCCGCCCCTCCGCGGGCATTGGAGGCACGATGACCCGCACTCTGCAGCGCGCTGCGGCACTCCAAGGCGCGCTCACCCTGCCGGGCGACAAATCGATTTCTCACCGCTCCTTGCTGCTCAACGCACTCGCTTCCGGCGAGGCCCGTATCGAAGGCTTCCTACCAAGCGCCGACTGCCTCAGCACGATGCACTGCCTGCGTGCCTACGGCGTCCAGTTCGACTACGACCCTGACGTCGATCCCACCAGCGTCACCGTCCGCAGCCCCGGCCGCGCCGCCTTCGTCGAGCCAGAAGACGTGCTCGATTGCGGCAACAGCGGCACCTCGATTCGCCTGCTCAGCGGCATTGCCGCCGGCCGTGACTTCCTCACCCGGCTCGACGGCGACGCCTCACTGCGCACGCGGCCCATGAACCGCGTCCTGCGCCCCCTCGCCACGATGGGCTCCACCGTCGACGCCAGCGACGGCGGCCTCGCCCCCTTCGCCATCCGCGGTCCCGCGCTGCTTCCCTTCCGCGGTCGCATGGAAGTCGCCTCCGCCCAGGTCAAGAGCGCGATCGTGCTTGCCGCCCTCGACTCCGACGGCGTCTCTCTTATCGAAGAGGCCGGCCACACCCGCGACCACACCGAAAACATGCTCAGCGCCATGGGGGCCGACATCCGTCGCGAGGCGCCCTCCGGCGCCTTCCCTACAGTCGAAATTCACCCCGGCGCGGAACTCCACCCCGTCGATATGACCGTCCCCGGCGACATCAGCTCGGCCGCCTTTTGGCTCGTCGCCGGCACCGTCGTGCCCAATTCGGAGATCCACCTGCGCGGCGTCGGCATCAACCCCACGCGCGCTGGCGTCCTCGAGGTGCTGAACGCGATGGGCGCCAGGATCGACGTGGAAGAGGAACGCTCCGTCGGCGGCGAGCCCGTCGCCGACCTCGTCGTCCGCAGCGCCGACTTGCACGGCATCACTATCGACGGCGACCTTGTCGTGCGCGGCGTGGATGAACTGCCCGTGCTGGCCGTCGCCGCCGCCGCCGCCCAGGGCCGCACCGAACTGCGCGATGCGCAGGAGTTGCGCGTCAAAGAGACCGATCGCGTCGCCGCCACCGTCGCCAACTTACGCGCCCTCGGCGTCGACATCGAAGAGCGCCCCGACGGCTTCGTCATCGAAGGCGGCCGCGAGCTGCACGCCGGAGCGCTCGACAGTTACGGCGATCACCGCCTCGCCATGGCCGCCGCCGTCGCGGCCCTCATCGCAAGCGGTGAATCGCATCTCAAAGGTGCAGAGGATGTGATCATCTCCTACCCGCGTTTCTGGGACGATTTGGAGGAGCTCACGCAGGCGGAAGCGCTCGCTTAGGCGGCCGAAACGAGCGAACCGCAGCGCAGAAGACTACTGTCGGGACGAGCTCGATCACGGTCGGCCTCCCCGTCGACGAAAGGAGAAGCCCGATGCATACCGAACTCGTCCACATCGGCTTCGGCAACGTTCTCGCGATCAACCGTGTCGTGGCCATCGTCTCGCCCAACTCGGCGCCCACCAAGCGCCTGATCCAGGAAAGCAAGAGCGCGGGCCGCGTCATCGACATGACCAGCGGGCGGCGCACCAAAGCCGTTCTGGTCATGGACACCGCCAATATCGTCTTGGCCGCCATCGCGCCCGACACCATCGCGCGACGCGTCATCAGCGAGCGCAGTACCCCCCAGCCCAGCGCCGAGCGGTGGTCTGACGACGTTGAGTAGCCCTCCCGCGCTCGTCGTCGTCCTCTCCGGCCCCTCCGGGGCCGGCAAAGACACCATCCTCCGCGCCGCGCTCCAGGCCGATGCCCACGGCGACAAGACGCTGGCCGGCGTCGTCACAGCCAAGACCCGCGCTCCGCGCCCCGGCGAAATCGAAGGCGTGCACCAGATCTTCCTCAGCGACGCCCAATTCGACGCGCAACTCGAAGCCGGCGGCTTCCTTGAACACGCTGACGTTTACGGCCACCGCAGCGGCGTCCCCCGCGACCAGGTCCGCGCACTCGTCGACCAGGGCAAGATCGTCTGCATCCGCACCGACATCCAGGGCGCCCGCACCCTGCGCGAGCGCATCCCGCAAGCCCTGCTCGTCTTCATCACCGTGCCCGACCTCGCCACCCTCGAAGCCCGCCTTCGCGGCCGCGCCGCCGACTCCGAAGCCGACCTCCAGATCCGCTTAAAGGCGGCCCGCGAAGAGATGGCCGCTGCCGAAGAATTCGACCACGTCATCGTCAACCACGAAGGCCGCGAGTCAGCCGCCGTCGGCGAACTCCTCGTCCTCCTCGCAGAGGAACGCCACCGCACTGGCCGTGAACCCCCCACCGTCTAGGCAGTGAGCCGAGCCTCCCTTCTCCTACGACAACCCCCACCATTGACAGCTCACCCCTCCCCTCCATACCGTCGACGAAGCACGCCATAAGGCAATCGACTTCGATCGGGACTAGTACATCGACCAGCGGTCCCCAAGAGAGCCGGTCCCGCCCCCTCACAGGGCAGGCTGTAAGACCGGGGGACGCGCGGCGATCGAATGGACCCGGGAGTCCCTGCCCGAATCTCCTCACGGAGCAGTAGGCCCAGGCGGAATCGGCTCCGTTATCCGGCCGGCTTGAGCGCCTCGTCCCAACGGACGGGGAACAAGGGTGGTACCGCGGATTCCAAATCCCTCCCTTTTGCGGGACGGATTGTTTGTTTTAAGCGGGTAGAGGGAAAGGAGCGCAACCATGTCGAACCTGGCACGCAGCAGCCGTTGCTCTCGCTCCGACGCCCCTCACTTCACGCTTCTCCTTTCCACCAGAGGGGGCGCCGGTCTGTGGCCAGGGTGATCTAACCACCCCTCCCCCACGCGCGCCTCGCGGCCCGCGTGCCCAGCCATGACAGCGAGCCCACAATGCATTTCCCCACCCTCGACGAGGTTAAAACCATCGCCGCACGCGGCGATGGCAACATCATCCCCATCTATCGCGAGGTCCTCGCCGACCTCGAAACCCCCGTCTCCGCCTTCCTCAAGGTCAAACGCGGCGACTACTCTTTCCTGCTTGAATCCGTCGAAGGTGGCGAGCGGCCCGGCCGCTACTCGTTCATCGGCACCGAGCCCTATCGCGTCCTGCGCACCGAGCCTGGCTCCCCCACCGATCCACTCACCCTGATCGAAGAGGAACTCGGCCGTTTCCAGCTCATCCCCAACGAAGCGCTGCCGCCCTTCAATGGCGGTGCCGTCGGCTACCTCTCCTACGAATCCGTGCGCCACTTCGAAGAGCTCCCCCTCGCTCCCAAGGACCCGCTCGACCTGCCCGAAGCGCTCTTCCAATTCACCGACACGGTGCTCGTCTTCGACCACCTCAAGCACGTCATTAACGTCGTCAGCCACGTCCGCCTCGATGGCGACGTCGAAGCCGCCTACCGCATGGCCCAGTTCAAGATCGACGAGATCGTTGAGCGACTCGCCACGGGCACGCCCCGCCCACCCCAGGACGCGACTCCGACCCCCGGCGCCACCGGCAAGATCACATCGAACGTCGAGCGGGAGGGCTATCTCTCTGACGTCAAGCGCATCATCGACTACGTCATCGCCGGCGACGTCATCCAGTGCGTCTACTCGCAGCGCTTTTCCCGCCCAACGCACGTCCATCCCTTCAACGTCTACCGCACCCTGCGCACCGTGAATCCCTCGCCCTACACCTACTACCTGGAGATGGGCGACCACCAGATCGTCGGCACCTCGCCGGAGCTCATGGTCCGCGTCGAAGACGGCCTCGTCGCCGTCCATCCCATCGCCGGCACCCGCCGCCGCGGCCTCAACACCGAAGAGGACCATGCCATCGAAGCGGAACTGCGCGCCGACGAAAAAGAGGTCGCCGAGCACATCATGCTGCTCGACCTCGGCCGCAACGACATCGGACGCGTCGCCGTGCCCGGCACCGTCCGCGTTACGCAGCAACTCGACGTCGAGCGCTACAGCCACGTCATGCACCTCGTCTCCCACGTGGAGGGCGACCTGCGGCCAGAACTGGATGCCTTCGACGCCTTCCGCGCCACCTTCCCGGCCGGCACCGTCTCTGGCGCGCCCAAGATCCGCGCCATGGAGATCATCGCCGAGCTGGAGGAAGACCTACGCGGTCCCTACGCCGGTGCGCTGGGCTACTTTGGCTTCGGCGGCAACATGGAGACCGCCATCACCATCCGCACGATCATCATGAAAGACGGCGTCGCCTCCGTGCAGGCGGGCGGCGGCATCGTCTACGACTCCAAGCCCGAGGCCGAGTTCGAGGAGACCGTCAACAAAGCGATGGGCATGTTCATCGCGCTCGACCTGGCCGAGGAGCGCAGCGGCGCGCAGCGCGCCGGCAGCCTGGGCTACTAGCCGTGCCCGTCTCGGAGCGGTCAGGCATCGACGACCCCGCCAACGACCCACCCATCAACCCGCAGCGCACGCTGGTCGGTAGCAGCGGCTTGATCGGCGATGGGGAAGGTCGCTACCTGCTCGTCCATCGACGCGCTGACCGGCGCTACTGGCCCGATTTGTGGGACTTGCCCGGCGGCACCGTCGCCGACGATGAAGACGTCGACGACGCCCTCGTCCGTGAGCTGCGTGAAGAACTAGGCGTCGAGGTCGAATCGTTCCAGTTCCTCGACACCGCCCTTATCAAAGAGCCGGCCAGCGGCCGTCGCGCCGCGATCAACGTCTACGCCGTCGCCCAGCTCACCGGCGAGCCCGCCAATCTTGCGACCGACGAGCACGACGAGATCGGATGGTTCACTCCCGACGAGTTCGCCGCCAAGGGCGTCCTCTCCGCCGTCAACTCGATCGTGCGACAGGCACTCGATCTCCCGATCGACCACGCCGCCCCCGGCGTCGAGCACGTCGACATGGAATCCACCTGGGACGACATCGCCGAGCACTATCAGGCCCAGGCCGGCATCCCCACCGACAAGATCCACTACGGCGCCGGCACGCCCACCGAAAATGAACTCCAACTGCTGGGCGACCCCGCGGGCAAGGACCTGATCGATGTTGGTTGCGGCGGCGCTCAGAACACAATCGCCTTCAAGCGCGCCGGAGCGGCGCGTGCGCTCGGCGTCGACCAGTCGGCCGAGCAACTCGCCTTCTCCCAGCGCCTCGCCGACCAGGAGGGCATCGAGATCGAACTGCTCAAGGCCCGCGTCGAAGACCTCGTCCCGCTGCCCGACGATTCCTTCGATCTCGCCTTCTCGGCCTATTGCTTTCAGTTTGTGCAGGACATCCAGGCCACCTTCCGCGCCGTTCACCGCGTGCTGCGCCCGGGCGGCCGCTTCGCCTTCTGCGTCGGCCACCCCGCCTACGCCATGTTTGGCGAGGAGGGCTACGATCTCTCCAAGCCCTACTTCCAGCGCGACGCCGAATTCATCTGGCCTTTCGACGACGGACACGTCAGCCGCATGACCGTCGTCCACCACACCGGCGAGGACCTCTTCGACGCGCTGCGCCTGGCCGGCTTCCAAGTCGAGCGCCTGCTCGAACCCGAATTCACGGAGCGCGAAGTCGGCAACTGGAAGCGCGACGTCGAACGCGCCAAGAGCATCCCCCGAACGATTATCTTCGCCGCACGAAAGCCGGAGGCGACGTAATGACCAACCGCACCTACGAAGAACGGCGCAAGCAGGGCCGCGAGGTCTTGAGCATCCTCGGCCGTGAAGGCACGACGCCGGAGCAATTCGAGCGAGCCTTCGAGGATCGCCATGGCGCCTTCGGCTCCCTCGCCCTGGACTACATGGGCGGCGACATCTGGACGCGATCCCAGCTTTCGCTTCGCGACCGCAATCTCGTTTGCGTTACCTTGCTCGCCACTCTCAGCTTGAACCAGTTTCTCCCGACCTACCTTGGAGCGGGGCTGCGCCGTGGCCTCAGCCGCGCGGAGATGGAGGAGGCGCTGATTCAAGTCGGCGGCTACGCCGGAATGCCGTTCGGCAACGCCGCGATGCAGGTTGCGACCGAGTTCTTCGACTCCCTCCCCAACGCCGACCCGCGGCAGCTCGCCGCCAAAAAATCCGACCACCAGCGCCGCGCCGACGCCGTCGACGTCCTCCGCACCCTGACCGCCGGCCGCGCCGCCTCCGACCCCGAAGCGGCTCGGGCCGCGATGGTCGAGAACCTGGGCGGCGTCGGCGAGTTGGCCTACGACTTCGCCTTCGGCGAACTCTGGTCCCGCGACGAACTCTCGCGCCGCGACCGTAGTCTTGTCGTCGTCGCCATCCTGGCGGCGCTCAGCAAGGAGCAGGAGCTCGTCTTCCACGTCCCCGCCGCCCTTAACCACGGCGTCACCCGCGACGAGATCGAAGAGGTCATGGTCACCCTCGCCGGCTACGGCGGCTTCCCCCGCGGCGTCGAAGGCATGCGCGCCGCCCGCGCCGCCTTCGCCCGCATCGACGATCGCGAGTCATCCTGATGGCCAGCGAGAACTCTGCGCCCCTGCGAGCTGCCATCGTGCCGGAGTGCAGCGGTGGGACGCCCCTACTGGGGGTGCAAGGGGGTATCCCCCTTGTTGGCTCTCTCTCCTTCTTAAGGGCGGGCGGGTTGGAGAAATGAGGCCGCCGTAGGCGGCCCGACTCCGACCCGAAGCCAACCTCACAACCCGCCCTCGCCCGGAGCCTCGCGAACCCCAGCCGTCCCCACCCCCAGAAACGAGACACCCTATGACCAACAACAGCCAGCAGGAACGACGAGCCGCCGGCAAAGACGTCATCAACACCTTGCGCGGCGGCACCGTCGACACCGACACCGCCGCGGACGCCATGGAAGCCCGACTCGGCCCGCTCGGCTCCTACGTCGTCGACTTCGCGCTCGGCGACGTCTGGACCCGTCCCGGCCTGCCCCGCCGGGAGCGCAGCCTGATCGTGATCACGTTTCTCGCCACCCTCAACCAGCTCAACCAACTGCGCAGCCACGTCCAGGGCGGCATCAACCACGGACTGACTCGCATCGAAGTCGAAGAAGTCTTCGTCCAGCTCGGCGGCTACGCCGGCTTCCCTCGCGCCATCGACGCCATGACCACCGCCCACGAGGCCATCGCTGAACTTGAAGGCGTCGACGCCCTCGAGCCCAGCCCCCCAGCCGAACGTAAGGACGACGAACAACGTCGCGCCGACGCCCGTGCCGTCAACGAGATCCTCAGCCAGAACCAGCCCCCCGGCGGCGTCGGCGTCAGCATGGGCGCCTTCACCGGTACCGCGGGCCGCTTCGCCTTCGGCGAACTCTGGTCGCGCGACCAGCTCACCAAGCGCGAGCGGTCACTCGTCGTCTGTGCGACGCTCACCGCGCAGGACAAGCCCAACGAACTGCGCTTCCATCTCCAGGGCGCCCTCAACCACGGCGCCACCATCGAGGAGCTCGAAGAGCTCATGATCACCGCCATCGTCTACACCGGCTTCCCCACGGCGGTCGAAGGCTTCCGCGCCCTCCGCGAGATCGAAGTCCGGCAGGGGGCGGGCGAATGACCAGCCGCGCCACGAAACCTGTTCCTGCCGGGGCCTCTCAGCGATCTTGAACATCGACAACAGAGATCCCGCCGGCCAACCCAATCCGATCGATCCGAGACCGCCACCACCCCACGTGCATCGCGCGTGCGGGGGGACACGGGGGGGCGCAGCCCCCCGTACTAGAACAAAAGCGCCCACCCCGAGAACTCCCCAATGACTCTCTTACTCTTAGACAACTACGACTCCTTTACCTACAACCTCTACCAGTACCTCTGCGAACTGGGCGCGGAAGTTGTCGTCCACCGCAACAACAAGATCACCGTCGACGACGTAGCCGCCCTCAATCCCGAGCGCATCGTCATCTCCCCCGGCCCGCGCACGCCCAAGGAAGCTGGCATCAGCGTCGACCTAATCCGGCGCTTCGCCGGGCAAGTGCCCATCCTCGGTGTCTGCCTCGGCCACCAGTGCGTCGGCGCCGCCTTCGGCGGCAAGATCGTCAACGCCGGTGAGATCAAGCACGGCAAGGTCTCGGCCATCAAGCACGACGGCAAAGGCGTCTACCAAGGCATCGACCAGGAATTCGAAGCCACCCGCTACCACAGCCTCGCCGTCGACCCCGCCTCCGTGCCCAACGAGCTCTACGCCACCGCCTGGTCCGAGACCGGCGTCATCATGGGCCTGCGCCACAAGCGGTACCCCGTTGAAGGCGTCCAGTTCCACCCCGAGTCGATCATGACCCCCGACGGCCACGACCTGCTGCAGAACTTCCTCAACATGACCGAAGCCGTGCCGATATGAAGGTTGAGACGGCGCATGAGCAGCTTCTCTTCAGCGTCGTGCGCCTGGAGACCGACAAACAGATCGGGACTGGTTTCTTCTTCAGTCGCGAGAAAGACGGCAGGACCATCCCGTTCCTGGTGACGAACAAGCACGTCGTCGCCGACGCGGAGACGTACGAGTTCTTCTTGCACCTTGGGGGACCGGAGGGACCGCGTCTCGGCGATGTCGTGCCGGTCAAGATCACCCCGGAGGGCGAGAAGTTCGAGTTTGTCGGACATCCGGACAAGGATGTCGATATCGCTGTGCTGCCGGTAGCTGGGGTCCTAAAAGCGCGTAGCGATCTCTTTTATCGGCGAATAGGCCAGGAAATGGTCCCCTCGGAGGATGCCATCCGAGAGCTAACTTCTTTTGAGGACGTAGTCGTCCCGGGGTTCCCGGACGGCCTGTTCGACAGTACGAACTTCCTCCCGATAACACGGAGGGGCGTCACCGCCACACCGGTTTCGGCAGATTTCGAAGGGTGCCCCGCCTTCCTTATCGACGCGTCTGTCTTTCCTGGCTCAAGCGGCAGTCCCGTGTTGATCGTGAATCAGGGCGCCTATTACGCGCGGACGGGAACCGTCATTGGCCAAAGAGTGATGTTGCTTGGCGTCCTCTCGGCGAGCTACTTCCGCAGGAGCAAGGGGGTTGTTGAGTACGTCGATGCAGCTTCGGAGCCAGAATTCTCTGCTGAGGAAATGTTGGATCTAGGCATGGTTTTTAAGACGCGGTGCGTCGACGAGTCGATTGATTATGCCTTGTCGTTGCGAGATGGGCCTACCCCGTGACCGCACTAGCTGACGCCCTCACCGTCCTCGTCGACGAACGACGCGACCTCTCCGAAGCGGAAGCCGCCGCCGCGCTCGACGACATCATGTCCGGCGACGCCACCCCCGCCCAGACGGCTGCGCTGCTCACCGCGCTGCGGCTCAAGGGCGAAACCGTCGACGAGATTGTTGGCCTGGCCCGCACCATGCGCGCCAAGTCCCTCCACGTCGAGACCGGACTCGATCGACTCGCCGACACCTGTGGCACCGGCGGCAGCGGCAAGCAGACCTTCAACGTCAGCACCGCCGTCGCCTTCGTCGTCGCCGGCTGCGGCGTCCCCGTCGCCAAGCATGGCAACCGCGCCATGACCTCGAAGAGCGGCAGCGCCGACGTGCTGGAGGCGCTCGGCGCCAATATCGACCTCGGACCCGACCAGGTCGCGCAAGTGATCGGCGAAGTTGGCGTTGGCTTCATGTTCGCCCAGGCCTTCCATCCGGCCATGAAGTACGTCGCCCCGATCCGCCGCGAACTTGGCTTCCGCACCGTCTTCAACCTGCTCGGCCCGCTCACCAACCCCGCCGGCGCGCAGCACCAGGTGCTCGGCGTCGCCACCCCCGAGATCGCCGAGAAGTTGGCGCAGGCGCTGGGCCGTCTCGGCAGCAGCCACGCCCTCGTCGTCCATGGTCAGGAAGGCCTCGACGAAGTCTCGCCCGAAGGCCCCACCAGCGTCTGGGAACTCAAGGACGGTGCGGTCGAGCGCTACGAGATCCACCCCAACGACTTCCACATCCGACCCGTACCCCTCGCCGACGTCGCCGGCTCCGACGCTGCCGCCAACGCCGCCGCCATGCGCGAGGTCCTCGGCGGCAAGAGTGGCCCCCTCACCGGCTTCGTCACCCTCAACGCCGCCGCCGCTCTGTACGCTGCCGACGAGGCCCCGACGCTGACCGAGGGCGTCAGCCGCGCCGCCGAATGCATCGACGACCAGCGTGCCCTGCGCAAGCTGGAGCGCTTCGTCGAGCTCACGCAGAAGCTGGGAGAGACGAGCGCATGACCTATCGCGACTCCTCTCCGGCCGATCCGCCCTCGGGCGAACCCATGCAGGCCACGGCGGACGAGAGCGTGCTCGAACGCATCGTGCGCGAGATGCGCGACGAACTCCCTGCCATCCGCGCCGCCACCCCCGAAAACGAACTGCAGTGGGCTGCCAACGATCGCGACCCCCCGCGCGATTTTCTCGCCGCCCTGATGCAGCCCGACGTCGGCATCATCGCTGAGGTCAAACGTGGCTCGCCTTCCAAAGGCGTTTTCGCCCGTTCCGTCCAGGGACCCGGCACCGCCCGCCTCTTCCGCGACGCCGGTGCGATCGCCATCTCCATCCTCACCTCCAAATACTTCTACGCCGACAACACCGTCCTCAGCAGCGCCGCCGACGCCCTGCTCGACGACCACCGCCGCTGGGACAAGCCCATCCCCCCGCTCCTGCGCAAGGAGTTCCACTTCGACCGCTACCAGGTGCTCGAAGCCCGTGCCCTCGGCGCCGACGCCTATCTGCTCATCGTCAAGACCATGGACGACGCCACCCTGCGCGACCTCGTCGCCTACGGCCAGGACGAACTCGGCATGACCGCCTTCGTCGAAGTCACGGATGAGCACGAAGTCGAAGCCGCGCTCGAGGCGGGCGCCAACGCGATCGGGATCAACAACCGCGACCTCCATACCTTCCGCGAGGACCTCGGCACGACCGAGCGCGTTCGACGCTACGTGCCCGACGGCGTCGCCGTCGTCGCCGCCAGCGGCGTGCGCTCCGTCCGCGGCATGGAGCGCATGAAGCAGGCCAAGGTCAACGCCGTCCTGATCGGCGAAGCCCTCGCCGTCGCCGACGACATCCCCGCCAAGTTCGCCGAACTGCAGACCGGCCAAAGCCAATGACCACTGCTCCGATCAGAGTCAAGATCTGCGGCCTGCGCCAACCCGAGCACGCCCGCCTCGCGATCGACGCCGGGGCCGACCTGCTCGGCATCATCTTTGCCCCCTCCCGCCGTCAGGTCTCCGTCGATGAGGGACGAGCCATCCGCGCCGCAGTTGGCCCCCGCATCGAAGTCGTCGACTCCACCCCGGACGCCTTTGCTGCGGCCCGCACGGCCCACGGTCCCCTTCTCGTCGGCGTCTTCGCCGGCCAGTCCCCGGACGAAATCAACCGCATCGCGCTCGCCGTCGAGCTCGACATCGTCCAGCTCAGCGGCGGCGAGCACCCCTCCATCGCCGCTCGCATCCAGCGCCCCGTCATCCGCACCGTCCACATTCCCCCTTCAAGCGCCCCCGGCGCGCCCGAAGCAGACGCCGCGGCCGCGCTTGCCAACGCGACCCAAGACCCACCCACCGTCACCCTGCTCGACACCAAATCCGCCGAAGGCGGCGGCAGTGGCGAAACCTTCGACTGGTCCATCGCCGCAGCCATCGCGCCGCAGCACGACTTCCTCATGGCGGGCGGGCTCGACCCCGACAACGTCGCCCGCGCCATCGCCCAGGTCCAGCCTTGGGGCGTCGACGTCTCCTCCGGTGTCGAGGCGGAGGGCGTCAAAGACCCCGCCAAGATCCAAGCTTTCCTCTCGGCTGCGCGAGCGGCCCAGAAAGCCGCCAGCGCATGACCTCCCCCGACCACAAGCCCGGCCGTTACGGCCCTTTCGGCGGCCAGTTCGTGCCCGAGACCCTCATGCCCGCCCTCGCCCAACTCGAGGCCGAGTGGACCGCCGCCCAGGACGACCCAGCCTTCATCGACGAGCTCGACGAAACCCTGCGCAACTACGTCGGCCGCCCCACCGCCCTCAGCCACGCCGCCCACCTCAGCGACGAGCTCGGCGGCGCGCAGATCTATCTGAAGCGCGAGGACCTCGCCCACACCGGCGCGCACAAGATCAACAACGCCGTCGGCCAGGCGCTGCTCGCCATCCGCATGGGCAAGCGACGCATCATCGCCGAGACCGGCGCCGGCCAGCACGGCGTCGCCACCGCCACTGTCTGCGCCCGCTACGGCCTGGACTGCGTCGTCTACATGGGCACCGAGGACGTCCGGCGCCAGGCGCTCAACGTCTTCCGCATGCGCCTGCTGGGCGCAGAGGTGCGCCCCGTCGACTCCGGCACCCGCACCCTCAAGGACGCCACCAACGAAGCCATCCGCGACTGGGTCACCAACGTGCGCGACACCCACTACATCATTGGCTCCGTCGTTGGTCCCCACCCCTACCCCGCCCTCGTGCGTGGGCTCCAAGCCGTGATCGGCCGCGAGGCTAAGCAGCAACTGCAAGAGCGGATCGGTCGTTTGCCCGACGCCGTGCTCGCCTGCGTCGGCGGCGGCAGCAACGCCATCGGCATCTTCCACGCCTTTGTCGACGACGACGTCCGCCTGATCGGCGTCGAAGCCGCCGGCGAGGGCCTCGACGCCCGCCACGCCGCCACCCTCACTCTCGGCAAGCCCGGCGTGCTGCACGGCGCCAGCTCCTTCCTGCTACAGGACGAGCAGGGCCAGGTTCAGGAAGCGCACAGCATCAGCGCCGGGCTCGACTACCCCGGCGTCGGCCCGGAGCACTCCTGGCTCAAGCTCTCCGAGCGCGCGGAGTACCACGCCATCACCGACGACGAAGCCCTCGACGGCTTCCAGCTCATGTGCCGCAGCGAGGGCATCGTCCCCGCCCTGGAGTCCTCCCACGCCATCGCTTACCTGCAGAAGCTCGCCCCCACCATGGCCAAGGACGACGTCATCCTCATGAACCTCAGCGGTCGCGGCGACAAGGACATCGACATCGTTCGCGACGCCCTCAAAGCCCGCGGCATCGACCTCTAGGTAGTCCCGCGCCTCGGCCCGTTTGCGCCCCTTCTGCGGAAGCCTTAGCGGGCAAGTGCGCCGGAGATGCAGCAGCTCCTGCGTCTCGCGGCCCCGAATCCCCGCCACCAGCGATCCGTCGAGCCCAGCCAACCAAGCCTCCCACGAACGCCGCGCCACCCTATATGCATCGCGGGAGCAGGGGGCAACGGGGGGGGGCACGCCCCCGTCCCACAACGGCCGCCCCCCGTACTAGAACTACTAGTAACCTCGATCCATGCCCGACCCCGAACGCCCCGACCCCAATCCGGGC
>Ga0310121_10003849_pt1 | contig 13535 bp, 11 predicted proteins | sample CB27_Tmax_986_MG_FD_203504 | JGI IMG/M metagenome (GOLD analysis project Ga0310121, IMG submission 203504) | Marine microbial communities from Western Arctic Ocean, Canada - CB27_Tmax_986 | ecosystem: Environmental > Aquatic > Marine > Oceanic | place: Canada: Western Arctic Ocean | collected... | reverse complement strand
CCTCATTACGCCCAGGCATTGACTTCCTCTACAACTTGAAACATACCGTCAACACGCCCAGACTAACACTAGCTCTGGCCTAGTTCGGGTAACTCGACCAGGGCCAGAATCACGATGCGGCCGGCGTTGCAGGCGATGGCCAGAGCCAGGGCGAGGGCGATCAGGGCCAACCGCCGGAATAGGGAGAGACGCAGGAGTTCCCCGAGGCAGAGCGCGGCCATGGCACTGCTTTGAAAGGAGCGAATCCCACTGCAGCCTTCCGCCACATCGAGGATCTCCCCTTTCACGATGAGGGAATTGCCGGCCACCTCCACCGCGTAACCCAGGTAGGGCAAGGTGGCGGTCGAGAGGGTGACGACCTGGTGAGTGAGGCCCTGCACGAGGGCGCTTTCCAGGACACTGGGAATTGGAAGAGCGAGGAGCGCGAAAAGGGTGGCGGGTGCGAGAGATCTGCTGAACTTCCAGCCGAATTGGAGGCCGAGGAGGAGATGGGTGACCCCACAAGCCACGCCCGCGTGGAGCCAGAGAGGAAGACGCCAGTAGACGTCGACGTGCTGCACCACGCGCAGGGGAATCAGGAAGAGCAAGGCTGCCCACCACGAGAGCCCAGAGCCAGCGTTGGGCGGCAGCGGAGGACGCGGGCTGCGCGCGCGCAGGGTCGGTCATGTGCTCCTGCCAGCGGCGATAGAAAAAGAGGGCCGCGAAGGGCCCGACCAGCCAGCCGTAGTCATAGTACCTCCCGTCACTCCAACTGGGCGCCAGGGCGTAGAAGAGCTGGAGCCAGAGGAGAGTGAGGAAGAGAAGTAGGTAGTGGGGTCTCAGATTTTTCGTGCTTTGTTCTTCGTTCGTAGTGCGTAGCGGAAGGCCTTCCTCCTTCTCAGAAGCGACGGAGGACAGGCCCCCTTCCGGGGGTGGGTTCGGTGTAGGGTATTGCCTCGGAGTCGGGAAGTACTCTTGTTAATTTGAGCCAGGATGCGGCAATGTGCTTTGTGCTTGTTGGATGCGGGATGGAGGAGCGGCCTGAAAGGTCGCGGTCGCAGAGCCCAGGGCACCGTAAGGCAAGCCCTGGGTTGCACCCCCACCTACCCTGCCTTGCCCTCCGTAGCCTTGGCCAAGAAGGGGCTCCCGAGCCTCCAGGAAACCCGGCCTCGAAAAGCGCGATTTCCTGGCAACCAATCAATAATTGTCTCCCTGTGCGTCGTATTTTCTACTGGTTCCGGCGTGAAGGCCGCTACCTGCTGCGCTCCAACCTTTGCGAAGAAGATCCCGGCAAACTGTGGGACTCTACATCCAACTCGTCCAGATCGAAGAAGCCTTCAAGAACCTCAAGGGCGATCTGAGCATCCGCCCGATCTTTCATCAACTCGAAGAGCGCATCGAAGCCCACATCTTCATTTCGTTTCTGGCTTATTGCCTGCACGTCACCTTGCGTCGGCGCCTGAGGGATCTGGCTCCAGGACTCACGCCGCGGGCCGTCCTCGAGAAGTTTTGCGCCATGCAGATGATCGACGTCCATTGCCCACCGACGACGGGCGCACCGTCATGCTCTCGCGCTACACCCAGCCGGAGAAAGAACTCCAAATGCTCATCGAGGCCCTGAGTCTCGAACTCCCCGGCCAACCTCCACCTCGCATCACCGCCACGGCCGAACTGGCCGGGTAACGGGATGTAGTGCAGACCTTTGAGGAGGTTTTGCTAAGCCCCAACGAGTTACGAGCCGCTCTACCCCCGAATCCGCGAAGTCGGGCTACGGACTACCGATCACTGCCCCGTCCTCTCCAACTTTCTCCACATTCACGGTCTTCAAGTACTTGAACAGATCGCTATTGGTCGAAAGCACAATCGTGCTCTTTCCGCCCAGGATCTCTCCGTAGAGCTCCATGGTGCGGACGAACTCGTAAAATTCGGCTGTTTGCGCACTCGCATTGTAGGCGGTGGCATAAATCTCGGTGGCTTTGGCATCGGCCACCCCCTCAATGGTCTGCACCTCCTTGTAGGCCTCCGATTCGATCTTCTTGAGATCCTTTTGCGTGTTGCCCTTGATTTTGGCCGCTTCTCCTGCGCCCTCCGACCGGAAACGCTCCGCAATCTGCTGACGCTCCGAAATCATCCGGATATAGATACGCTCCTGCACACTCTGGTTGTAGTTGATCCGCTTGAACCGCACATCGAGCAGCTCGATTCCGAATTCCTGGAGCTTCGCACGACTCTTTTCAAAGATCTCCTTCTCCATGACGCTCCGCCCTTGCGTGATGGGCGGCAGGATCCCAACTGTGCCAGTCCGATCCGCTTCAAGGATATCGTCCTGTTGAACCGGAACCCGGTCCTTGGTGGTGCGAATCACCTCGATCAATTTGTGCTTCGCAATCGTGTTTCGGGTTTCCGATCCGAGGATGTCATCGAGGCGTGAGAGCGCGCTGCGCTCGTCCCGCAGTCGCTGAAAGTACTTCAGAGGATCGATGATCTGCCACCGTCCGTAGGTGTCCACGAAGATGTAGTCCTTGTCCTTGGTAGGCATCTCGTTCGCGCGCCCGTCCCATTCGAGGATTCTCTTTTCGATGCGATTCACCTTCTGAACGAAGGGAGACTTCAGGTGGAGCCCCGCCGCAGTCACAGGTTTGCCCTTGGGCTCACCGAACTGCGTGATAATCACCTGCTCCCGCTCGTTCACCGTGTAGAGGCTGCTCTTCACAACAATGATTCCGATGAAAACCACCATGCCCACCGAGACGCCAATCGCTTCCTTTTTCATCGCTGCGTCCCTCCCGGGTTGAGTTGCAGGAGGGGAAGGAGGTGCTTCGTCTCCTCGTCGATGATGATCTTGTTCTCCAGCATTGGCATCACGGTCTGGAGCGTCTCGAGATAGATGCGGCGCCGCGTCACTTCCGGTGCCTTCTCATATTCGGTGAAGAGAGCCGTGAACCGGGTCGCGTCCCCTTCGGCCTCATTGATACGCTTGGTCGCGTAGCCCTCCGCTTCCGTGACCGCCTGCTCAGCTTCACCGCTCGCTCGGGGTACCACCTTGTTGTACTCACCGTTGGCGATGTTGATTAACGTCGAGCGCTCCTGCTGGGCCTGATTGACCTCGTTGAAGGAAGACTGCACGTCAACCGGCGGGTTGACGTCCTTCAACTGGACCTGGTCGATACTGATCCCCATCTCGTACTTGTTCACGAGCTCCTGCAGCTTCTGCAGACTCTCCGATTCGATCTCCTGGCGACCGATCGTGATCACTTCGTCCACGGTGCGATCTCCTACCACTTCGCGCATGACGGATTCGGAGGCATCCCGCAGGGTCTCGTCGGCATTGCGCACGTTGAAGAGATACTCCTGTGGCTTGTCGATGCGGTACTGCACCACCCACTCCACCAGCGCGGAGTTCAAGTCCCCGGTCACCATTTGTTTTTCCTGGTTCTGTTCTTCGGTCCACTGAGACCTGTTCGAATGGCCTCTCGTTCCAAACCCAAACTCCTGCTTCATCTGGCGGCGCACCTTCACCCGCTCCACGCGATCGATAAAAAACGGCATCTTCAAGTGCAATCCGGGCTGCTCCGTCTTGATATACTTCCCAAATCGCATGACGACGCCTTCTTCCTCCGCCTGCACGGTATAGACCGCCGTCAATGTCCCGATTGCAAGTAACAGAATCGCGCCCGCCGCCAACACCAAGCGCGCTTGCATTTTTGGAACCTGCAACTGGACCCTACGCCCTCCCACCTCGAACTCAAACATGCCGTGACCCTAGCAACTCACCCGCCAGCCGCGACTGCAAAAGACAGGCCTTTGTGGAATTCCAATCGCAGCCCGGCCTCGATCGGGGTCCAGAAGCTCCCAAAAGTCGAAATTCCAACGGCTCTCTCCCCGGTTCGACTTTCGCCATGGAGGCTCAGGGGCCGGGGTTGGTGGGGGTGCAATAGCGGCGATCGGTTCGCTTGTAAACGGAGCGTCGCCGGATGGGAGGGGTTTCGACCCGACCACCGCTCCGACCTCAGCGGAGGCCTGCATTGCCAAAGTGCGCGCCCGGCCTGTGTTCGGGCAGGGCGATTTGGATTATCCGCCGACCGGGGCATGTGGCCGCCGCGCGGTGCGCGGGGACATCCCCCCGGGGCGGTCACCATTGTCTGCCGGGCCCGGGCAGGGCCTCCTCAGCTTCCGGGTCGGCCGTTGGGCCAGCTCCAGGACTGCTGGGGCAGGATGGAGTAGATCCCATCCTCGTTCACGTACTTGTCGGGCACCTGGGCGCCGGAATTGATCAACTCGCGCTGGCGGTCATGGGCGGCCTCGAGCTGCTTCTGTGCCGGCGTTCCGAACTCCGGCGGCGGCGGGCTGAGGCGGACCCCGGAAATCGGGCCAAAGGTTAAGCTATGATTGTGGTTGTGCTGGGTTGGTATTAAATCAAACCAGACCAACACAGAATGAAAGCAAAAAGAAGAAGGCACGCCGCTGAATTCAAGGCCCGGGTGGCCTTGGAGGCGCTGAAGGGCGTCAAGACGATCCAGGAGATCGCGAAGGCGTACGACGTTCACCCGGTCCAGGTATCGGAGTGGAAGAAGACGATGCCGGAGGGCGCGCCGGGCGTTTTGGTCCGGACGTGGTCAAGAACTCGAAGGAGGATTTCGAGCGGGAGCGGGACAAACTGCACTCCAAGATCGGGCAATTGTCCGTGGAGGTGGATTTCCTGCGAAAAAAGTCAAGGCAGCTCGGTCTGTGAGGGATCGCATCGCGCTGGTGGAAAAACTGCATCCCAAATTGAGCATGAGAACCCAATGCAAATTGCTGAGCGTGGCCCGCTCCTCGTTGGATTACGAACCCGTTCCGGAAAGCGAGGAAGACCTTCGGATCAAGCGGCTGATGGACGAGATATATCTGGAAGATCCGTGTCGGGGAAGTCGGTCTGTGGTGACCATTCTCGGTCGCGACCATGATCCGGCGGAGCTTCCCAACGTCCCTGATCCCGACAAATAGGCGCAACGTCAATTTGTGAGGGGAAAGGACTCTGAAAGCCGTGAGCGTGTTAGCAGATAGCCCGCCGGGATGGGAAGAAGGGCCCCTTGATACGGCAATCATGTTCGTGGACTTGGTGGATTCATCCGCCTTCTCCAGCGTCCTCGGGCTCAAGGAATATGCCGACTACGTCGATTCGTTCCACAGGGTGGTGCGGGTGCAATGCGAGTTTTTTTTGAGCGCTACTTGCGTGGAAAGTATCAACGAGGCCGCGATTACGAATTCTCTGCAGCTTCTGCGCGCCTGGCCGCATTTCGGTGACGGCTACCTGGAATTCGGGAAGTGCCTCACTGAAATGGGAAAGGAGCAAGAGGCCCGGAATGCGTTTCTTCACGCGGAACGGTTGGGAATCGCGGAAGCCATCGCATGCCGTGGGCACGCCTCCGGGGAACTGAACTTTTGGGGTGAGTCGTCAACCCCTTCAGGGTTGAGGGGTGCAGTCCGCACTCCTAATCGCAACAGGAATCTTCGGCCTGTTTTTTCGGCGACGGCGGCAGGTCATTGGCCGGATTTTCCGCGAAGAAGCCGCTGGGTTTGAGCAGAAATCCGATGTAGGCGGTGGGCATCACGGGGTAGTCTTCCGGCCGCGGAATGTGCGTGTGCCCCATCGTGTACCAGAAGACGAGATCCGTGTTCTCGATCGGCCGGTCCTCGGCGGTCCAGCGAATCAAGCCGTCGCCCCCTTGACTCTGGTTGGGGAAGTCGCCGGCTCCGAACTTTTCGTCGTCAGAGTAGGGCGTCACCCAGACGTGACTCTCCACAAAACCGGCCCGCTTCCGCCACCAGGCATTCTTGGAAGCCAGCGGAAACGCGTTGTCGCCGGGGAAGAACTTGTAGCCCGCCGGCTCGCCGACCGAGTTGAGCGACAGCTCGTTGACGATCCGCCAGGTGCGGCACGATTCCAGGTTCAAATGGGCGCGAGCCTGCTGCTCCGTTCGCAGCTTGGTGTCTCGCGCGTAAAAGGCGTTCTCAAACGGATTGTCGTCCCCCAATTCCTCCGCGACGGCATCCACCTGGTAGGCGGTGTTGGGCATGCCGTCGAGATCGAAGTCGAGCCGCACATTGAAGAAGTGCTGATGATTGGGCGCGTAAAGCTGCGGCGCGACCAGGTTGCCATACTTCGGTTTTTCACCCGGCTGCAGCGCCCCCAGCGAGAGAATGCCGGTGAGTTTCACTTCCAGCTGAATGTTGCCGTCCTGGTAGAGGTACCAGAAGAAGCCATACTCATAGTTCTCCACGGTGGAAACAGAGGAAATCACCAGCCGCCTTGAACGGCGGACCTCAGGCGTGTCGGGGAGCCGGCGGTCGGTGTGCTTCCAGAGGATGCCAAAATCTTCCTCGTGCATGCAGATCGCGTTCTTGATCGTCAGCGGTGCGCCGCGGCTGGTACACAGATGGGCGTCAAAGTACTTGATCACGCCCAGACAATCGCACCCCAGCTCCAAGCTGTTGGCGCACATCCCCATCCCGTATTCCCCCACGTCGAAGGCGTTCTTGCGGCGCTGGGTTGGCCCGGGATCGCCATAGGGTACGACCATTTCGGTCAACGAAGCGCGGTAGAGCACCGACCGCTCCCGGCCTTGGTCGTCGTAGCGCAGGTGATGTAGCGTCAGCCCTTCGCGGGCGTTGAAGCCAATCACGAAATTCCATTTCTGCCAGCGGACTTGGTTCCCCTGAACCTCAAAGCTCGGCCCATCCGGTTGCGTGATCTCGATGGCTTTGAGGTCCTGCCGCTGGTTCGGAACCCGAGCAGCGGCGTAGTTGCCTTGGCCGGGCGGCAGCGGCCAAGCCCCGTATTCCTCCACGCGGATCACCTCCATCGTGTTCAAATCTACCACGGGCCGCAGGCCTTCGATGGGCCGAACGTAGCCGTTGTCGGTCGGGTCGGAACGAACAAAGCACAGCGGCCGTGCGAGCCGTTTCGAGCTATCCTCCTCCGAGCCGTAGTTGCCCGCGCTCCAAATATCCACCATCACCAAGCTGGTATCGTCGAGGTCGTAATGTTTCTTCAGCGCCGCCCGGAACTCCGCGCTTTGCAACACGGCCTGCTCGCACTCCACCTGCTCGTCGATCGTCATCGTCGGCTGCACGCCGGGGACGTGCCGGTAGGAAAGCAGCGTGCCGGCAGTCAAGGAAAGCGCCGCCTCATGGCAGGCGTTGCTCGCGTTGTCAAAGAGCACGACGAACGCCTCGCGTGGCAGGGGCCGATCGGACTCGGTATGAACCAATGCCTTGGGCGGCTCCTTGAGACTCACCGAAACAAACCGGGTCGTCGGCGTCACTTTGCCCTGCTCGTTGAGAATCGAGACCGCCCGCGCGACCTCCTGCGCCGTCAGGGGCTCGAGCGGGTGATAGGAAACTTGCTGGCTTAGGGAGTCGGCACTGGCCGACGTGGATTGCACTGGCGTGGACATGGCGGATATCTCCGAGGTGAAAATTTTTCGGCACTGACTGCGTCACTCCTCGCCCGGGGGCGATCTGAGAGCGCATCTTGAACGAAGATCTCGACGAATCAACGATTCTGTCGACATTTTCATGGGCTGATTGCCGGGACATCGCTTTCTCAAGCCGGGGTTCCGGGACGGTCAGAGGCCGGGGTTGGTGGAGAATCTCTTCGCAATAGACCATCGCCTTCCTCCCTGGATTTCCCAACGCGTAGACGTTGCAGGAATCAATCGCCACGTAGGAGGGCGTGACGGGATAGGCGTGATCGCTCACGCGAGGATCTTGCGGACGACGTGTCCGTGCACATCGGTCAGGCGGAAGTCGCGGCCGCCGTGGTGGTAGGTCAGTCTTTCGTGATCGAGACCCATCAGGTGGAGAATCGTGGCGTGCAGGTCGTGAATATGGACGATATCCTCGGTGGCGTGCCAGCCGAACTCGTCGGTGGCGCCGTGGACGATACCGCCGCGCACCCCGCCGCCGGCGAGCCACATGGTGAACCCGAACGGGTGGTGCTCGCGCCCGTTCGTCCCCTCGGCGGTCGGTGTGCGTCCGAATTCGCCGCCCCACAGCACGAGGGTGTCGTCGAGCAAGCCGCGGCTCTTGAGGTCCGTCAGCAGCGCGGCGATGGGTTGATCGACGGCGGCGCAGCGGACTGGCAGCTCCTCCCGCAGATTGCCATGCTGGTCCCAGGCGTTGTTTTTCGGTGCGTCAAAGAGGTGGACGAAGCGGACCCCGCGCTCGACCAGGCGCCGCGCCAGCAAGCACTGCCGGCCGAACAACTCGGTCGCGGGCGCGTCGGTTCCGTAGAGCTTGTGTGTCGCCGCGCTTTCGCAGCTGATGTCGAATGCCTCCGGCGCCTCCACCTGCATGCGGAACGCGAGCTCGAACGAGGCGATACGCGCGTCGAGCTGGCTGTCGATGCCGCGGCTGTGTTTGTGGATCTGGTTGAGCCGACCGAGCGCGTCGAGCTTGCGGCGTTGACGGGCATTGTCATGCGAGGCGCTGCTGAGGTTGGCAATCGGATTGTTCAGGTCGCGCACGAGGGTCCCCTGGAAGGTGCTTGGGAGGAAGCTCGACGCCCAGAGTTGCGCGCCCTGAAACACGGCGGCGGGACTGACCACGACGAAGCCGGGCAGGTTTTGGTTTTCGCTGCCGAGGCCGTAGGTGATCCACGAGCCCATGCTCGGGCGGGAGAACGCCTGCTCCCCGGTGCATATCTGCAAGGCCGCGCCGGTGTGGTTGATATTGTCGGCGAGCATCGAGCGGATGACGCAAATGTCGTCGATATGCGAAGCGACCCCCGGGAGAAGTTCACTGACCTCGGTTCCCGACTCGCCGTGCCTGGAGAATTTCCATGGCGAGGCGAGCAGGTTGCCGGTCTTGGTGCGTTCCAGTTTCGGCTTTTCGAACGGGAGTGGCTTGCCGTTGTCGGCCGCCAGGCGCGGCTTGGGATCGAACAGGTCGACATGCGAAGGGCCGCCGGGCATGTAGAGGAAAATGATGCGCTTGGCGCGTGCCGCGTGATGGCGCCCACGGCCGCAGCCGCTTGGCGAGTCGGTGCCGGCGGCGGCGAGCAGGTCGCGAAGTGCCAGCATGCCAAATCCACAACCGGCTCGGCTGAGCCACTCACGACGCGAAGTGCGGTGTGGTCGGCATTCCATTGATTTAGTCCAGGTAGACGAATTCATTGCTGCAGAACAGGACGTGAGCCAGGTCGGTCCAGGCGCTTTTCTTGTCCGGTTGCCCGGTGTCGGTGAGGACTGCGCGGGCGACGGCAATTTCTTCCGCCGCGGCACGCCGGCCGAAGAGCAGGCGGTAGGCGCGCTGAATGCGGGCGACATCGTCGTCCGGCACCTCGCGCAGAAGTCTTGCCGCCAAGCGCTCGGCGCGGGCGATGACGAACTCGTGGTTGAGAAGGAACAGCGCCTGCGGGGCGGCCGTGCTGACGAAACGTTTTTCGGTTGATGCGTCCGGGTTGGCCGCGTCGAACAGGGTCGCGTAGTTGCTGCGGTTCCAGCGCGCGGTTTGCACATAGAGGGAACGACGCGAAATGTTCAGGTCATCGCCGGCCGGGCCGCCGGGCGCCACATCCAGATCTCCCGCGACGAACAGCATGGCATCGCGCAGCGCCTCCGCCTCCAGACGCCGCGCGGAAAATCGCCCAAGCCAGCGGTTCTCGGGATCTTTGGAATGCGGAGTTGCCGGTTCGGAACTTGGAGCTTGGCGTTCGGAATGGGCTGCCTGCTGGTAGGTGGCGGAGAGCATGATACGGCGGTGGAGTTTTTTGAGCGACCAGCCCTCTGCGACGAATTCCATGGCGAGCCAGTCGAGCAGTTCAGGATGGGTCGGCGGCAGCGATCGCATGCCGAAATTGTTGGGAGTGCGCACGAGGCCTTCGCCGAAGTGCCACTGCCAGATGCGGTTGACGATCACGCGGGCAGTGAGCGGGTTGTCGTGCGACGCGACCCATCGAGCCAGCTCGCGGCGGCCGCTGCCGCTGGTGATCGGCGGCTGGGCACTACCGGCAAAGAATTCGGGCATGCGGCGCGGGACCACGCGCCCGAGCTGCGTATAGCTGCCGCGGATATGGACCGGGACGTCCTGGATCGCAGGGAAGATTCCGCCCGGCGTGCCGCCCTCGGCGATCGCCATTGCGAGCGGCGGCTCGGCTGGCAGTTCGGCCGTTTGGCGGTCGCGTTGCGCGACCAGCGCGCGCCGTCCGGGATCGTCGGCGGGTGGTGGCGGCGACTTTTTGTCGAGTTCGGCCAGCTTTGCCACGGTGGTGTTGAGTGCCGCCAGCTTTTGCGCGTGCTCATCGACGGTCTCCTGCGGCACAAGGGGCACGCGGTTGACAACGTATTCCCCGCCCTTGGCACCGAGGGCTTTCAACATGTGAGAACTGTAGAAGATCCCCGCCAGGGCGTAGTAATCGTCCTGCGAGATCGGGTCGAACTTGTGATCGTGACAGCGCGAGCATCCGAGGGTCAGCGCCATGAACGCCTTGCCGACCGTATCGATTTGGTCGTCGGCCATGTCGCTGACGATCTTCTCTTTGTCGGCGTCGCCGCGGTCCCAGACGCCGTTGGTGAGGAACGTGGTGGCGACCAGCCCGTCCACGTAGACCTCACCGCCGTCCGGGCTCGGCAGCAGGTCGCCGGCGATCTGGTGGATGATGAACTGGTCAAAGGCAAGGTCGCGGTTGAACGAGTCGACCACCCAGTCGCGGTAGCGCCAAGCCTCGGTCGTTTCGCACAACTTGTTGCGTTTGCCAGGATCCGCGTCGTGGTAGTCGGCGTAGCGGGCGACGTCGAGCCAGTGCCGGGCCCAGCGCTGGCCGTAGGCGGGTGATGCGAGCAGCCGGTCGATGACTTTTGCGAATGCGTCCGGTGAATCATCGGCGAAGAATACATCGAGCTCCTGTGGCGTCGGCGGCAGCCCGGTGAGGTCGAAGGTTGCACGCCGCAACAGGCTGTGGCGGCTGGCGGAGGGCGAGGGCGCAAGTCCCACCTCTTGCAACTTCTGGAGCACGAATGCGTCGATCTGACTGCTGGCGTGACCATCGGGATGGGGGATCGGCGGGGGGTCGCTCAGCGCCGGTTGCTGAAACGCCCAATGCTTGCGATGTGCGTCGGTGATGGTTTCTCTGGGCTGCTGCGACGCGAGGCTATCCGCGGGGATCGGTAGTTCCCGCTGCGCCGCGAGCGATGATGCGCTGAACACGACAACGACGGACAGGCGCAAGACACTTGTCAACGGGGATGGATGGTTGGATGACACGGCGCGATGGGGTGCGCTGGGCAAGGTGGATACTAACGCGGAGCGGCCGGGGTTCGTCGAGGAGCATTTACTCTTGAAAAAAACGGGTGAAGGTAGACGCCAATGTCGAATTCTCCCGGCACCCTCATGGTGAGAGACCTTCAGTGAGCGAATTACGCCCCGATCAGTTTCTTCAGGGCCATGCCGCCATCGGGTCCTGGAATGGACCTCTCTTGAGCCCCGCCCCGGCAGTCTTTTTCAGTTCGGGACGCGTCGGCGATGGTCGTCAAGCCGAAGCGGGCGGGGAGTTGGGCCTTTCCATGGCCTTCAAGGATTGATTGAATCCCCGCTTTATGACAACCGACGCCCCTGCTTCTTCCTCGCCGGCGCCCCAGAAGATGAACCGGACCCTGTGGCTGATCTGCACCATCGCGTGCATCGGCTTCGCCTTCGACATCTACGAACTTCTCATGCTTCCGCTCGTCGTGCGGCCCGCCCTGATGGAACTGGTCGGCGCGGCTCCCGGCACTCCGGAATTCGCGATGTGGGTCGGGCGCCTTTTTTATATCCCGGCGATTGCGGGCGGCATATTCGGTCTGCTCGGCGGCTGGCTAACGGACCGCTTCGGGCGCCGCCGCGTGCTGACCTACAGCATTCTGCTTTACGCCTTCGGCGCCTTTGCAGCCGGTTTCTCCACCTCGGTATGGATGCTCCTGTTTTTCCGCTGCTTCGTCTTCGTCGGCGTCTGTGTCGAATTCGTCGCCGCGGTGGCATGGCTCGCCGAGTTGTTCCCCAATCCGAAACAGCGGGAAAAGGTGCTGGGGTTCACGCAGGCGTTTTCGTCGATCGGAGGCTTGCTGGTGGCGGTGGCCAACGGGCTCTGCCTGGCCTACGCGGCGAAACTTCCGGTCATCCACATGCCGGAGGTGTTGAACCTCTTCGGCGGAGAAATCTCGGACGGGCAGGCGGCCTGGCGCTACACCCTCATGTCCGGATTGATTCCGGCCATCCCCCTGATCTTCATCCGTCCGTTTTTGCCGGAATCGCCGGCCTGGAAGGCGCAGCGCGACGCCGGCACCCTGAAGCGTCCGAGCATCCGCGAGCTGTTCTCACCGGAGCTGCGCCGCACCACGGTGATCTCCACCCTCATGATCGCCTGCGCCTTCGGCGCGGCTTTCGGAGCGATCCAGCAGATTCCGCGCATCATCCCGGGGCTGCCCCAGGTCCAGGAGCGCGCCGCGGCTGCAATCGCCGAAAAGGAAAAGGAGAATGGCGAGAAGACTCTTACCGTCAAGGAGAAGAAAAAGATCGCGAGTCGGACCGCGCAAAAAACTGCCGCCAGCGTGACCAAAGTGCAGGAGGTGGGCGGGCTGACCGGTCGGTTACTGCTGGCCATTCTCGCCATTTTTGTCGTGAGCCGGCGAAAGCTCTTGCGGGTCTTCCAGATCCCGGGGTTGATCATCATTCCGTTTGTGTTCGCGTATGCAGCCACCAACGATCTGACCCTGCTTTACTTCGGCATCTTCCTGGCCGGCATGCTGACGGTGGGACAGTTCAGTTTCTGGGGCAACTACCTGCCACGAGTCTACCCCATGCACCTGCGCGGCACCGGGGAAGGATTTGCCGCCAATATCGGGGGGCGCCTGATCGGAACCTCCTTCGCGTGGCTGACCAGCATGATCGCGGTGCAGTCCTGGGTCCCGGGCGAAAGCCCGCCCGTCAAGCTTGCCTACACCGCCGCCGCAGTTGCCCTGAGCGTTTACCTGGTCGGCTTCCTGCTCTCGTTTCTTCTTCCCGAACCGAAAGCAGAGGCCCTCCCCGAGTAATCGAATCGGCCCGGGCCGGCGTAATCGCGGCGTGGCGTGATCGCTCCGCCTTCCCCGCCCCTGCATCAACCTGCCGCGGCCGGTGGTGCGCCACCCGCGCCATCCGGGTCAGTCCCGATCGGCACTTGAGGCCGCACGGGAAGCGTTGTTTCCGGGGCAATCCGGATCTCACCTATCAGGTCTCGTCCGACCCCGCCGGCTGGTTCAGCCCGGCGCTTGTCGGGGCGAGCTTTGCAACGTAAGGTGACCCCGATTCGATGCGCATCGCGGACCGTTATATCGGCTGGCAAGTCTTATACGGCACCCTCTTCGCCGTCACCTTCCTCACCGTGGTCCTGGTCTTTGGGCAGCTCTTCAAGCAGATCCGCCCCCTCCTCGTCGAACAGGCCGCCCCGCTCGACCTGATCGGCCAGTTCATCGTGCTGATTCTCCCCTTCTCTTTCATGTTCACTCTCCCGTGGGGCTTCCTGGCCTCCACCCTCCTCAGTTTCGGCCGCCTCTCCG
>Ga0310121_10003847_pt1 | contig 13539 bp, 13 predicted proteins | sample CB27_Tmax_986_MG_FD_203504 | JGI IMG/M metagenome (GOLD analysis project Ga0310121, IMG submission 203504) | Marine microbial communities from Western Arctic Ocean, Canada - CB27_Tmax_986 | ecosystem: Environmental > Aquatic > Marine > Oceanic | place: Canada: Western Arctic Ocean | collected... | reverse complement strand
GCCTTGTCCACACCCAGCAAAACAAATCCATACCCCCTTCTCTAAATTTATTGAACAGGACTCTCTCCTATCCTCATGAAAGGGGCAATGAATTATAAATTGTTCTTGGTTTGGTACCGTAATTCCATATTTAGTGAGTACGGAGTACCAATCTATCATTATCTGTCCTTTTTATTTTTCCGTAAGAATAAGACTACTTCATTACGATATCCGTCTTCATCTGCCACGATACCTTTTCTTATATCGCCTACTGTGATATCAATAATTGGTCTACCATATCCCTTACTTCTTGCAGATTTTACAACAATATGACTGTCGTCATCACCATTACTGCTTGTGAACCAATTTAATATTCCCATAATAACCTCCTGTTATTTAAAAGTCTTCCCATTCATAATCGGGTAACTCTTCTATATTTCCATTATTTACAGCCCACTGCATTATCGTTAGGTCCTTGGCTAATTCACCATCCCGATATTTTTGAAACTGTACTAATCTCTTATCATCTTCGTTTTCTAAAGCACACATAGCTAGTGCTACGTCCGCAGCTCTTATCAAGGCATCTCCAAAAGCCACTTGGTCTGCCCTCGGTGGAGTGAACATATTGGCTGCATCCCGTGTTGCCTGTGTAGACACCATTATGGGAGTGTTTGTTGAGGTTGCCAAGTTCTTGAATCCATAAAATAATGCATGGGATTGCTCCCAAGCTGCTTTTTTAGAGTCCGCTGTGGAAATAAGGTATACCCCATCAATAACTACAAATTCAGGATTGTGCTTCCTAACTAATCCGGCTATAGCTTCAATTGAAATACCCATCTGCCCAGAAATATGGTCACATATCAACAGTGATTGTGCATTCGATTCTTCGAGAAACTTACTATATTCCTGTTCATCCATAGATTCTCCATGTCGTAGAGCTCTATGTGATAGATTATAACCTTTCATCTTAGCTAAAACTACATCCAGCCTCATATTAATAGCCACGCTTGGCATCTCGGTAGAGACTAACAAGGTTCTAATACCATGATTTACTGCTGTAGCCGCCGCATGTACACACATCCAAGTTTTTCCAATAGTGGGTCTGGCAAACATAGCAATCAATTCACCGGGCATCCATCCAACACCACTAGAATTAATTGACTTGAAACTAGTAGGTACTCCCATTAGTCCATCTCCCATTTGGCGTTTCTTAGTTCTTTGTTTCCACTCATCTAGTCGAACTAAATTACCACTATCATATGGTTGAACGTCTTCATCATATACGATTTCTATATCTGTAAGCCCAACCATTAAATTAGCCAAAGCTTTTTTAGGATTTTCTTTGACCATTTCTCGTTGATTTTGAACTGTTGATACAACTGCTCTTTGTAACACTTGGTCCTTAAAAATTTCTACAGCATATTCAAAATTAACTGATTGTGCTGTTTTATCCAACGTAGGAAAATTTTCTACTAATACTTCCGGAGAAGCAAACTCTCCGTATTTGTCAAAATGATGTAATACAAATTTATAGGCATCCCCATGTCTAGCAAAATCTTTTTCGACATATTTGAAGGAACGTAAGTTAGTTTTATTGTCTAGTCCGAAAACTAGTGCTGATTCGGTGTATTCAAAATTAGACATTTACGCTCCTTTTTTCGTATATAAGACTCTATTTTTATCAGAATATATTAAATAGTCTACTGTAGGGGTGTTATAGCTGTCAACTGCCTTTTTAGCAGCATCAAAAGTCGTATATTCACCCTCTGTCCAAATGTCTCCATTTGTAATAGAAGCGATAACCCGAAAGGTTGCCTTACTCAGGTTGTTTTTCGGTTTTTGTATTAGTCTTCCTCGTCGTCTTACCCGTCTTGGCATAAGCCCACTCCCTTAATTCTTTAATAACTTCTCTAAGTCGTTTTCGTTTTGTTGATGTTGGTAACCACACAGCGTCTAAAAACATATATTCACGCCATAATTTTTTCATTTTAGATGTACCATATCGTTTTATCGCCCAATAAACTTCTGGATTATCTGGGACCATATAATAACGAATACCTGCTGTAAAATAAGGCACAGATACTGTTCTATCATTCCTGTTTATACAATTAAGTATAGCACAAGCTACGTGTGCAGACCCAAATTCTTCAATACTATTTTTTAATTTGTGCATCTCGTTACCAATAAACCCTACTCCCTTATAATCAACCGAATGCCTTTCTTTATACAAAGACCCAAATAGAGTATATAAATCTTTAGAATTTAGTTTATCCAGAACTATCAATTTCATTTGATTCTACTTTAAACTTTCCCCGCAGAGACTGTCTAACCTTGTATGCAGATTCCCCTAAATCTTCTGTTATTTCTTCCATTGTCATTCCTTCTAATTTAAGCTGTAAAAATAACTTCTCTTTATGTTCTAATCCTTGTGATTCCACCCAGAGATTAGCTTCCATCTCCTCTGCATCAGTGTCGGGGGAAATTAAAGCCCGAGCTATTGCATAGGGCATCATGTAGAACTTGTCTTGAGACCATTCATAATTCATATCCATACTTCGTTGTAGGGGTATGCGTTGAGCCTTACTTATTAGTGTTCTAATAGTATTTACTAGAGATGTATGTAGGTATGTGTGGAACACAACTCCCCGACTTTCGTCATAGGCTTTTGCCGCCTTTACTAAAGCAATCCTTAATTCTTGGGCTAAATCTTCCTTATCAAGCCCTATAATAAAAGAAGTTGAAACCATTTTCTGTATTTTAGGTTCCCACTGTAATATTAAATTATCGTCAATTTCCAAAGTCTTATCTATTAGTTTATAAATCCGATAGGATTAATTATTACAGTACTTATATTCTAGCACATTTTATGTATTTAGGGTATGCCTTTTGCCTCTGTAATAACACCTATTAGAACAATATATATTATTGTACCCCCTATTATACTTTTGTATTATCTGACTTCGTTTTCTATAAAAAGGTATACGACAATAAATACAGTTAACTTTGATGTTGTAATATTGGAAATGACAGGAACCATCATGAACTAATTTTGTACTAATTTCGCCGCATATTTTACAATGCCTAACATTCTTCATCTTCTTCGCTCGAATAGTAGGAATGTTATTTTGTTTCAATACTTTATGGATATACTGACGAGACACATCAAAGGTATCCCCTATCTGCTGAAGTGTATCATGTGGGTTATTATATCTATGCTGTATGATTTTAGAAGTCTGAGAGACTTGCGTGCTCTTGCTCATAGCCTTTTACTGAGGAAATTATGTCGTTTTTCCATCGAGTTTCTAAAACATCTGTAGTTAAATCACTTGCTTGTGACCCCACGCCTAAAATGTGTCCAACAGCAGCCTGCATTCTGGTCCATTGGGCATCTGTAAAAGATACTGTTATATCTGGCATTATTTATTCTCCTTTAGTTTTTCTATTTCTTCTTTTAGTTTTTTAATTTCCATTAATAATATTACTGATAGTTTATCATAAGAAACACTTTCTGGTGTCTTGTCGTTATTATAATTTACTATCTGAGGAAGGATTTCTGCTACTTCTTCTGCTATCAATCCAATGTCTTTTTTGCCGTCTGTAGCAGATTTTTCATTCCACTCAAAGTCTACAGGTCTTAAGTCATATACTTTGTTTGAATCTAATGCTATATCAACTATATTTCTTTTATATCTTTTAGATGATGACTTCTTCTGTACTACGTTAGAACCATCAACAATTACATCCGTACCTGAAGTAATTCCCATAGTATCTAATATAAGCCCACCACTATAAAATCTACCTCTAAGGGCACCTCCTGTAGCAAAAGCTAAATAGTTAGCACCCGACCGATACATCCCAGTATCTAAATCTCCATTAAAAGAGAAGGAAGGACTTGCCGCTGAACCAGCTTGACCCAAAAGTAAGGCTGAATAAACAGCCCAATATTCATGCGTTGAACTACCTAAAACCACACCGTCATTCCCAAGGTCTACAGTATACGAAGGCAACACAAACATGGTTTTGTTTGCCGCACCCGCACCTATAATTAAATTGTGGGCATTACTTGTGTTAAAGCCTGAACCACTACCTGCTTCCTGTGTAGTTGTTAAGAAGTACATACTTGGAGTTGCTCCTGAACCCGCATCCCAAACTGTCATATACGATGTAACTTGTCCCATAATACTTATAGCTGTAGAACTGGTGTGAGTAGCTGCACTTGTACTAGCATATTCACGAGTAACTGTAAGGGTGTTGGAAGCAATAGATAAGACAAGCATTTGTTCACTATCAATAAGAATTGCATGACCCACCCTAAATTTAGTACCATCCGCCACATCAACTCCATCTTCGCTTGTATCTAAAGCTTCAGCAAGTGTTGTTCCAGATGCAGTACTTTTATTTGAGCCCCCAAAGGTTAGATAAGAAGTTTCTGTTATATCGTCAGTATCATCTGTAATCCGAACTCCCTCAGAACTTATATCAACCGACCCGCCTCCCCCTACAACTCTTCCAGTCGTAGCTGATATACTAACTTGTGCAGTTCCTCCAGCATCATAACCATAGATTCCTGAATTATTTATAAGCAACCCTGCTTGGTCTGTGCCACTACCATCATTAACTGTAGCACTAGTTTTGATATTGCTAGCCAATACTAAGTTAGCTTCAAGTTTAGCTGCTGTAATTGAATTAGCTTGTATATTACCTGCTTTAACACCCCCACCCGCAATAGATTCCGATGAAATGGTTGATTCATTACCTGTAAATGGAAAGATAGATGGGGAATCCGAACCATCATCTGAACTTGGAACTATAACTGTAGCCAACAACATTCGGTCATCTTGATATACGTCCGAATAAGTTGCGGATATTTTTAGGATTTTGTTTTCAGTATTTACTGCATATATTTTTACGGGATTACCCGCAGCATTATTTAAAGCTTGCGTTTGTGCTGAAGTACTATTTTGTCCCCTATTTAATTCAACAGTGTCACCATCTGTAATACTAGCAACAGTTAAATTCTCTTCCGAAATTTGTAACATTTGTCCAACATACATATTAGAAGTAGAAGTTACTTCAAAAGTTTGTTCAGAAGTAGAATCATTTGCTACTCTCATTGTAGTAAGTTCAGGTTTTCCAACCTCTTTATATATATAATTGGCTCCGGCAGCTAGAGTAACCTTACCCCCAGAAACCGAAGAGCTATTCCCCAAACTAGCTGTAGCTGTGGCACTATGGACAACCGTTTCAGTTGTATTATCTGCGTATGAAATTGTAGCATCACTACCTACAGAACCCTTCTGTCCAAATTTTATCTTATTATATTCACCAGAAGTGCCAGTAGGTTCAAAACTTAAATTTGATGATGATTGTTGGTTTCCCTTTTGTAATAATGAGGCAGGAAGAGATTGACCTTTTAATAAAGATTCAGCTTTAATTTTTGTTGCATTAGCACCTTGTACATTATTTGCCAATCTCCAACTTGCAGAAGGAATATCATATTCAGTTGTCCCCAGTCTTACATGGAAAGGACTATATTTTGAAACTGTCTCATAAGCAGAAAGGGTTTTTATTTGAAAAGTTGAGTTACCTATTTCATAATATAGAGTATAGGGACCAGCTTGGGTAGCCATTGTACCCGTATTACCGGCTGCAATAGGATATTCTTTAGTACCTATATAGATGGTCCCAGCTGTCCAAGCTACTGTAGATTCATTAGATGCTGAAAAGGTGCTATCTATAGTTATTGTCTGCTTACTAAGGGCCATAGCATCTCTTTGTCTCTGTCCGGCTGCTTGTTCTTCTTCAAGAAACATTTCTGCCGTGTCCACACTAGCCCGACGTTTAGCCCCACCCCCTTCTTTTTGGGTTACTGCACCAACAGTATCCAATCGGGTGACTAAAACGCCCCCCTCATCTTTATGGTCAAGTTTAGTAACTAACATAGTTTGGTCTAAATTAACTAAATCATTTCTTACATGTATATAATCGCCCGCCCTAACGGGAACATAATATCTTAATGTATCACTAGCTGAAACAGTTCCATAAGCCCAAGTAACTTTTACTAAAGCAGACGTTGTAGAAGTTATATAACCATATATATTTGTAGCGGCATTGTTTGCATCTAATTTCACAACTAACATACCCGCCGTTATACCATAAGATTGTGGATTTACACTACCAGATAAATTAATTGTTTGTGATGAACCACTTGTAGCATCTATACTAGCTGGGCTATCATCAAAATAAAAGAAGGGTCTTTCATAAGTTTGAATTTTTGCCCTTACGATATCTTCAGTTTTTCTTTCTAATCTACTAAAAACTTTTTTTCTTATAACATTCGGGTTTTCAATTCCCTCAGACATATATAAACTTCTTCTTACCTCATAAGCTGTTCTTGGTCTTGACCTAATTTGAAAGGAAGCACTGGAAGATGTTTGCCCTTTAAATGTGGTACCCTCAGCCCAATATGTTGAGTTTTCACTAATTCTTTCATCAACCTCAGAAATTAATACATAGGCTGTTGCACCAGAACCGACTGTAGCAGTACCTCCTTGAAGTGAAGTCCATTGTAATCTGCAGACTTCTAAGGCATAAATATCAGCATCATTATCATGCTCTGCAGCTGAAGTTGATGCCCCTGTTGTAGGATGGTTTGCTCCCCTTGTTACTGTAACCGTATTAGCTCCGGTATTTACAGCAGTAACTTTCATTACCTCACTGTCTATTTCAATAGATTGCCCTATATAAAACCCCGACGCATCTGAAGAGTCTACTGTAATATTTGTGTCCCCTGCACTTATTCCAGTCCCATCAGCAGCAGTTGAATCGTTCACTTCTGCAATTTTAGCTTTTAAAAATTCTGCACTACCAGTACCGGGTGTTCCAGTTTCTAATTTTTTATCAGAGGCTTCTAATAAATCTACAAAATCATCAAAATTTGCTGCAGTTTTTATGGCAATAAGTTCAAAGATACCAGACTCTGGATGTTTTAATGTTTCTGTTATTATCTCTCCTTCATCGTTTTTAGACACATGAGTCGTTTGTTCTATATATTTCACACTAGCGTCTGTAAAAACCTCATTTTTGGGTCTAGACACATCATAGTACGTCATAGGTACTTTCATAGTAGTTTTAGAGAAATCCCCATCTGAAGTAGAATCTGGAGAAGGATAATGAATACTTAGCCCATAAGTTGCTGGTGATGCAGATGGTCGGGTGCCTCGCTTAAAATAATTAAAAAATGCTGTGGGTTTATGTGTAGACAGGGTAGAAGCCGTTGTGTCAGTAGCATCCCCCCAGTTAGCATCTACATAATAATCATAACCATGTGTTATTTCGGTAGTAGTCCCAACAGTGTGTGGCTCCCCCACGGCCAAACTTTGTATATGAGATAAAATGGAACTCATACTACCTAGATTATAGGGTTCATTAGGTTTATTAGCATCCGTCAGAGCCGCTACGGATTCAGTAAATCTTATTGTGTCTCCCGAGTTAGCGTCTCCGGGAGTAGTTAGATTTTGACTGTACTCAGCAACCAAAGATTTGATTAGTCCACTTCTACTTTTTATGTACCCTTGAGGAGGGTCAGCTGTTGTTTGCCACAGCTCCTGTTTGATATTTAAATTATCGGCCCCCGTGCCATGGGGTACAACAGCATCATATAAATTTGCATCATTATCTAATAAATAATTATTCCCATTTCCCGTATTATCTTTTAGCTCTTGAACAAAATCATGTGCTGTTATTTCCAATACTTGACCCCAGCCAATCTTAAAACTATCTTTTGATTCATAAGCTATTCCATAAAAATATATGTGGTGGGTATCCCCATCCCGAACTTTTATAGGAGAAAAAGACCCGAGTTTCCCAGAATGTGGTCCTTTAGAACTACTACCACTATTAGAAAAAGGGTCCTTAGAAGAGTTATTTAAAGTTGTTCGCATCATCATAGGGCTATGTAAAACATCTACCAATTCCCATTTGATAACGTCACTGACAGCAACATAAATTGATGCCCCACTATTTGCTGCCTGAGCAGATGCCCTAGTAGCAACCACAATTGTTGTAGTATCTGTTATAGAAACCACTTCCAATTCTTCGGTATTAGCCACACTATCGTCCGAGGTAGAACCAAATTTAATTAGTTGACCAGTATAAAATTCGGCACTGGATGAAACTGTTATATCTGTTTCACTAGTATCTAAAGCTTCATTTAACGTAGCGGTTAGTTTAGTTTCTGTTGTACCCCGAAAGGAAACAAAATCTTTCCATTTAGTTCCATTCCAATAAGATATAATTGGTCGTTTTACGACACTGGTTGGATTAGCAACTGATATAGCCATTTAGAAACTTACTCCCACCCTAAATTTCGCAACAAAGGCTATATTAAATGCCCACCTATCTTCTAATCCGGGAGTTTGGGTAAATTGAAATTGTTGTACCGCTACCCTATAAACACCACCCCCCGTGGAAAGAGCACCCCCAGTGTTTTCAGGTGTGGTAGCATCCCCAATTTCCATTTGTACATCAAGTGAATCATCTGTAACCCATGTAATAAGTCTTTCTTCTAAATAGTTTTTATAGGGAACATAATAGGTTTGGGTACTACCAGAAATAGTGTGTGAAACTTTCTGCATACCTTTAAATGTAGTTGAATCTGTGTTGGTTAGGTCCTGTCCAATATTATCTACAAGTCCTGAAATTGTAATAGATGGTCTAGTTGTACCTAAATCAAATATTTCTGGATTACTTCTAGGTAATGCAATATGTATTGGGGTTCTTGAAAAAGATAATGCTAATTGGTCAACTTTTAATGCTAATCTAACAGTAGCGGAAGCGTGGGTATTGTCTCTTAATAAAACTGATAGCTCATCTGCCATTTAAATTCCTCCAAGGTATATATTATATTATACCCAGACTAGAAAGATTTACAATTAGCCATTTCCTCTTCCAAATCCTATCATCATTTCTTGGTAGTATAGCTCATCGTCATACGCAGCTCTTTCATCTACATATCCAGAACGAGCATTTTCCTTGTAGGCTTCATTTACCACCTTGACTATGGTGTCAGCATCCATGGGGACCCATGTCCCCTTAACACTCATATTAGAAAAAGCCCTTTGTTCAGCCGTAGTTGCTGGTGCCCCGGGATTAACGGGGGCGGTAAAAAAGTCATCAATCTTTGATACAGCGGCTCCCACATGGCCAATTGCATCCACGAAATCGGGTAGACTACTACCTTGAGCCGTAGCAGCGGCTCCCATTGAGACTGCAGCATCCTTCATGTCCCCCAAGATTGAACCCCCAATAGCTCCTGCAGATGGAGGAATTATTGTACCTGAATAATCATATCCCGGGCCAAATTCATCAGTTTCAAGTGTATCCATAGTTGGTGCAATTCCATACCCCGGGCCAGCACCAAATACTTCGTGCATTATCCCCCTAGTACCTGAATAATCCATAGCTCCGACTGGCGTTAGTGGTGTACCTGTTTTAAAACCTAATAAGTTCTTCATCCAGTCAGGCATTCCCCCGGAACCCCCTGTTAGGAACCATTCCTTAAGCTTATTTACAATAGTTGAGCCAATTGATTCACCAATCCACAACAGAGACGTTCCAATCGCTGGAATAGCTGTAAAAAGCACCCATGGGAAAAAAGTGTCATCCATCCATGTGGTAAATGCAGGCCACACTTTGTCCGTCCACCATGGCTTAACATGATTATTCCACGAATCCTTAATTAAAACTGCTAAAAACCCATTGTCACCAAAAAAACCTACAGAAATATCTCCTATGTATTGTAAATATTTCCATAATCTTTTGAAAATATTATCTGCTGAAGCTGCATATGTTTGTACGCTTGGAATAAAATCTATCAACTTGTTTAACAGCCATTTAACAACGGGCATAAGTGGAATAAGCATAATATCAATAAAAGCACCTAAAATTTGGAATACCGTACCAAAAACACCAGTAAATATCTGTGATTGTTTTAAAATAGATGCAAGGCTCAGGTTAACACCAAGCATTCCTGCTGCCTTACCTGCCATTCGTTTTAGTTGTTTAGTTCTATTAACACCACTCTCAATAAGACCTCTTTCCATTAGTCTCTTTCGTGCTTGAGACCCACCAGAACCAACTGGAGCTAAAGCTTGTATGGTATCTTTAGTTAGACCTATAGTTTGTTTAACAGCACCTTCTGCAGCTCCGACTGCCATCCGCCCAGCCATCATAGCTCCCGTACCCATAAGACTAGCAGCACCTCCTGCTAAGGCCAGTATTCCTAACATTAAAATCCTCCTTTTGGTCCTTTGAAGTTTCGAGCACTTGCACTTACTTCAGCTTCATTTTGTTTTTGCGATATTGCCATTTCTGTCCCCATAATCATATGGAGTTCTTCATCTGTGAAATCCGAGATGGCTTCCCAAGAAAATCCTGTTTTTAATAATTGTATGATAGTAAGCCAGTAATTGAATACCAGCACTTCATGCCTATCTACAGGAAGTCCTTTTAGATAAACTAAGACTCTTTTTTTATTTCATCAGGTGTTTGCCCTCCCTTATCTCCGAAAGCACTAGGTACTATTTTTTCTAAAGCACTACCTAATCTATCATCAATAGAAACTAAAAATGCTTCTGTAGTCGCTCCCCATGGAGCTTGTACAATGATTTCTTTCAAGCATTCCCTAATATATTTATCGCCATCAAAAGTAGATTGTCCATCGTTACTAACTTTTAAGCATCTGGATACGAGCTGGTTTCTCCGACTCCACGAAAGGGTTTTCACAGAAACTTCAAATTCATCTCCAGTTTGTCCAATAACAACCTTCTTTTTTTCTACTGTTGGTTCAACCGTATACTTAGTGTGGTCAAACGCTTTGCTTTGCTTTACCATATTATCTCCTTATGATTTATTAGTTATGGGTATACAGGCACACTATCCACTATTGTGATTCTTAAACTCCTAAATATCATATCCAAATCTACTTGAAATGGATTTTCCCCACTTATATCATGTCCAGCACTATTTATAAAAATACCTTGTTTATTTAATTGGTTTGTATTATCTGTACCATCTGTAGGTGACCCCACAGTACCATCTGCTTCTGGTGGTATGTCTATGGTTATAGAATCATTATTTCCTCTTTCAAACTTTAAAGTACTTGTGAATCCTCTTCTGTATTCACTTCCACCACCTGCACCATAATCACCTTCTAATAGTAATTGTTTGAATAGTTCAGTAGCTGTATCTTGACTCACCAACGCATCCCCAGAACCACCTATTGTGGCTCCTGCTTGTTTATTAGCATCGGGTAAGGCAACTGAAGCGGACATAGAATATTCTCTAGCTCCTTCTTTTATTTCATAAGGACCTCGTGCCCTTGCTCCTTGTTTGCCCATGTAATATCTTGGTTCTTCACCATTAGAAATAGATAGTGAAAAACTTCTAATTCTAGCAAACTCTGTACCAAAGAATTTTATGGTTCCTTCAGAGAAATAATATGGTGCGGTTGTGGGATATCCAACACCAGTATTTGCTGTGTTCCCATTATGACTAGGCATACCTATATCATCAGCATCAATTTGTTGCATTAAACCATATCGTGGCATGTTTGCTTCAATGCTAGCCCCATCATAATCATCCCCCGAGGCTGTTCCTACTGTTGATTGATTGGCTTGGTTATGAACCATGTTTAGGAAATTTACTCCATCCCATGACATACCAAGCATCCCACCTTCTTCAGCTGATATAGTAGCAGAACCAATCATCCCACCTATATATCTTCTGTCGAAGTTCTTTGTATTCAAAGTAGTCTCAGTAGTAGTTAATGCACTATTTTCAGTACTTTCTTTCATATGTACATGCCATGAAACTGTATCTAGGTCAACTGTTTCATTTATAGTGTGTGTATAATAAGCCCCCGCAGCAATTTCCCTTACCCCAGCTCCATGAATGTGGTCAAATTGTAAAGGATAATTTAGTTTTAAAGTGTTGGTAGAAATTATATCTACAACCCTACGAACTTCTACTTTAGTTGCTGCTAAGCTTCCATCATCATAAATTGCAATATAGTCATTATCATTCAAGCCATGGGAAGTTGAAACTATCATATATGTGTCTCCTTTTCTTGCCCCATCAGGAGATTGATTAATTGTAATTGTTGCACTTCCTGAAACACTAGATGGTAGACTAGCTACTTGCCCAATTGGAAATCTCAATGGCCATCCGTTAAGTAATGTAATACCACTAAGTGACCCCGTTAATGTCTGTTGCCCGGGATAGGCTACAGCCCAGTTTCTTTTGGAGGTAGTACTAAGGAATCTTCTTCCTTCAATACTCATCTCTGGGTCTGGTGTGTCTACAGTTTCATATACACCGGGTATAAAAGTTATATATTTATTGTTGTCTGCATGTCGTGCGTCGTCATTCCCAAGAGCACTTACTTCTTTTACTTCTTCATTGTTAGCATGGAAAAAAGCAGTTGGTCTGTCCAATGTAAATGTATTTGTTGAATTACCCCCAGCAGCAGCCATTGCTTCAATACGTCTAACCTCATGCTCGATAACAGTAGAAGCATAGGTACCGTCAACAGTACCGATTCTGATAAAATCACCAATAGTGAAAGTGTTACTATTGCCATCAATAGATATTGTTCTGCTGCCTGCACTTGTATCCGCAGTTAGAGCTCCGGCTCCACCAGAACCTACAAGAGTTCCTTCAATCATCTCTGGGTCTCCGCCTTGTACTGCTTCTGCAGCGAATGTTAACTGTGCTTGGTCACTTCGATATATTCCCATAATTTGTTACTCCATATGTCTATATTATATTATACTAAGTTTCTAATAAAATTCCGTTGTTCTCTAATTGAATCTCTAGGGTGCCCGTCCAGATGTTGGCTTGCTCACCTACTTCTTCATTGAAAGCCATAAATTGCTGCCTTTGAAAATTAGTCAAAGAATGCATTCTAGCATGAGAAACTCTTCTTACTTCTCTCATAAGGTCAAATAACCTTTGTCTACTTGTTAATGTATATAATTCTATCTCTATAGAATATAATCGGTTCCCATATTTTCTATTTCCTATAGGCATTTCTTGAACTGCTGGACTACCGGTTCTTCCAATAAGATGGTCTCCAACATTTAAATCAAATCTAAAGGGTTGGTTGGCACCATTTACTGTAGTTAATGTAGGTTTTGCTACATTATCTGTATCCCACTGACTATTTATATCTGTCATTACATCATCTATTGCTATAGGTTCTGCCATTAAAACACCTCAAAGGCACGCATACCATCTAAATTGGTTTCGATTTCACTTTGCCATGATTGGATTCTACTACCAATATCAAATCTATCCATACCACTTACCACCAGCCCCCCAAAATCAGCACTTCTAGCAATGTCCATGGCAGTCAGTTTTTTTGTTATGTCTGTTACCATACCACCCTGTCTTACGTCAGTTTGAATATCTCTACCATGTAAATAGGTTACCTTCACAGGCATGGTAAATTCTCCACCACCCCATCTCCATACAGGGGCATTATAAGAAGTAAATCTTGCG
>Ga0310121_10003845_pt1 | contig 13540 bp, 16 predicted proteins | sample CB27_Tmax_986_MG_FD_203504 | JGI IMG/M metagenome (GOLD analysis project Ga0310121, IMG submission 203504) | Marine microbial communities from Western Arctic Ocean, Canada - CB27_Tmax_986 | ecosystem: Environmental > Aquatic > Marine > Oceanic | place: Canada: Western Arctic Ocean | collected... | reverse complement strand
CTCAGGGCGGCCGCGCGGCCCCTCATTCTGGCCCGCCACCACTCCTGGCAGCACGATAAAACCCAGGGCAAGAAGGAACACCCTTATCACCGCGCCTCCCTTTCCCCTGGACGCCCGCGCGCGCGGCTGTCTCGGCCAGGAATAGCCCGCAAAGGCTCCCGTGCCGCCAACAGCCGGGCGAGATAGAACACAGCCCCGCCTACGACCAACGCCGCCCCCAACCCGGCACCGAGCGCCAACAGGTTCTCCCTTCGGTCGGGTCGGTGACGGATCCAGCGCAGAGCTTCTTCGCTCAACTATGTCCTCCAGACGTTTCTCCTACCACCTCCCGTGGCCCCTCATCATCGACCTGCCTGAGCAGAACGGAGCCATGAAACGGATCTCGCGGTAAGTGCCCACTGCTACGCCGCGGGAAGGCGTGCATCGAAAACGGGGCGAATCGACCCAGATCTGAAAAATACATGAACTGAGTGATCTCCAAGTGGTCCGCCGCGATGCGGACCACGTTGAAGCTATTCTTTGCTCTCTCGCGGGCGCGTCCCCGGTGCGAACAGGTGGTACCACTCTGAACGATCACGATACCGTGTTTGCGGTCGACGCCGGGATACACGTCCAGGGAGTTGCCGATGTACGACCGGTGCAGGTGGCCGCCCAGGACGAAGTCCACTCGCATCTCGTCCAGCGCGTCGAGCACGTCCCGCGCCCTCGGCATGGCACTGTCATCTTCGTAGTCTGGCGCCGGCGCGAGGTGATGGTGGGCCACGATGATACGGATGTCCGAAGGGTCTGCCTCCCGAAACACCCGCGCCGCGAACACGAGCTGCCGCCGATCAATGCGCCCGTTCACGATCGCGCGTAGCGGGGCCGTGGAGTTCAGGGAGACCACGGTCACGCCGGGGATCCGGGTCGCGGAGTCGAGTTGTTCGGATATGTACGTGCGGTAGTTACGGTATGGTGCGAAGACCCGCTCCAGCACCCGGTATAACGGGACGTCGTGGTTACCAGGAGTGATCACCATCGGCACCTGCGGGAGCCGAGCCAGCCAGGCCTTGGCGGAGCGGAATTCCTGCACCTTAGCCCTCTGGGTGAGATCCCCAGACACGACTATCAGGTCGGCCGGCACCTCCTGCGCTGCGACCAGGAACGCCTCACCCACGGAGGCGTTGTACGGCTTGCCAAAATGCACGTCCGAGGCATGGAGGATGGTGACCATGGGTCGGTGTGCTAGGTACGCGCCCTGCGGCGCGAGCGGCGGGGCTTGCCTTTCTTGGCAGGCACCTTGGGAACGTCCACACGCTCCCTCGTTCCTCGCAGCCTCCCGAGGCCCCAGACTCCTACGACAACCAGCCCGATGCTGATCACCTGAGCCACCGTCAGCGGGCCGAGGAAACGGTCGTCCTTAGCTCGGAAGAACTCGACTACGAACCGTTCCAGGCCGGCCATAACCAGCCAGAGCATGAAGAGCCAACCGTGCCTGTGGAGGTGGCCCTTGAGACGCCAGAGAAGAAAAAATATCAGTGCAGAAAGTCCTATCTCGTACAGCTGTGTTGGGTGGACCGGAATCACGTTGCCGTACTTCAGGACGAGCGCTGGATCCACAGTGATCCCGAACGCTTGCTGGATGCTGGCTACCGTTGTGGGGGGCGTGCCGAGCGGAAACGCGATTCCCCAAGGCAGGTCTGTGGGCCGACCCCAATCATCCCCCACTAGCAAACAGCCTATGCGTCCGACTCCGTAACCGAGCGGAAGCGCCACTGCGATCACGTCTGCCATCTTCGCGAGAGGGAGCTTGGCTTTCCGGATGTCCCACACGATCAACGCCGTGGCACCGAAAAAACCTCCGTACCAGACCATGCCACCGCGGCTGAAGATCATCCTTAGGGGGTCGGCGGCCGTCTGTTGCCAGTTTAACAACACATAGTAGAGCTTGGCGCCGATGACCCCACCGATCACAGCCATGAAGACCACGTCCCACGCCTTCTCTGGGTCGAGGCCCTTCAGCTCCAGCAACGGGCGTAAGGCGAACCCTCCGGCCAGAAACGCAATAAACATCATGGCGCCGAACGAGGTGATCGGGTCCCCGCCCAAGAAGGGGACCCAGCCGGGCACAGTGAATAGAGTCGGGTACATCATTGCCTCCGGCGGATCAGGCCGGGAAAAGGGAGGCTCGCGTGGGCAGACAGATCCGGCTCAGCCCGCTCTCCACGCATCAACCGGAACAACCCCGCCCGGGCCACCATGGCGCCGTTGTCGAGCGAGAGCCTAGGCGACGCGATCAGCACACTCCCTCTGCTACCCAAGCGGGCGGTGGTCTCTTCCCGGAGCCGACGGTTGGCGCTCACTCCACCGCCCAGAAGCACCCGGCAACAACCCGTCTGATCCACCGCCCTCATAGTCTTGCTTACGAGCACGTCCACGGCGGCCTCCTGGAAGGAAGCAGCCACGTGGGGCCGCTCCTGCTCGAGCGTTCCCGCCCGGTCGAGCGTCCGTACCAGCGTGGCGACCGCCGTCTTGAGGCCACTGAAGGAGAAATCATACCACTCATCATCATCCGGGCTCTGGTTGCCACGAAGCATCGGACGCGGCAGGGTGAATCGGTCCGCCTTCCCCTCCTGTGCGAGGCGCTCGACAGCGGGTCCGCCGGGGTACGCCAGGCCCAACATCTTGCCCACTTTGTCGAACGCTTCGCCCGCTGCGTCGTCACGCGTCTCACCGAGAAGCACGTAGTCTCCCCACTCGGGCGCGTGCAGCAGCAGAGTGTGACCCCCGGACACCAGCAGCGCGACGAAGGGCGGATGTGCGTCCGGATTTTCGAGCGCGGGCCCGAAAAGATGGGCTTCCATGTGGTGCACGGCTACCAGAGGGCGACCCAACGCGAAGGCGGCCGCCTTCGCCCAGCTCACACCTACCAATAGAGCACCGATCAAACCAGGTCCCGCGGTGACCGCGAGGGCGTCGAGTTCGTCGAGGCGGGTGCCCGCCTGATCGAGCGCAGTGGCGACCACCTCGTCGATGCGCTGGAGATGTGCGCGCGCCGCAAGCTCTGGAACGACACCCCCGTACACCTGGTGCACATCCTGTGAAAGAATGACGTGACCGAGCAGGTCGGTTTCGCCGCGCAGCACCGCTGCAGAGGTCTCGTCGCAGCTCGTCTCGAGTCCCAGCAGGACCGGCCCACTCATCGCGTCGGCGTACCACCCGCACGCGCATCGGACGCGGACCGATGCACGGTCACGGAATCCACCGCGGCAATACCGAGCACCAGCACCGGCAGCCCGCGCAACCGGATCGGCACCCTACGTTCCTGCTCCGGCTCCAACCCTACCAAGGCCTCCCAGGGGACAACCGCCTGAACCTCTTCGGGTCGCACCCCACTCACGGGCGTGCGCGCTCCCCGGAGTCGCACCGAGATCGCAGCGGGCAGAATCGTCAGCGAGTCGTACAGGAGAGATCTGTCCTCCCCCGACTCAGGCACGACTAAAACGGCCATGAGCTCGCGCTCGATCGAGGGCTCCACGCGTACCCCTATCGTCGCGAACCTAGGCGTGACGATGATATCGTCAAGCCCGGTCGTGTCCATGTCTACGGGAAAGATCCCGGATTCGCGCACGCCGCCCAGGTCGAGCGGTTGTAACGTGATCGAATCGAGACCTCGCACTCGTTGCGCAGCTCCGCGCACGCCCACGACCTGAGGGTTCAGGCCGAGCGGAGCAGCGAGCGCCAACCCTGAAGAAAGCTCACCCGTGGTGGTGACCCGGAGCGGGAGGAGCCTAGACACGGTCCGCTGGAGCAACAACCTGACGCTCGCGGGAGCGATATCCTCCACCACCAGTCCACTCCCAGCGCTGACCACCACCCAATCGCGCCGTAGCTGGACCACCGTATCAGCGCTCGAGACGATGTCGAGAGACAAGCGCAGCGTAGCGCCCTCACGCGCGAGTCGGATCAGATCGCCGGTGGGACCCCGGAAGCGCACCTGTACCGTGGGTGGATCGGGCTCGCCTGAGAGGGTCCAGTTAAGGTCGCCCACCTGCGCCTGGACAGGCACCGTGAAGAGGTTACCCTGGCTCGTCGGCTCCGAGCGAACTAGCGCCCAGAGGACCACGGCGAGCCCGAGCGCGGCGAGCTTCAGCAGCCAGTTGCGGGATACGATGCGAGGGAACAGGGCCACCGCTGGCTACTCCCCAAGCAAGCGGAGAATCTGCTCGCGGTACTGAGGCGCATCCCAAGCCGTGGGTCCGGCGACGCGCCGGTAGATGACACCGTCCTTGCCGATCAGGAACGACTCCGGTACTCCGGCAGTCTGGAAGATTTCCTGGATCGACTCCGGCGTTCCCGGCGGGCTGTACAGGATCGGGAAGGACAGGTCGAGTTCGCGGGCAAAGGATTCCAGCGCTTCGACGGGCGCACCGCCTTCCACTGGGAAGTCCACACTTACGGCGAGAATCTCGAAATCTGTGCCGGACAGCTGCTGGTACAGCCGCTCCATCGAGGGCATCTCCTCCAGACAAGGCGCGCACCAGGTGGCCCACACGTTGAGCAGGACCACCTTCCCCTGGTAATGGTCGAGCCCGACGCTCTGGTCATCCAACGTCGTCACCAGGAATTCGGGCGCGTGATGTCCTGCCACCACCGGCTCGAAATGGCCCTGCGTCAGCCAGGCCACGCCGACCAACAGACCCGCAACCAGCAGGGCTATGCCGTATGGCGTCTGCGACGACCGCCGACGGCGTGCCGTGGACCGTACGCCCGGCGGACCGGAAGGAGTCCGAGCGTCTGGTGTGTCTGGCTGGATCATTGCGTTCTGCTACGGATGATTTCGACCATTGTTCCTCGTCGGACCAAACTCCTCGACGGCCAGCTCACCCCCCGCGTCGCCCGACCGATAGCCGAACCATTGACCGCGGCGCGAGGAGGGAATCCGCAGGTGGATCCTGCTCCACAACAAGCCCCTGGTCGCGGCCGAACCGGAACACCGTATCGACCGCCAACAGGCGGAACCCCAACCCGGTGATCGAGTCGATGGCCTCCTGCTGTGGGATCCCGAGCAGGTAGGGCATCGGGACCAAGGCTGGCCCCCGGGACAACGTCACCCGCACCGCGGCAGGCACGCGTAGGAGGGTTCCGGCCTCTGGCTCGACCGCAACCACCGCCCCCGCGGCGAGTTCCGAGTCCATGCTGTCCACGGTCACTTGGAAGCCGGTCGCCTCCAGTACCCTGAGCGCCCTATCCCCCAGGAGCCGAGTTACGTCCGGGACGGTCTGGCTCTGGGGACCCAGACTTACGGTCACCCGCACCCGCCCCCCGCGCTCTGCCAACTGCCCGCCCAGCGGGCCCTGCCCTACCACTATCCCACTGTCGATAGCTGGGTGCTGAAGCCTCTCGACCGCCCCGAGCTCGAGCCCCTCTTCGGCTAGCGCTGTTTCGACCAGGGCGAGTGCCAGCCCCTCCAGAACGGGCACTTCCACCAGGTTTCCGGGAGGCGGCCGGAGCGGAAAGTAGACGCGGGTGGCGAACAGATAGCCGCCCCCAAACCCCACGACCGCTAGTGCCGCCAAGCGCCCCGCGACCGGCCCCCACCCGCGACCCATCCCACCGTGCGCGGTGCCACCCCCGACAGCGCGCCCGCGCCTCTTCTTCATCGACCCACCCAACTTCACCCCGCGATCCTCCTCAACCGAGCGGCGAAAGCGCCGTCGAAGCCGGTTCTCCAGGGGAGAACCGCCAAGCGGCCGTCGGCATCTAAATGGGTAGGATCCACGGTGTCTGGGGGTTCGAGACGGAAATCGGGGTGGCGCAGCAGGAAGGCGTCCACCCGCTCCTGGTTCTCCTCGGGCTCCAGGGTGCAGGTGCTATACACCAGAAGGCCACCCGTAGGCACCGTGCTGACGCCACCCTCCAGGATACAGTCTTGAACGACAGCGAGCGCGGCGGGATCCCCAGGACCCAAGCGCCAGCGGGCGTCCGGATGGCGCCGCAGGGTGCCGGTCCCCGTGCACGGCACATCTAGGAGGACGAGCGGCGCGCTGGCCAAAGGCGGCCGCTCGGCGCGCGCTACGACCCCAGCCACGGCAAGACCGGTGCGCGCGACGTTTTCGCGCAGGAGACTCATACGGCGCTCCGAGCGATCGGCGGCCAGCACCCGGGACCCGCGCGCCGCGAGGGCAAGGGATTTCCCGCCGGGCGCCGCGCACAAATCCGCGACCCACCCGTCGTTTGGCGGAGCAGCGTATTCGACCACCAAAGAGGCCCCGGGGTCCTGCACGATCGCGGGCAGCACCGCGAGGGCTCGAGCTACGTCCGACCCTGCCGCCAGCTCCACGCAGCGGGTCCCCCTGCCCACGACATGGGCGACGATGCCGTTTTCGGTGAGAGTCCGGACAGCTTCTTCCGGTACGCTGGCCAAGGGAAAGAGGGTCAGGGGCGGTTGCAGGTTGTTCAGTCGCACCAACTCCTTCACGTCGTCGGCCGGATAGCACGAGAGCCAGCGGTCCACCAACCAGCGCGGGTGCGATCCCCACGTCTCCAGCCAGGCCGCCAGATCACTCTCCGGTAGCGGAAAATCTTCGGGGTTCTCGCCCCTTCTCCCTATGGCGCGCAGCACGGCGTTCACCAACCCCGCCGCGTGAGCAGGTGCGAGCTCCACCGCCTGGGAAACCGCCGCGTAGTCGGGTACCTCCATGTGGAGAACCTGATACGCGCCCAGCCGGAGGATGTCAATAAGCTCGGGATCCACCTCGTCGAACCCACGGTGGAGCCGAAGCGCGAGCAGGTGGTCGAGGCGTCCTCTCAGACGGTTCGTCCCATAGGTGAGCTCGTGCGCGAACCGACGCTCTCGTTCGTCCAGGAGCCGGGCTTCCTGCGCGAACGCGAGATCCAAGCGACGCCCCCGGCCGGCGGCGCGGAGCACCGACAGCGCGGCTCGCCGTGCGGGGGTCACGGCCACGAGCGCGCTGGTATCAGCCTAACATCCCGCCGGTTGGGGATGAAGGAACCGCGATCTCCCGTGCGGGCATCCGGCCAGCTATGAAGGCGAGCCGGCCAGCGTGCACGGCGTAGCGCATCGCCCGCGCCATCGCGACTGGATCGTCCGCGCCGGCGAGGGCGGTGTTCATGAGGATCCCGTCCACTCCCTGCTCCATCGTGATGCATGCGTCGGAGGCCGTGCCCACCCCGGCGTCCACGATCACCGGCACCGACAAGCGCCGCTTGATCTCTCGGATGAAGTACGGGTTCACCACACCCAGGCCACTACCGATTGGGCTGGCTAACGGCATCACCGATACGCAGCCCGCGTCCTCGAGCCGGAGCGCAGTGACGAGGTCGTCGTTGGTGTAGGCCATCACCTTGAAGCCCTCACCGACGAGCACGCGGGCAGCCTCGATCGTCGCCTGCGTGTCTGGCAGGAGCGTCTCGGCGTCTCCGATCACCTCGAGCTTGATCCATTCGTTGAACCCCGCTGCCCGAGCCAGGCGGGCGTACCGCACCGCTTCGTCGGTCGTGAAGCAGCCGGCCGTATTGGCGAGCAGGAAAAACTCGCTGGGGTCGAGCACCTGAAGGATCCCCTCGCTTCGGTCCAGGTCGACCCGACGAACTGCAACCGTTACCATCTCCGCACCGCTCGCGCGTATGGCCTCGACCATGACTGCGGAGTCCGCGTACTTGCCCGTGCCTACGATCAACCGGGAGCGAAACTCTTCGCCCCCGATCACCAGCGGCTCGCTCCGCTCTGGGTTCATCATGCCCCGCCACCGACGAAATGGACCAACTCCAGTCTGTCACCATCGCGCACGACAACCTCATCATAACGAGCGCGGGCAAGGATCTCCCTGTTCCGCTCGACGACCACCAGCCCGGGCTCGAGGTCCAGCGTATCTAGCAAATCACTTACGGTCAGCCCGGCGCGCACGTCACGCTCCTTGCCGTTGAGTTCGACCCTAATCGTGTCAGCCATTCACAAGACCCTCAAGTAATCCTCCACTGCAGCTGCCGGATCGTCACGCGACCAGATGCCCCTCAGGACAGCGACGCCCTGGGCACCGGCGGCGACGACTTCTGGAACTCTCTCTGCCGTCACCCCACCCGTGGCGAAAAGGGGAAGGCCTACGACGGCCCGGACGCGCGCTACTCCCGCGGGTCCCGAGCCCGTTCGGCCCGGGTGAGAGGCGGTCGCAAACACGGTGCCCACCACAAGATAATCAGCGTCTGCACCCGCCGCCTGGGCTTCCACAGGATCGTGGACGGAAACGCCCACCCAGGTGCCCTGGTGGAGGAGCGGACGGACCACCGCAGGCGCCATCGAAAGCTGGCCCAGGTGCACCCCGTCCAATCCCGCGACCAGCGCTACGTCGACACGGTCGTTGGCGACAAGAAACGCTCCTGCCGCGCTCGCTGCGGCCTTGAGATCAGCAGCGAGGCCGTAGATCCGCCCACCGGGTGTCGCGTGACCACGTATGTGGAGTGCCAAACGGCGCCCACCCGCAGCCAGCACTCTACGCGCGCTGAGGAGGAAGTCGGAACGCGCGAGAAGGACATCGTCGGTGACGACGTGGAGAGGAGGGAGCAAGCGATTACTCGAAGCGATCGCCCTCGACCACGCTCCGTCCCCTGATCCAGTCGGAGGCGAGCATGCGCCGCCGCCCCGTCGGCTGTACCTCCCCGAGCGCTACCGCGCCGTTTCCTGACGCGACCAAGAGTCCCCCATCAGGGTCCGCCCGCAGCACCACTCCGGGAGACGATCCGTCGGAGTATCCCGAGCGAGCCTCCGGCTGAAAGAGCTTGACGGGCTCTCCACCTAGAAGGCTCCACGCGCCCGGCACCTCATCCATGCCGCGAACGTGGTTGGCGACGACGGGGGCGTCGTCGGCCCAGTCGACCCGCGCGGTGGCGCGGTCGATCTTGGGCGCGAGCGTGGCCAACGCATAGTCCTGCTCGCGCTCCTCGATCGCGCCCAGCTGGAGCATTGCGAGCGTCTCCACCAGCGCCGCGGCCCCGAGCTCGGAGAGCCTCGCGGTCAACTCGCTGGCGGTCTCGTCGGGCGCGATCGGCTCCTCCAGTTGGAGTAGGATCGGACCAGCGTCCATCTCCTCCACCATGCGCATAACGGTCACCCCGGTAACCTCCTTCCCACGCACGATCGCCCAGTTGATAGGTGCGGCACCCCGCAACTGGGGAAGAAGCGAGGCGTGCACATTGATGGAGCCGCGCGCAGGGAGATCCAGCACCTCCCGGTTTAGGATGCGCCCGTACGCCACGACAACTGAGAGGTCGGGCGCGAGCTCGCGCACGCTCTCCATGAATGATTCTCCGCGTGGGCGCTCCGGGGTGAGGACCGGATAGTCGTCCTCCTCGAGCGCGACCCGCTTGACTGCTGAGCCCCGGAGCTTCCGCCCCCGCCCCGCGGGTCGGTCCGGCTGGGTCACGACGCCGACGACGTCGTGACCCTCCTCCGCAAGCGCGCGCAGCGAAGGCACCGCAAAGTCGGGAGTACCCCAGAAGAGAATCCTCACAACCCTCCCGTGTTGTACAAAATAGTCCATAGCTGTGCAAGTTCGTCCTGACGCTTCCCTACATCTGGCGCGGGCTTCCGTTCCCTGGGATGCCGGCCGGGTTAGCCTCCCTTACGGGGCTCGTTACCGGGCGCGTTACCGTTTCCGGACATTCCCCCTCCCTCCGCCCGACGGAAGCTCCCGTGCTGAGGCCGAGCTCTTCGCACGGTTGTGCCACGAACGGCGGATCTGGCGCCGCTGGCACGACTATATGAGTCCCCAGAGAGCAACGACAGGTGAGACCAGGCTCGTCGTGTAGACCGGCTCTCACCCAAGCGGGAGGTACTTAGCCCGATGATCTTCTCCTCTGCAGAGGAGTCCGGGATACGCTGGAGGTATTGGATATCGTGGTTCATCGTCGCATTCGCATCTGCGTGCAACGATCAGATCACGCAGCCCGTCGCTCTCGTACCCGATGCCGGGGCGCCCGTGGTGGCTTCCCCGCTTGAGTTGGAATCGCTCTCCGATTTCGCAAGCGACCCCTACCTGATGGAGCTCGTGCGCGAGCTCGATGGCGAATCACGAGCGACGGCGCTGAACGCGCTCCGCGATTTCAGCGGGGGCGTGATGGATGCTCCCGCTTCTAGTTTTTACCATCTCGAGTCGGCGCTTCTATCTCTTGAAATGGGGCGGGGATCGCCACTCGAAGATCCTGAAGGCCAAATCGAAGATCCTGAAGGCCGAATCGCACTCGATGCCCTCGAAGTTTATAGGGCATGGTCCCATGTGATCCTCTTCGGAGTCGAGAACCAATGAGTCAGATCAGTCGGCACAACAGAAAGGCCCTCCGACAGGATAGCGTGGTGGTGCGGGGTCCTCGGACCTTGATATGGGCATGGCTTGCCTGCGCCTTGGTCTGCGTCACCTTCGCAACACCTGGCACGCTTCAAGCGCAGAAATCGGGGAAATCGGAGAAAGGCAAGAGTTCGAAAGGTGCCTCTGTCTCCGTCGAGGGAGGCGTGGTTCACGCTTGCTATATTCCCAAACAAGGCTCCGTCTACCGAATCAGGGAAGCGGGCCTCCGGGATCAGTGCTTCGCCCGCAAACACGTCGCATTCTCTTTTAACACCGAGGGTCCTGCCGGTCCTGCCGGTGCCGATGGCGCCCCTGGTGCTGATGGCGCCGACGGTACTGACGGTGCCCCTGGTGCTGATGGTCTAGACGGCGCCCCTGGTGCCGATGGTAACGACGGTGCTGATGGTAATGACGGTAAGGACGGGGTCTCCGGATATCAGATCAAGGCCGGCACGTTCGACGTTGCTGCAAACAGCGTCAATCAAGGGGTGCAAGATTGTGGGAACCCGAACTTCGGCGAAGTGGTCTTCGGCGGCGGGTACAAGGTGAGGGATGCAACAACCGGGTACTTAGTGGAGCATAACGGGCTCGTCGGGGACCCCCCGTTCCACAATTTAGATCGCTGGGTGGTCAGGGTTAGCAACACGAATGCGACCCCGCTGAGGGTAAATTACTTTGTCATCTGTGGGAAAATTTAGAGGCGCTTCAGGTCTGTACAATACCAGAGCTGGCCACCTCCGGAAGGCGAAGGGGACCCAAACCCCGCCTAACAGATGCTAGATGTGGATTCGCACCGTTGGCGAGAGGCTCCTCACTTCTCCTCCCTCTCCGCCTTGGCCTTCTTCCACTTCTTCATCAACAGCCGGCGCTTGAGGGGGCTCACCCGGTCCAGGAATAGGATCCCTTGGAGGTGATCGATCTCGTGCTGGAGAGCGCGGGCGAGGAGTGCTTCGGCATCCACTGAGATCGGGGTGCCTCGTACGTCCGAGGCCTCGACCCGGATGCCCGCGGGCCGCTTCACTACTTCCTCGAGACCGGGGATGCTCAGGCACCCCTCCGTTTCCTTCTCCACCTCACTGGTGGCCACCACGACGCGGGGGTTGATCAGCGCCATCCGGCCGGCCTCGGCATCCTCCTCGTCGCGCACGTCCACGACCAAAACTTGCTTGAGCACGCCGATCTGGTTGGCCGCGAGGCCGATCCCCTCCGCGTGATACATGGTCTCGAACAGGTCATCGACCAGCCGGCTCAGCTCTTCGTCGAAGGATCCCACCTGCTCGGCACGCGTCCGCAGAACCGGATCCCCCATGATGACGATGGTCCGCACCATAGGATCTGCCCGCCGAGCTTTAGGTCACCTCGGCTTTGGCCGAGACCACTTTCGCGATGCGCCCCTTCTCGACCACGAGTCGGGTGTTCTCGGCGGTCTTGAGCGTGACCCGGTCGCTCTCCGCGTGCACCACGGATCCGATGATACCGCCGCCGGTCACCACCTCATCCCCCTTCTTGAGCGCCCCCACCATGGCCTTATGCTTCGCGGCCTCCTGCCGTTGCGGACGGATGAGGATGAAGTAGAAGATCGCGAAGATCGCAACCATCTGGATCAGAAAAACGAACGTGGCGTTACCACCTTCGCGTGGGGCCATGAGGAGGAAGGACGCGTGGGTCACCAGCCACTCCGGGCGCAAGAGGGAGGATTCGCTTATGGACCTATCACACCCGGATCCCGCGGTAGCGTTCCAGCCAGGCCGTGCTCCATGACTTGAACGAGCCGTTAAGGATCCGCTCGCGTGCCTGCTCGGCCAGCCGCACCATGAAGCGCAAATTGTGAAGCGAGAGCAAGCGCAGGGCGAGTAATTCACCCGCTACGAACAGGTGGCGCAGGTAGGCGCGGTCGTAGCGCGCGCACGCGGGGCAGTCGCAGCCTGGATCCACAGGTGCGCGGTCACGACGGAAGCGCGATGCCTTGAGGTTGATCTGGCCGTCCGCAGTCCAAGCGGTGCCGTGGCGGGCGTTCCGAGTCGGAGCTACGCAGTCGAAGAGATCGCAACCACGCGCCACTGCTTCGATCAGGTCGTCCGGGTAACCAACCCCCATCAGGTAGCGCGGCCGCTCACGCGGGATCTCGCCGTCCAGCACCTCCAGAATGCGCCACATATCCATCTTGGACTCCCCCACCGAGAGGCCGCCGATCCCCCATCCGTCCCACTCTCCCAGCTCTCGGAAGGAGCGGGCCTGCTCCCGCCTTAGCTCGTCGTACACGTTCCCCTGTAGCACCGGGAATAGGGTTTGCGGCGGCACTTCTCGTTCGTTCTTCAGCTCGAGGAAGCGAGACCGGCAGCGCTCCAGCCAGCGCAGCGTGCGCTCGGTGGCTGCGCGAGCCTGCTCGAGGCTGCATCCCCCGGAAAGGCACTGGTCGAACGCCATTACGACATCGGCGCCCAATATTCGCTGGGTCTCCGTCACGGATTCGGGTGTGAACACGTGACGGGAGCCGTCGATGTGGCTCTGGAACACCACCCCGTCGTCCCGCACCTCGTTCATGGCTGCTAGGCTGAAGACCTGGAAGCCACCGGAGTCAGTCAAGATCGGACCGTCCCAGCGCATGAACGCGTGCAGGCCGCCCAGTTCACGGACCAACTCCTGGCCGGGACGGAGATAGAGGTGGTAGGTGTTGGCCAGGATCACCGTAGCGCCGAGCGCCTCCAACTCCTCGGGCGCCACGCCCTTGACCGCGCCCTGCGTGCCGACCGGCATGAAGCTGGGAGTCAGCACGTCACCATGGGGAGTCGAGAAGATACCCGCCCGCGCCCTTCCCTCGTTGGCGTCCAGGCGGTAGCCAAACACAGGGGTACCCCTCATACGAACGCCATCACATCGCCGTAAGAGTAGAACCGGTAACCCTCTGCCACCGCCACCCCGTAGGCCTCCATCACCCGCTCGTAGCCACCGAAAGCGGCCACCATCATGAGCAGTGTGGAGCGCGGAAGATGGAAATTCGTGATGAGCGCGTCCACCACCTGGAAGCGGCACGGCGGGCGGATGAACAGCCGGGTGATTCCGGCCCCCGCCCGCACGGTTCCGTCCTCGCTGGCGGCGGTCTCGAGCGTGCGGGCGACCGTGGTTCCCACCGCCCAGCACCGTCCCCCCGCGCGCCGGACATCGTTGATCGAATCCGCGGCCGCGGGCTCCACGCG
>Ga0310121_10003844_pt1 | contig 13540 bp, 9 predicted proteins | sample CB27_Tmax_986_MG_FD_203504 | JGI IMG/M metagenome (GOLD analysis project Ga0310121, IMG submission 203504) | Marine microbial communities from Western Arctic Ocean, Canada - CB27_Tmax_986 | ecosystem: Environmental > Aquatic > Marine > Oceanic | place: Canada: Western Arctic Ocean | collected... | reverse complement strand
GAAAGGTATTGGTGATGCACCTCAAACACAAGATTCAATAGTTTTAGAATTTTTGAATGATACATTAGCTTGGGAACAAATTTGGTTTTCTACCGGTCAAGCGATGCAAGAGTTTGATAAGGTTGTTAAATTGATAGATGAACCAAGATTTTTGTATAATTCTTTTCAATTCAGATTTAGAAATTACGCCACATTAAGTGGAAATTTTGATCATTGGCATATTGATTATGTAAAATTAGATGAGATGTTGAGTGCTTCTGACACAACTGAGTTAAATGATGTTTCCTTTGTGTATGGGGCTCCTTCATTTTTGAAAAGGTATGAGCAAATGCCTTGGACTCATTTTAAGTATAATGAACTTGTAGAAATAAACGATACAGCCGCTATTTTCTTAAGAAATAATGGGGCAAGTATCAATGTTGATTATCAGTATAATGTATTTGAAAATAACAATCAAATTGCTCATTATCCTACTTTAGGAGTAAGCAGAAACGCAAGTGTTTTTGATTATGATTCTATCGGTAATTTTGAATATAAGAATCCGCCAATTTCAATTAGTAGCTCTGTCTTTACATCTCTAATGCCAGATAGCGTTTCTTTTCTAATACAACATATGATTAGTACTGGTCAACAGGATAATAAATGGAATGATACACTGTACTATCAACAAGAATTTAATTCTAGTTTTTCCTATGATGATGGAGTGGCAGAATCAGCTTATGGAATTAATGCAAGTGGCGCAAAATTGGCCTATCAATTCAAATTAAACCGCCCAGATACTTTAAGGGCTATACAAATGTATTTTCCTCAAATGTTGGACTCAGTAAATCATATTCTCTTTAAGCTTACTGTTTGGAATAATAATGGAGGAGAGCCAGGTTCAATTATTCATCAGCAAGAAGTATATCCTGAACATACTCAAGATGGGAAGTTTCACTATTATTATTTAGATTCTGTATTTCAGATAATCGGAACTTTTTATGTGGGTTGGGAACAACCAACCAATAATCTCTTAAATATTGGTTTGGATAAAAATAAATTAGCAAATCAGTATATGTTTTATAATGTTGGGTCTGGCTGGAATAATTCAATCTATCCTGGTTCTTGGATGATTAGACCAATTGTAAGCATGGAAGAAGTAATATTATCTTCAGTTAATGAAACTAGGCATAATTTTCTGATTTATCCAAATCCAGCCAAAGAGGAGTTAACTCTAGTTACAGGTTCAACTAATAATTTAATTTTGATTTATAATTTGCAAGGAATATTAGTAAAACAACTTTATGTTTCGGACGCTGAGAGTAAAATAAATATTGCTGATTTAGCAATTGGAATGTATGTTATTGAGATTAAGAATAAGGGAAATAGAAGTTTTCAGAAATTTATAATTAAGTAAAATGGAGGAGCTAAAAGAGTTTGAACATTACAAATTTCTTGCTGATAAAGGGCAAAATCCTTTGAGAGTAGATAAATATTTACAGAATTTTGTTGAATTTTCAACTCGATCAAAAATACAACAAGCTGTAGAGGCAGGTAATGTTAGGGTGAATGGTATAATTGTTAAATCAAACTATAAGGTTAAAGGAAATGATGTGGTGACTGTTGTGTATGATTTTCCACAGAAAAAAAACGAACTGCTTCCTGAGGATATTCCTTTAAATATTGTGTATGAGGATGATGCATTTTTGATTGTAAATAAAGATGCGGGAATGGTTGTGCATCCTGGATTTGGAAATTATGATGGGACTTTGGTAAATGCTTTAGCTTATCATTTTCAGAACTTACCAAATATGGGGGATGAAGATCGCCCTGGTTTAGTACATAGAATTGATAAGAATACTTCTGGGCTTTTGGTGATTGCTAAAACTGAAAAGAGCATGACTATTTTGGCCAAAAAGTTTGAAGATAGAGATTTGAATAGAAAGTATATTGCACTTGTTTGGGGTGATGTGAAAGAAGAAGAAGGTACAATTACAGGCAATATTGGTAGAAGTTTAAAAAATAGGAAAATAATGAATGTTTTCCCTGATGGAGAATATGGAAAACATGCTGTTTCGCACTATAAAGTATTAGAGCGTTTTGGCTACACCACCTTAATTGAATGTAAGTTAGAAACAGGTAGAACGCATCAGATTAGGGCGCATTTTAAACATATTGGGCATACACTTTTTAATGATAATGAATATGGGGGGGATAAGGTGCTGAAAGGAATAACATTTACAAAATACAAGCAATTTGTACATAATTGTTTTAAAATTTGCGATCGTCAAGCTTTGCATGCAAAATCCTTAGGATTCACACACCCTACTACTAACAAAGATGTATTTTTTGATTCTGAATTAGCAGAAGATATGCGGCAACTTATTGAAAAATGGCGTAAATATGCCACTCATCAGCAGCTTTAATATTCGTTTACTGTATTGTAAAGCGTATCCCTTTCAATTGGGGTGCGTCCAACTTGTTTTATTAGGGCTATTATTTCTTCAGTAGTCATTGTTGGATTCTGATCCTCCACTCCTGCCATAGAATAGATTTTTGTAGTATCATCAATTGTACCATCAATATCGTCTACCCCAAAAGCTAATAAGGATTGAGTAGTTTTTTTACCAATCATAGGCCAATAGGCTTTCAAATGATTGAAATTATCCATAAATATTCTTGCAAAAGCATACAATCTCATATCATCAACTACACTTACTTCATTAATATGGGACATTTGATTATTCCCATTTCGGTACTTTAAAGGAATAAAAGTATTAAAGCCATTTGTTTTATCTTGAAGATTTCTTAACCTGCTCATATGGTCAACAATATGTTTAGCTTTTTCAATATGACCATAAAGAATAGTTGCGTTAGAAGGCATGCCTAAACTATGAGCAGTTTCATGTATTTCCAACCATTGTTCGGCTGTACATTTATCTTCACAAATCTCATCTCTTATTTCTTTTGCAAAAATTTCAGCACCACCACCTGGCAATGAACCTTGTCCCGCCTCTTTTAACATAGCTAAGCCCTCTCTATAGCTTACTTTTGCTTTACGGCACATGTATTCCAATTCAACAGCAGTAAATGCTTTTACATGAATGTCAGGGCGTAATTTTTTTATTTTTTTAATAAGATCAATAAAATAATATAATCCCATTTTAGGATGCACCCCTCCTACAAGATGTACTTCAGTAATTTCTTTTTCTTCATACTTTTGCAGAATTTCTACCATTTCATCAATCGTATATTCCCAAGCTTCTGATTTTTTGCTTAATAATCTTGAATAAGAACAGAATTTACAATCAAAAACACAAATGTTAGTGGGTTCAATATGTATGTTTTTATTGAAAAAAGTTTTGTTTCCGTTTTTTTGTTCACGGATAGTGTTTGCTAGCGTTCCTAATAAAGCTAATGGAGCTTTTGTATAAAGAATTACTCCTTCCTCTTCTGTTATTCTTTCTTGATTAATTACTTTCTGTACAATAGATTTTAGTCCATCTGATAATTGATCAACAACTAGATTTGATTTTAGCATTATTTACTGAGGATAAGCTTTTCAATGTGCACTCCTTTATCAGTGCTGATATTGATAAAATAAACACCATTATCAAAGGAAGATAAGTCAATAGTATTTGCACTGAAATCTTCAGTAAAGAAAATCTGTTTTCCTAATATATTTGAAATACTAATTGTGTTGATTTTCTCTTTTGATTTGATATTCACTAAGCCTAAAGTTGGGTTAGGATAAATACTAAGGTTTTCTAATTGATAATTATTTATCCCTACTCCAATAGATCCATTACAATTCATGCTCACATTTGAATTTTTTAGAGAAGAACGGTAGCCATTTAAAGTTGCATCAATTACATTGACTTGGTCGGCTGAAAACATCCAAGTGGTAGAAGCATAAGACATATAATTTTCATCCATATCTAAAACATCAGTAGTAAATATATTTGGATACGATATATCATTGCAAGTATTATTGTTAGTTGTAGAAGTAACTGCCCACCAATAGATATCTTCAGTAGCGGGAGTGTCATCTACATATCCTCCCCAATTATCATTATCATTATCACAACAAATAGGGTTTCCTTGATTATCTGTTTCCTCACAGAATGTATGGTTAAGCCCTAAATAATGACCAATTTCATGTGTTGCTGTTCTTCCATCACTAGAAGAAGATGCTCCTCCAACTGTTCCAAAATATTGAAAGTCCACAACTAAGCCATCTTTCCAGGCATTCCAAGATGGTAGGCCAGGTAAATAAGAATATCCTAAAGTCATTCCTCCTCCAGAGTTGCTGAGATTACAAATCCAAATATTTAAATATTTAGAAGGGTCCCATCCATCTTTCCCAAGAGAGCTATTTCTTTTCATATCATTACTCTCAGTATCAGCATCAAAAGATAATTTTGTAGTTGAAGTCCTAGTAATACCATTTGTATAATTTCCGGAAGGATCACTAGTAGCAAGGCAAAATTTTAGGTCTGGATTTCCTGCATAGTTAAGAAAAGTGTTTCTTGGTGGGTTGGGAAATTCAGGATTAGTTTTGCTATAATCTTCATTTAATATTCTTAATGCATCTTCAATTTGTAAGTTTGAGATATTAGTGTTACTACCAATGTTGTCTTGGGTTCTATGAACAATGTGAATCACAACTGGTATGTTAATTGTACTTTTTTCAGTGTGATTATCTGCTAACCAAGCGATATTTTCAGCCATTGATTTTGCCCTTCCTTCTACATAGTCAGGGTTGGATAGTAATTCTTGTTGAACTAATGGAGTGGTTAAGCATTTTTTAATATTTACTTGAGCTGTAAGGATAGTTGAAGAAATTATTAATAAAGATAGAGCGAATGTTTTTTTCATTTGTTTTTTGTTTAAAAAAAGTATTGCAAATTTACTAAAATATATATTATTATTTACTGCTTATAAAATCAGTATCAGTAAGTGTTTTTAAAAAAGCCACTAAATCCTGTTTTTCCTGATTTGTCAATTGCAAACCAACTCCTAATTTTTTCATTAAAGGATCAACGGTTGATGAGTATTCTCCTCCAGAATTGTAATGTTCAACCACCTCTTCTAAGGTTTCAAATCTACCATCATGCATATATGGAGCAGAGAACTCAATGTTACGTAATGTAGGGGTTTTAAATTTTCCATTATCAGACGTATTATTTGTAATTTCCCCCAAACCTAAATCAATAAATGGCTCTGGATCAAGACCGTTATTATGAAATAAATTATCCATCAACATCTGTGTGCCATGACAATGGAAGCAATCTCCTTTCTCTGTGTTAAAAATAGCATGTCCACCAAGTTCAGAAGTGGTAAGTTGTGTTTCGCCTCTTAAGTATTTATCAAATTTACTATTTGCAGAGATTAATGTTCTTTCGAATTGAGCAATTGCCATTACCACATGATTTGAATCAATATAATCAATATTAAATGCATTTTTAAATAGTGTAGGGTACTCATTATCTGCATTTAATTTCATCTCTACATTTAACCATGAATCGTTCATTTCAATAGGATTTACAACAGGATCATGAGCTTGATCTTCAAGTGTTGTAGCTCTTCCATCCCAGAAATTTGAATTGTTCCATCCTGCATTTATAATAGTTGATGCATTCCTGTCGCCAGCTAAGCCATCAATTCCTATACTAAATTGATTTGTATCACTAAATGCAGCAGATTGTAAATGACAACTTGCACAAGCTTGCATTCTATCGCCACTTAATATTTTATCATTGAATAGTTTTTTACCTAAAGCTATACCCTCAATCGTCATTGGATTATTAGATGGAATAATCATATCAGGAAATCCAGAAGGTGTTTCAATTATAAATGGTGTAGTGCTAAAAAAAATACAACTACCATCATCAGTTATTGCATTGGCATTATAATTGACAGCAGTATTCTCAGTGCAACCACTCATGGGGGCTAAATCTTTTTTGCAAGAAAGAAGTAGCATTGTACCTAATAAAAGATACACAAGCTTTTTCATATTCTTTATTTATTTACAGAAATAGAGAAGACATCTGTCATTCCATTTTGTTTTAAATCCATTTGCATCTGCATATTTCCCATTATCCCCATCCCATAAGTGGAGAATTCAATTTGGTTGGGTGTTTTATACCAATTGTTTATTTCCATATTAATATTTACATCAACACTTCCTAAATCATCATTTACAATTAATGAAATATCATTAATATTATTAAACGAATAGTCCATTCCCATTGTTCCTCCTGTATGAGTTCCGTAACCACTTAAGCTGTCATTAAAATCACCTTCTAATTTCATATAATGATATCCTCCTCCCATCATATCAGGCCAAGCCATGGCTGCATGATAATTCTCATTGACATATAAATTACTTATATTCTTAGCAGTATCTAATCCCATTGTATATGAAATAGCATAGTAATTATTATTAGGAACATTATCATATGTAAAACTAAAGGTTGATTCATCAGAGATGTCAATAAAATGAATGTCTTTTAATACTGTATATCCTAAATCATCATGTAATGTAATATTAGATATAAGATATTTTAAAGTCTGAACATCATAATTTTCCCCAGCCTCATTAGTGTAAATCATACTATTAGTAATTAAGTCTGAACCATCAACTGTATGAGTAAAGTTAATAGTTAAGTCTGTTGATATAGGCTTATCTTTTTCACATGATGTAAATACTAGTCCAATGACTGTTAATGTTAAGAGAATTTTTTTCATTTTTTCATTATTTGTTGGGTACAAATTTATGAATTCTTTTTTAGACTAAGTATTATACTCATACTATATAATTAAGTTCTGATACTTATAATTTGTTTATAATTAAGAATAGTAAATAAAATTAAATTCACGCAAAATAATCATCTTTGCTTTTCATGTTCACTAGCCCAAAATATATTGATGTAATCCTGCCCTTACCTTTGAAAGGAACTTTTACCTATTGTACGGATGAAGATGATTTATTAGTTGGGCAAAGGGTAGTGGTGCAATTTGGTGCGAGAAAATTATATACGGCAATAGTAAAGCGTATTCACGATAAAAAACCTGTTGACTATCAGGCCAAACCACTTTTGGCGATATTGGATGAAGCCCCAATAGTGAATACCGTTCAGCTTGAATTTTGGGATTGGATAGCCAAATATTACATGTGTAATTTGGGTGATGTGATGAGTGCAGCCTTACCATCCTCATTAAAGTTAGCATCAGAATCGCAAGTAATTATACATCCTGATTTTGATGGCGATATGGGTGAATTGAAATCGGATGAGGTTTTATTGTTAAACGCTCTTAGTCATCAAGAAGAATTGAGTATAGCAGCAATTTCAAAACTGATAAATATTAAGTCAGTTTTTTCACTTATTAATGATTTGATAAGAAGAGAAGTGGTACAAATAAAAGAAGATTTGCACGATAAGTACAAAACAAAAATGCTTAGCATTGTCCATTATATTGCTAGTGATAAAAAACTAGAAAACACAAAGTTTACAAATAAACAACAAGCATTGGTTACTGCTTATTTGCAGATGCAAGCAAACAGCCCAAGCAAAAAATGGACAGTAGCGCAGGTATTGGATGAAACGGGTTTTAGTAGGGCTATTTTTATCGCTTTGGTAAGTAAAGAGATTTTTGAAATTAAGAAAGAAGAAATTAGCAGGCTAGTAGCATCTCAACAGGAAATAATCCCCGATAAACAGTTGGCTGATTTTCAGCAAGAAGCATTAGCAGAAATAGAAACTTCCTTTACTGAAAAAGAGGTATGCCTTTTACATGGGATAACTTCATCAGGTAAAACTGAGGTGTATATTAAGTTGATTGAACAGCAACTAAAAAAAGGAAAGCAAGTGCTTTACCTACTGCCTGAAATTGCTTTGACTACTCAAATTATAAAGCGTTTACAAAAGCATTTTGCGAATAAAGTAGGCATTACTCATTCTCATTTGAATAATGCAGAGCGGGTAGAGGTGTGGAAGGCAGTACAAGAAAATAATGACAAAAAAGTGCAGTACCCGATAATGCTAGGAGCAAGGTCGTCACTTTTTTTGCCCTTTAGTAATTTAGGGCTGATTATAGTTGATGAGGAACACGATCCTTCTTTTAAACAACATCAGCCAGCACCAAGGTATCATGCTCGTGATGCGGCTATTTATTTGGCCAATTTGCATAAAGCAAAAGTGCTATTAGGCTCAGCTACTCCTTGTGTGGAAAGCTATTACAATGCCAAAACTGGTAAATATGCATTAGTTGAAATGCATACTCGCTATCAGGGTATTGCTCCGCCAAAAATTCAAACAATAGATATCCGAAAGGCGCATCTGAAAAAACAAATGAAGTATCAGTTTTCTCCAGAAATGCTGACTTCTATTGAACAAACTTTATCAGCAGGGAAACAAGTGATTTTGTTTCAGAATAGGAGAGGGTATTCGCCAGTGCTTAGTTGTGGAACTTGCGCGTATACCCCAAATTGTAATAGTTGTGATGTGAGCCTGACGTATCATAAATGGAACAATCAGTTAAAATGTCATTATTGTGGGTATACCGAAAAACTACCTGAAGTTTGCCCTAGTTGCAGTGCTAAGGATTTTAGTGACAAGGGTTTTGGTACCGAGCAGATTGAGGAGAGTTTGAAAGCACTATTTCCTGAGCATGTGAGTAGTCGTATGGACTATGACACTACCAGAGGAAAAAATGCTCATCAGCAGATAATTACTGATTTTGAACAGGGGAGGATTGACATATTAGTGGGTACACAAATGGTTACCAAAGGACTTGATTTTGATAATGTGTCTTTAGTTGGGATATTGAATGCAGATAGTATGTTGCATTTTCCTGATTTTAGGGCTTATGAAAGGGCTTTTCAGCTGATGATGCAAGTAGCAGGCAGAGCAGGGCGTAAAGGTGCTCAGGGCAAGGTATTAGTGCAAACTTATGATGAGGAGAACGAGATGTTTCGATTGCTTAAGGCAAATGATTATGCTAGTTTTATTGATCAGCAGATAGAAGAAAGAAAACTTTTTAATTACCCGCCTTACAACCGACTTATAGGAATTACTTTAAAACATAAAAACCAAAGAAAATTGGATGTTGCCGCTGATGGTTTGGTTAGCTTATTGCGCAAAAGTTTTGGCAATAGGGTGTTGGGCCCAGAATACCCTGCTATTTCAAGGATACGGAATTATTATCATAAAAATGTACTACTGAAAATTGAGCAGGAAGGTTCTGTAGTTGAAGCTAAAAATATTTTACAAACTATAGTTGGGCGTATGCAGAAACATACTGATTTTAAGGCTATTCGTTTTATTTTGGATGTTGACCCAGTTTAATTTTGTAATATTGAAAAAACTAAGATTATGCAAAAACTACTAATATTAATAATGAGAATATGTTAAAAACATTAGTTACACACAATTGGATAAGAAAAAACCCTATTCTAGCTTCATATATAGCCTTTGCTAAGGGCATACTAATTACTGTATTGATTTATGAATTTATAATAAATTAAAACAATAGATTAACAAACAAAATGAAAAAATTACTACTTATATTACTTTGCTTGCCAATACTTACTTTGGCACAACAGACCTATGTTCCTGATGATGATTTTGAGCAATCTCTTATTAACCTTGGGTTTGATACAGTTTTAAATGATTCAGTATTAACTTCATCTATCGATACGGTTTCATCTTTACATCTTGGATTTTTTATCAATAATATTTATGATTTAACTGGTATAGAAGATTTTAGTGCATTAAAAGACTTGACAATTTGGCATCAATTTTTGATTACTTTAGATGTGAGCCAGAACATTTTATTAGAAAGTTTAAATTGTACTGGAAACCAGCTTACGTATTTAGATTTAAGTAATAATGCAGCTTTAATATCTCTAGTCTGCCCTGAAAATCAACTTACTGTATTAGATGTTAGAAATAATAGTAATATACTTTCTTTAAATACCACTAATAATCTAAATCTTAGCTGTATTAATGTAGATGATAGTACTTTTTCGGCAACTAATTGGATAAATAATATTGACCCTCAACACTATTTTAGTAATAATTGTAGCGGTACAACTGCAATAGATGAAACCCCTGTAACAAACAAACTAATTAAAACAATAGATATCTTTGGAAGAAAAATAATACCAAAATTAAATTCACCTTTATTCTATATTTATGAAGACGGAACTATAGAAAAAAAGATAATTGTGGAATACTATAAAAATTAAAAATATGAAAATAGTAAAAATATTTATTGCATTTATCACACTAACACTTTGCTATCAGTCATTATTTGCTCAATTTCCAGGTAGCTGGGATGATTTGCCTAATGCTCCATTTTTGAACAACTATAAACATGATGACATCTATTTTGTGAATCCTGATATAGGCTGGGTAGTAAATGGGCCCATAAATGTAGGTGATAGCGGTATGATACATAAAACAACTGATGGAGGACTGAGCTGGACTCGCCAATTTACTGTCTCTAAAAGTAGATTCAGAAGTGTCGGTTTTGTTGACTCATTAAAAGGATTTGTAGGAAATGTAGGAGCAGGAATATCTTCAAGTGTTACTGACACAAATATTTTTTATAAAACATTGGATGGCGGTAACACATGGTCTGTAGTTCAAAATTTAACTGGCCCAAGACCCAACGGGATTTGCGGTTTACAAGTTGTAAACGATACTCTTTTGTATGCTGTTGGACGGCTATATGGTCCAAGTAGATTTATAAGAAGTAATGATGGTGGAGATACTTGGGTTTCACAAGATATGAATGCTTATGCAGGAATGTTAATTGATTTATATTTTTGGACTCCAGATTCTGGGATTGTAGTTGGCGGTACAACCACTAATTATTCGACAAGTCGTGGAATAGTATTGTTCACTTCAGATGGAGGTATAAGTTGGCAGGTAAAACATACAACAAGCTCAACTGGGGGAACTTGCTGGAAGATAGACTTCCCCTCACCAGATGTTGGTTATGTTTCTTGGGAAACCATTAGCACTCCTGTTATCTTTTTAAAAACAACTGATGGTGGTCAAAATTGGCAAGAGAAATTTTTTTCAAATAGTTCGTACGAAACAGAAGCTATAGGTTTTATAAATGACACAATAGGTTGGATTGGAGTTAGACATTATCCTTCCTTTCAAACAACCGATGGAGGAGATACTTGGCAGCAAGGATTTGTCGGAAGTTTTCTGAATAGATTTCGTTTTATTAATGATACCCTTGCTTATGCTTGTGGTGAAACTGTTTATAAATATTCAGCTTGTTATATATCAGGTTGTACAGATCCTTTTGCACTTAATTACGACTCTATTGTTTGCTTTGATGACGGAAGTTGTATTACGGCTGTATTGGGCTGTACAAATAATACAGCTACAAATTATAACCCGCTAGCTAATACTACTATTGCTAATGGAGGAGAGTATGATAATTTATTCTCAACAGGAGGATATTATTATGGGGACCAACATCTTGTATTTGATGCAGATTCTACTTGTATAATTAAATCAGCAATGTTTTATGCCGATTCTATAAATACTATAACCTTTGAGTTAAGAGACGACAATGGAATTGTATTAGACGATACAACTCATATTGTTGTTCCAGGGGATCAAAGATTAGCTTTAAATTTTCAAGTGCCTATTGGTAATGACATACAATTGGGTATTTCTGCAAATAATTCTGGTCTATATCGTAATAATTCAGGGGCAACTTATCCTTATAATATTGGGGGATTAGTTAATATAACTTCTTCAAGTGCTGGTAATAATTATTATTATTTCTATTATGATATTGAAGTAGAGACTCCTTGTATTATTTTACCTTCTAAGGTTAATGATCAAGGAATAAATAGGAATAATAAAAAGTTAATTCAAATAAAAGATATACTTGGACAAGGGACAAGCACTAAACAAAATAATATTTTGTTTTACATCTATGATGATGGAACAGTAGAGAAACGAATAGTTATAGAATAAATGAAAAAACTACTACTTATATTACTTTGCTTGCCTATGATTGGGTTTGGGCAGGGTTATTAATAAAAAATTGATGCTTCAATAAAAGATTTAAGAAAAGTAGGCTTTAGGGGCTGCTTCTCTTTATTATATTTGCGACATGAACAGAATAGTTTCTATTTTTTTAGCTTTATTACTGATTCCTTCCTTTTCTTTTTGTCAAACTAGTCCAGATTGTAGTGCAGTAACAATAATTTCAGCAACAAATAATGGAACAAATACTTTTGCCACTTACCTTGAAGCTGATGGAATAAGAAATGGTAATGATTATTTTGGATCTACTGTTTATTATCCTCAAAATACTACAAGTATGCTAGCAAGTATTATTATTATTCCTGGTTATGCCAACCTTGAATCGAGCATACAAAACTGGGGTCCCTTCTTAGCTTCACACGGTATAGTTTGCATGACAATAGGAACTAATAGTATCTTTAATTTGGTTAACGATAGAAAAGAGGCTCTACAAGATGCTTTAATTAGTTTAAAAGCTGAAAACACAAGAATAGGCTCTCCATTGTTCAATAAATTAGATACAAATCGAGTAGCTCTAGGCGGTTGGTCAATGGGTGGGGGTGGAGCGCAATTAGCAGCAGTAGAGGATTCAACTATTAAAGCAATAATTGCTTTATGTCCCTGGATTGACCCTGCGCAAATAACTATTAATTCATTAAATCATGATATTCCTATTTTATTTTTTAGCGGACAGATTGATGCAATAGCACCTCCAAGCACTCACGCTAATGTACATTATAGTTATACTCCTAACACAACCGATAAATTAATTTATGAAATAGCCTTAGGAGGACATACGGTTGCAACTAGCCCTTCAGGTGGACAAGGAGAAGTGGGGAGAATGGCTTTGTCTTGGTTGAAAAAATACTTAATTGAAGATTCTTGTCATTGCCCTTTATTATTAGATACTCCTCTTACTGCTTCAGTTTATCAGACTAATGTAACTTGTCCTATCTATGGCTGTACAGATTCATTAGCTTGTAATTATGATGCTACTGCAACTACTGATGATGGTTCATGTGAGTGGACTTCATGTGCTACTACTTGTGATGCTGTCCCTACAGGTATAAATATGTGGGGTATTACTGATACCAGATTTTACCTTGGATGGGATAACATGAATACTACTAACTGTATGGTTCTTAAGTATCATGTTAGATACAGAGAGTCGGCTACTGGTAGTTCAGCTGCTGGTTCATGGACAACTAGATCTGCAGGTGCTGGTAATGGACTGTGTAACTTTGGACTTAATAATGTTGAGAAGTTGATGATTAACTTTTTACCCTCTACAACTTATGATGTTAGAATGAGAGCTATGTATTGTAGCGATCCTGATCCTACTACTGGCTGGTCAGCATGGACATCAACTACCCAGGTTACTACAGCAGATCCTTGTCCAGACTTAATTAATGTAGCGGTTCAGACCTTTAATGGTCAAACCAACAAGGCTAAGTTTACTTGGGATACTACGGGAGTTTATATTTTCGCAAGATTGTATA
>Ga0310121_10003843_pt1 | contig 13545 bp, 10 predicted proteins | sample CB27_Tmax_986_MG_FD_203504 | JGI IMG/M metagenome (GOLD analysis project Ga0310121, IMG submission 203504) | Marine microbial communities from Western Arctic Ocean, Canada - CB27_Tmax_986 | ecosystem: Environmental > Aquatic > Marine > Oceanic | place: Canada: Western Arctic Ocean | collected... | reverse complement strand
CCTGATTACGATTATAGCTCGGAGTATCCAGACTCGAGGTCCGAGACGTAGCCCGTGAGCTCCTCTGATTTGCTGCGGAGTAGACCGAAAGACGCGGTGTTTGCGATCGTGACCCCCCTGACTCGGGTGAGATCGAGCTTGAGCTGTTTCATCACATTCATGGCTGAACGCAGCCGGAGTTCCAAAACTTCCCTGCTCGAATCGATCTCGCGAATAGACGCGATCTGTTGGTCGACCTCGGCTATCGACTTGTCATACTCACCGCGCACTTCGTCGGTCGTTGATTTCGCGCGCCTCTCTACCAGGTCGGTGTGTTCATCCTGCAACTCCTGGAGCGCCCCACCGGAAGCAACCGCCGCCATCTCATCGTGTTTGAGAGCAAGCGTTCGGATCTGATCGACGTAGGTATCGAGCATGGGTCCAAGATCGTCGCCCATGTCGACTCCATCGGCCTTGGCGCTCTTGGCCTGTCGTAGTATCGCCGCCCTGATCGCGTCGGCTTCACGGACGATCGTCGGTTCACGAATTGAGATCGCCGATGAGTCGAGGTGCCTTGGAGTCCTAACGCCCGCGAAATGGGAAAACTGCCGACGCATCGATCGTGACCGCGACGCATACGCCGAGTAGTGAAAGAGGAGCGAGAGCCCGATCGCACCGGACGAGATCAGAAACCAGGGGAATCCGCCGGTAATAGCCCAGATCACCAGGAAGAGAAAGGAGAGGCTCAGTGTCGTCGCCACGTGGGAGCCAAATGCAGATCGTGCCGAGTGAAATCGAACAAGGTTCTCGGTTTCCGGCTCAGCGAGGTCCGGCAATTCCTGCACCTCGCGGTCCTCCCTGCGGCGATGAAGCAGGGCATTTGCGTGATTCGCAAGCCCGACGGTCGATGCCGCCGCAGGTATAAGAAACCACGGAAATCCCCCGCCTGTCATCGCCCAGATCATTAACAAGAACAAGCTGAATCCACCCATGACGGTGAGATGGGAACGAAAACCCGTGCCCGCTCGGCGCACTTTCCGATCAAGGCGATCGCGATACCTTCTAAACGCGGCAAATCGGTCTCCACCGCTTCCGCGGGAAGAGGAGTCCGCGCCTGAAGCGAGAAACCCCCCGCGTTCGAGTCGATCCAGCAGTGAATCAAAATTGCCGCCCCGATCGCGCACGTATTTTCGGATCTTCTCAGAATCGACCCTGCGGCCGGCGCGCTTGATTTGTCCGACGACGAAACTTCGAATCTCCTCCCAATCGACCGATTCGCCCTCGTGTCCGGTGGATTTCATCCTTGCCTCAAGATACACTTGTTGCTCTTCGAGATTCAAGAAATCAACAGGGCAATGTGATTCTCGGTTCAGCGCGAAGAATCAGTAGGGCTCACATCCCCGTCCCTCGGTAGGCGTGGGCGACGCTCGGAGGCGCTTTGAGCAAACAAAAATCTCGATTCGTGTGCGGCGCTTGCGGGCACTACGAGCCAAAATGGAGCGGTCGCTGCCCGGAATGCGGTGAATGGAACAGTTTCCGCGAAGAGGATTCAGGCCGACCCTCAGCCGACGGCCTATCCAACGGCAGCGTCCCTCTTTCTTCTATTCGGGCCGACCTTGAAGAGCGCACCTCATCCGGGATTGGGGAAGTCGACCGGGTGCTTGGCGGAGGAATCATGCGGGGCGCCGCCGTCCTCGTGGGAGGCGAGCCTGGCATCGGGAAATCGACCCTAATGCTCCAGATCGCCGCGATGGGGATTCGCGGGGGACGAGCACTCTACGTTTCAGGAGAGGAGAGTGCCGAGCAGCTACACTCGCGGGCAGTACGACTCGGCACGGTGACCGATCGAATCGAGGTGCTTTGCGAATCGCGGATAGAGGCGATTCTCGATACGATAAAGACGCTCAGACCGGTACTCGTCGTCGTTGATTCAATTCAGACAATCGTTTCCGAGGAGGCGGGACCGGTTCCCGGCACGGTCAATCAGATCAAATACGTCTCTCATGAACTCATGGACATCACGCGACGCGACGGAATCTCGCTCTTCATCGTGGCGCACGTCACGAAAGAGGGAACGATATCGGGTCCAAAGGTCGTCGAGCACATGGTCGACACCGTGCTCTACTTTGATCAGAGCGATTCAGATCTCCGAATACTTCGCGCGACGAAGAATAGATTTGGCTCGTCTGATGAGATTGGGCTATTCGTCATGCGTGAGGAGGGGCTGAGGGAGGTCGGCGAGCCTGACGTGTTATTCCTCAACCACCGTACCGGCGATCTTCCGGCTGGTGTGGTCGTCGCGCCGGTGTATGAAGGCAGCCGAATCCTCCTTGTCGAACTCCAGGCCCTGGTCGTCCCTGCAAAGGGTTCAGTCTCCCGTGTCTACTCGGATCGAATCGATCTTGGGCGGGTCTCTCGAGTAGCCGCGGTCGTTGAGAAGCATCTCGGTTTACGTTTGTCGGACCACGACATATATGTGAATGTCGCCGGCGGCATACGAATCAACGAAGTGGGCATCGAATTGCCCATAGCCCTGGCTCTCTATTCCGCACGTACCGCCATTAGCGTCGAATCCGGAGTCGCGTCTGCCGGTGAACTCACGTTGGCCGGAGAAATCAGGCCGATTCGCCAGATGGCGGCTCGTCTCAAAGCGACGCGTAGCTTGTCGATAAGAAAAATGATCGGCCCGGCGTCCGTCGATTCAATTGATAGCGTCGAGTGGCACCGCGTCGACACGATCGGTGAGGCCATCGCGTCGGTTTTCGGATCGAGCGATTTCAGAGCATAGGCGAGTTCCTATTTGCTAGGTGCGGAGGCCGTTACTATATTGTGCAGATCGAACTCGGAGGTACAGAAATTGCCATTCACACTCGAACTCGGGGCCAAGGCTCCAGATTTCTCTCTCCCGGCGACTGACGGGCGAGACTACACACTCAACGACTTCTCAGACGCGAAGATCGTTGTCCTATTCTTCACCTGCAACCATTGTCCCTACGTCAAGGGATCAGACGAAGTCACGAGGCGAACCGCTGACGCGTTCGCTGACCGCGTACGATTTGTCGCGATCAATTCCAACAGTTCAGAGCTCCATCCGGACGACGATTTTGAACATATGGTTTCTCGAATGGAGGAACACCGCTTCCCTTGGGTCTATCTGTATGATGAAGGACAGGAGGCGGCGTTGGCGTACGGCGCGCTTCGCACTCCACATTTCTACGTGTTTGATTCAAACAGAAGATTGAAATACACCGGACGGGGCGTGAACAATCCCAAATTCGCGGATTTGATTACCAAGAACGATCTCGAGAATGCTCTGGTCGATCTCACCCAAGGCAGAGAGGTCACAACGCCTCTCACGAACCCGCTCGGATGCACGGTGAAGTGGAGTGGCAAGGATGGGCATTGGGTGCCGCCCGAGGCGTGCGACCTCGTCACTGCAGTGTGATCGCGCGTCGTCTTGCTCTTGTCGTATTGACCGGAGCAACGATTATTCTCCAGTGCTCCGCGGATGGGAAGAATGAATTGACGTCTCCCGCCGGACCGCGGTCTCACATCGAATCGTTCAACGAATCACTTGACTACTCGCAGGTCCGATTCGTCTCTGCACTGGAGACGAGCCCAGGCACCTATCGTTTCGATGTGACACTGCGCCACCACGACGAAGGTTGGGACCACTATGCCGATCAATGGGAGGTGATTGATCCCGAAACTGGTCACGTCTATGGCGAGCGAGTGCTCGCCCATCCTCACGGCGACGAACAACCATTTGTTCGCTCCCAGTCAAATATCGAGATACCTGCTGAACTCTCCGCCGTGATAGTTCGATCACGGTGCAACGTGCACGGATATGGGGGCCAGGCGCTCCTGGTGGAGCTTAGACAGAAGACCTCGACGCTTTTCGAGGTCACCCGAATCAAGTAGCTAATATGAGTGAATGGGAGGCGATTGAGCGGTCTGTGGTCCGATTACTCACGATCGTATCGTCCGCGATCTGAAGGCGATCGGCATCGTGCCCGGAACGACGGTTCTTGTTCCCACTTCCCTATCAAGTCGCAGCTGGGTCTGTGGCGGGCCGGTAGCGCTTATCGGGGCACTGGAAGAGGCGGTTCGCCCCTTCGGGGTTCTAGTCATGCCCACCCATTCAGGCGACGTATCAGATCCGTCGGGATGGCAAAATCCGCCGGTGCCGGCAAGGTGGCGTGAGGAGATTCTACGCTCCATGCCGCCGTACGATCCTGAGTTCACTCCCACCCGAGGCATGGGTGTCTTGCCGGAGCTCTTCCGTACGCAGGCGACCGTCCTGCGGAGCACGCATCCGCATCTCTCCTCCGCCGCATGGGGTACGGAAGCGCTTTCCGTTGTCGCAGACCATTCGCTCGAGTGCGGATTGGGCGAAGGCTCGCCGCTGGCAAGAATCTACGATCGCGATGGATGGGTGCTCCTCTTGGGAGTCGGTTACGACAAGAACACCTCGTTCCATCTTGGAGAGAGCAGAATACGGTTCGAAAGAGTTCGTCGAGTGCTCCGCGCCGATTCTCGTCGATGGCCATATGCGCCGGAAGGGGTATCGCGAACTCGGCTACGATTTAGAGGATTTCTCCGCAATCGGCCGTAACATGGACATCACGGCAGTGAGATTCGGACCGGACATGTCGGCAATTCCGACGCTCTGTGCTGCCACGCGCTGCGGCAGCCTCCCCGCGGCGGCGGTGCTCCAGGGCAAGAATCACTCGCCCTGCGTTGACGTGCGACTCAGTCGCTGATAAGAACTATAGCTTCCACGATGGCGAGGTGCGAAGTGATCGATCTAGCGCTGATAAGAAACGACCCCGAGATAGTCAGGAAAGCGCTCCTGAAACGGATGGATTCCCTCGATTTCACGGAACTGCTTTCGCGCGATCGAGAGCGAAGAAGCCAAATCGGGGAGACCGAGAGCCTCAAGGCTCAAAGGAACAAGGTCTCCGGCGAGATTCCTCGAATAAAGAAGGCCGGCAAGGACGTTACACTCCTGCTCGCGGAGATGAAGGAGGTCTCGATCAGAATCAAGGCGATCGACGGAGAAATCGCGCTTCTCGACCAATGGATCGAAGAGTATCTCGCACGGCTCCCAAACATACCGGCTGAGGACGTGCCCGCAGGGGGCAAGGAGAACAACCGAGTCATTCGAGAATGGGGTTCACCGCCGTCATTCGATTTCGCTGGCGCCGATCACGTCGACCTTGTCACTCGTAATGCGCTCGTAGATTACGAGCGCGGAGTCAAACTGGGCGGGAACGGATTCTGGCTCTACCGGGGATACGGGGCGAGAATCGAGTGGGCGCTCCTGAATTACTTCGTCAATGAGCACCTTGCCGACGGCTATGAGTTGATGTTTCCGCCTCACCTCCTGACCGAAGCCTGCGGCTTTACCGCTGGCCAATTTCCCAAATTCACGGAGGACGTATTTCATCTCGAGGGCTCCCCCGATTCCCCGAGTCAGTTTCTGCTTCCGACGGCCGAGACCGCACTTATCAATATTCATCGTGATGAGATCTTGAATGAGGTGGATCTGCCGTTGAAATACTTCTCATATACGCCATGCTTCAGGAAGGAGGCGGGGAGCTATCGGGCGCGAGAACGAGGCATGATTCGGGGACATCAATTCAACAAGGTCGAGTTGTTTCAGTATGCACATCCTGAACACTCCGACGCGGCATTCGACGAGCTGCTGGAGAAAGCAGAACGCCTTGTCCGTCGTCTCGGGTTGCACCATCGGATAACTCAACTTGCCGCGCGAGATTGCAGCGCAGCGATGGCGAGAACATATGATATTGAGGTGTGGATTCCGAGCATGAATCAGTTTATCGAAGTGAGTTCGGTGTCAAACGCTCACACCTACCAGGCTCGGCGTGGAAATATCAGATACCGACGCGGCAACGGGAAACTCGACTTCGTGCACTCGCTAAACGCCTCAGGGCTCGCCACCAGCAGAGTGCTTCCGGCGATCGTCGAAAACTTTCAGCAGAAAGACGGATCGATCCTTCTGCCCGATGTCATTGCCGAGAGTGTGGGCGTGTCGATTATCCGGCCGCCAGAAGAGATGTGAGCCACGGGATTCCGACAAACGTGCCGATCGCGCTCCCGACGCTCGAGAGCAGGAAGACGATCAATACGTGTGTCAGCCGATTCCGGTAGAAGCCACGCACACTCGCAATGTCGTCGTGAAGATGTTCGAAATCGCGCACTTTGGGTTTTCTCAGCACAGCCTCCAGAATTCCAGCTACGAACCCGACACCGATCGTCGGATTCAAGGACGTGATCGGGGCCGCGAGAAATGAGACGATGATCGTGACCGGATGGGCAAGGGCGATGAGCGATCCGAGCGCCGATAGGCTCCCATTGACCAACACCCAGAGCCAGAGCATTGAAATGCCCTCTTGCCAACCCGATCGCAAGAATCCGGCCACGACGATGGTAGCCACTGCAGCCGGCACGAGCCACGGCAGAACCCGACTAAGAATCGACGGGGGAGGCACCTCGGATATGGAATCGAGATCATGTCCGACTGACACTGTCGCGACATCGGTGGAAGGATTCGAGCCGCCCTGTTCTGTGTGAGCCGCGTCGACCTCAGCTTCGGCGTCGAGGCGCCGTAGCCATTCGACTATGCCCGCTAGATGTCCCGCACCGACCACTGCGAATATTCGAATCCCCTGTGCGAGATGAATCTTCGTCGCAAGATAGCGGTCGCGCTCGTCGATGAGCACCTCCTTCACTGCGGGCAGGTAGTCCGCTAACTCCGCCATCATATCCTCAAGGGCGTTCCGACTCTTCAGCCGCTCGATATCTTCGCTCGACAGTTTCTCCTTCGAAAAGATCGAACCGAGGAGGGCCGCCAGCATCTTGTTTTTGCCCCATAGACCGGTTTTCCGCCACGCCCTGCGAAGCGTTACCTGGATCTCCCGATCACAAAACGAATAAGGGATATTCTTCTCTGTCGCCAGCTCAATCGCGCGAATCATCTCGGACCCTGGCGCAACCCCCAGATCGAGACCCATTCTCCGCTGAAATGATGCCAACACCAGGTTCCCAAGCAGGAGAAATCCCTTCTTCTGACGGAGAACTTGATAGATGTTGAGACGTTCCCAGTTTTGTCCGTGTTGGAGCGATTCGTATCTGGATGAGTCGATCTCAATGCATATGTGGTCCGGGGACTCCGTAGCAATCGCCTCTTCCACGTCTCCGACGCTCGTCTTAGAGACGTGTGCGGTCCCAAGAAGGAGGATCTCCCGTTGCCCGAAACTAAGTCGCGTGAGTTCCAATTCTCTTTCCCCTTACCGATATCCGTCGAGTTCGACGCGAGCTAATCTGTGCTCGATCATCCCTGGGTAAGCGGCATCCTCGACTTCGATCAGGTATTTTTGGCCTAGCGAGGTCCGCCCGTTAAGCAGATAGTACTCGGCGAGATAGTAGAGCATCCGAGTCTTGTGCGGAATGTTGGTTTCCTGGCTGACAAGCCTCGTAACGTGGGCGTCGTAGCCTGGTTCGAGAAACAGGCGTGCGAGTTCGTACTGGAGGGAATCGCGGGGAAATGATGAGATAGCCGCGTTGAGGACCTCCTTGCCGTTCTTGGGATCGTCAATCCGGAGGTAACTGAGCGCAATGAGAAACGGATAGGCAAACTCATCGATGTTCATTTCCCAGGCCCGCCGAAGATAGGGTATCGCATCGAGCCACCGCTTCTCGAGATAGAGGTTGAGTGCAAGCGGTTCGTAGAGGTAGTGATAGTCATCGCGCTCGAGCATGACTCGCTCGTAATCTGCAATCGCCGCAGAGCGACGATCCATCCGGTCGAGAATCAGGCCCCGATAGACGTAAGGATAGAAATAGGACGAATCCAGCATGATCGCCTGCTGAAAATCTTCGAGCGCGCCGGCAGCGTCGTCGATACCCAAAAGACGCACACGGCCTCGATCGATGTAGTTCCAGTAGTAATCTGGCGCGATCTCAATCGCGCGGGTCAGATCGGCCTCCGCACCTACGGGATCGCCCAGTTCCAAACGCGCCCTGCTTCGGTCGACATAGGTAAACTCGTACTCCGGTTCGAGTTCCGCCGCGACGCTCAGCTCGACTACGGCCTCGTCGTATCGCTCCTCTCGAATCAGCGCGTTTCCCAGGCCGATCCTCGGCACGACGCTCTCGGGATCGAGCTCAATGCTTCGTTGAAATCTTGAGATTGCCTCGTCGATCTCTTCTCTTCGCAGCGAGAGTTCTCCAAGTGCCGCGTGTGCGTGCGCCTCGTCGGGTTCAATATCGAGCACACGATGTAGTAAATCTGACTGCTCGTCCTCGCGTCCATCGGCGCCGGCGATGAGGGCGAGAGCAAAAAGCGCCCCGACATTTTCAGGTTCCGCTTCCAGCACCTCGCCGAGGGTACTCCTGGCACCATCGAGTTCGCCCGCGGCCATTTGCAGGTTCGAGAGGAGGATCTTCGTTTCCGAATCTTGGGGATCGGAGGAGAATGCCTCCTCAAAACGCTCGATGGCTGCTTCGATATCGCCGATGGCGACCGCCGCGCTCATCTCCGCGTAGGCCTCTACGGGAGGCGGTGATGGTTCAGGAATCGGCGGTGATTCAGCATCCCGTTGCGACTCCTCCACTGGAGTTTCAGATTCGGGCGCTGGACCCGGTTCAGTTGCCGAGACCGGGTCGGCGGGAAGAGTCACGGAACCCTGAACAGACGCTACCTCGGCCGGCTCCGAAGCTCTGGGAGCATGGCTCGATTCTTCGGCAGTCCGAGTCGCGAGGCAAGAACTGAGGAGAACTACGACGGACAACAGAATCGCCGATCTCATAATATTGAAGGTGATACCATAAGCGAGATGCGTCGACAACAGCAGGGGGTTTGGATAAGATGGCTCCTGGAATCGAATCGATGCACTCCAAAATTCCCCTCAAATACTACGCAATTCCGTTTCTCTATGTCGTGATAATCGCTTCACTGCTCTACTCCTTTATCGGGCGAGCCGTCCGAGTTCGAGAGAGCGTCGGAGATATGGTGTTGACTGCGATCACTCCGGCGCGGTCTGCTTCCGGTCCTCCGAGCTCAATCGAAGTCGGAATCGGAGATTTGATTCTCGATCCGGGTAGCGGCGGAATCGTCGTTCGAAGCCCAACCACAGAAGATATTCGCCTCGGTGTCCGCGATTTTCGAATTGACGATGAAACAATTCACCTCGAGTTCCCGAATGATATCAAATTGCAATTCGAACGCATTGGGGAGAATCGATTTCACATTCTAGTGAATGCGACCGGAGGAGTCGATTCGATTGGTATCCCGATTGCCAGCGAACTGTCTCAGCCCGATCTGCGGGTTCCGCTATTTCTGAGTGGAGACACTGGAGCGTCGCTCACTGCGCGCTCCGGTTATGAGCCTGAGTCTAAGCTGCTCTTCGTAGCGCTCGTCGGAGGCCGTGGAGAGATCGTCGCGGGGCCCGCCTCCTGGATCGCCGACCCTGATCCATTTCTGGGTTGGATCGATCGGCACTTCTTATTTGACGAGAGTGACCCGGCTGCCGCAAAGAGCGCCTTCGTTGAAACAACCTACACGGGTTGGGTGGGGGAGCGGTACGCAGGCGCTAGCGCGACATGGCGTGGCGGCGATGGCGTGTCGGAGTTCGACGAACCTCTTCTCTCGCTCATGGTCGGTGAATCTCTCGCCCGGGGATCATTCAGAGGTCTCTACCCGCGAATTCTGCAGATTTCACAGCGTCACTCCGATGCTCTCAGCTACGTCTCGACTCCCCTTCTCGGGAATATCGTCTCACGCGCAGGCTCCGCGGTCGGCAGCGATCAAGTGAGGGTGGCGGAGATCAGATCGATGCTTGAGGAACGAAGCCTCCGCCTGTTTGCTCAATTCGATCTCGTGCCGTTTCTCTTCGACCGCGCACCGTTCGCACTGGTCGGCGAACTCGTCCTGCTCGCGCGGACCATCGAACCCGGGGCAGCCACTCCGAAGCAATCTGTAGGTGCGGCCCGCTTTCTCGCCAGCGCTTCTTCTCTCGATCCGACACTTTCCGCTGCCTCAGGCCCTCCGCTCGAGCACTTTAGGCGACTTGTGTTCCCGCATGTTCAGGTGTCGGACGGAAAGCTATTCATCGGCGAGAACTCGACGGCGGACATCGAATCCACACTTCGTGGCGGATTGCTTCTCGAAGAAATCAGCGCGGAGGGGACCCTCGACAACCGTGTAGCCAGGGCCTTCATCCGATTCGCGCTCGATTTCACCGGTGAGTTTGGCTTCTTACCCGTCTCAGTACATCTAGGCTCTGGTGCGCCCGTCATCTCGGATACGCGATTGCGACCTGAATCATTCTTCTTCGAGATCACTCCGAATCCTTATCGCGCGAGAGAGATCTCACTCTTCCCCACCTTGGGCCCCGGATCGTGGCTCTGGATTGCGGCGGGTGACGTCGAGATCTCATCGACCCCGGAGGAGCTGGCCCTCTCGTTTGATTTTCCAGTTGGAAGTGCTCATCACTTTTTCCTTAAAGGAATCGATCCGTTCGAATCCATGACCATGTTCGCGATTCCCTGGAAGAGCGATCCGCTCTTTCAGAACTACACAAGCGGCTGGGTCTACGATGAAGAGTCGAGAACGCTTTTCGTAAAAGTCACGCACAAAACGACGAGGGAACGGATAGTAATCGCTCGATAATCGGGCGCGCCCGTCGGCGGCGCGGGAGGTCATAGTGATGAGATCTGGCCTACCTCGACTCGAGTAACTTCGCGGCGAGCCTCTTCGCGGTCAGCCCGAGATGCTCGGCCACCTCATCGGCCTTCCCGGAGAGGCCGAAGCGATCGAGACCAAACACGTTGGAACGGCCACCGGCCACACCTTCCCACCCCGATGAGACTCCCGCTTCCGCTACGACAACGCGGATTCCAGGTGGGATGATACGGTGCTGAAAAGCCTCATCTTGTTCGACGAAGATCTCGCGGCAGAACATCGACACGACTCGGATCGTTTCGCCGACCGCCTGCGCCGCTTCCAACGCAAGTGTTACTTCCGATCCGGTCGCGACCACTACCGCCGAAGGATGTTGGCCTCCGGATCGGACTACATATGCACCGCGGGCCGCGTCGTCCCGCCAGCCGCTGGGCCGATCGAATACGAGCAGATCCTGGCGAGTAAGCCCGAGTACCACCGGCCCATCAGTTCGACCAATCGCCATCTGCCAGGCAAGCTCGGTCTCTAGCGCATCTGCCGGACGCAATACCCAGATCCCCGGGAAGATTCTGAGCGACTGAAGCTGCTCGACCGGCTGATGTGTGGGCCCATCCTCCCCGACATGTATTGAGTCGTGCGTAAAAACGTAGATGACAGGCAGTTCCATGATCGACGCGAGGCGAATGGCCGGGCGCATGTAGTCGGCGAACACCAGGAACGTCGCTGCGAAGGGGCGGAGCCCTCCGTGGAGCGCTATCCCATTGGTGATCGATCCCATCGCGTGCTCCCTAACTCCGAAGTTGATGGTTCGCCCGGCGCGATCACTTCGACCATAGGATCCGAAGTCGGGCATGGCCGTCTTGTTGGAAGAGGCGAGATCCGCCGAACCCCCGACCAGATTTGGAACCGCCGCTGCCACCACATTCTGCGCCTTATTTCCGGCGTTGCGCGTGGCGATCTTCTCTCCGGTCTGCACGCGGGGAAACTCAATTGCGTTGACATCAGCCGGGCCGAAAAACGAATTCCATTCGGCGTTTTTATCCGGATTGGCCGACGCCCATGCCGCAAACATCGAACGCCATTTCGAGGCGGCTGCAGCAAGGTCGCTCCTCCGCTCCTTGAAGAACGGCTCAGCCTCGGGTGCGATATAGAATTCGTCGTCGGGTAGGAGCCCGAGGTTCGCCCTCGCCGCGGCGATCTCGGCTCCACCAAGGGGAGCGCCGTGAGCCTTGCTGGTACCCTGCAGGTTTGGAGCGCCTTTTCCGATGGTCGATTCAAGTAGTATGAGAGACGGCCTCTCTCCCTCGGCCTTGGCCGCATCGACCATCTGTCTAAGTAAATCGATGTCGTAGGCGCTCCCTGCCTGCGTGTGCCAGCGATATGCGTCGAAGCGACGGACTACGTCCTCACTGAAAGCAAGATCGGTCGATCCGTCGATTGTGGTTCGATTCGAATCGTAGAAAACGATGAGCTTGCCAAGCCCGAGGTGGCCAGCTAGCGACGCGGCCTCCGACGTGACTCCCTCCATCATGCAGCCGTCCCCGGCCAGTGCGTATGTGTGGTGATCTATTATCGGGTGGGCAACGGTGTTGAACCTTGCAGCGAGCATGGTCTCGGCGACGGCGAGACCGACGCTATTTGCGAATCCCTGCCCGAGCGGGCCGGTAGTCGTCTCAATCCCGGGAATAGCTCCGCGCTCCGGATGCCCTGCGGCCGGAGACCCGACCTGTCGGAACCGTTTGATTTCATCCAGCGTGACACCGTATCCAGACAGGAACAGAAGCGAGTAGAGCAGCATCGACCCATGGCCCGCCGACAGAGCGAATCTGTCACGATCGATCCAGTAAGGCGTGCTCGGATCGTGTTTCAGAATCTCTCCGTAGAGCAACGCACCCAGCTCGGCGCACCCCATCGGCAGCCCTGGGTGCCCCGATCCTGCAGCCTCGACCGCATCCATCGAGAGACTGCGGATCGTGAGCGCGATAGCGTCAATCTGCGTTGTGTTCATGGCGACAACGTAGTACGGAATCCTCGTGTCTGTCACTCTGAGCGAAGCAATGGCCGACACGTGTCGCCCGAAGAGCCGCTCGGTGGCATGTATGACCGGGAGTCTGGGGCGCACGGCCCTTGCTCGATGCTACCCTTCTGACGCAGATCGATCGCTATTGCTCGACCAAGTCATAATCGTTATCGTGGCTGGCGAAGGAGCAGACGATGGGAAACAGCTACAAGATCGCCGTCATTCCCGGGGATGGCACGGGGCCCGAAGTGGTTCGCGAAGGGAAAAAGGTGCTCTTGGCCGCGGCTTCCAAGTTTGGGTTTACGCTGGAGATGGAGGATTTCGACTACGGCGGAGACCGATACCTGGCAACCGGAGAGGCTCTACCGCCGAATGCGTCATCGGAACTGAAGGGTTTTGATGCGATCTACCTTGGAGCGATAGGCCACCCGGGCGTGAAACCCGGCATTCTCGAGAAGGGCATACTGCTCAAACTCAGATTCGAATTGGACCAGTACATAAACCTGCGGCCGGTCCGTCTCTATCCCGGTGTGGAGACTCCGTTGAAAGATAAGGGTCCCGAAGATATCGACTACGTCGTCGTGCGGGAAAACAGCGGTGGCATCTACACCGGCACCGGGGGTATCTCAATGAAAGGTACGCCACACGAGGTTGCCATTCAGAGCATGGTATACAATCGATTCCAAGTCGAGCGATGCCTCCGTTACTCCTTTGATTACGCACGTCGAAACGGGAAGAAAAGCCGCGGGACCGGAGAAGAAAATTCACTCGGATTGGTAGGAAAGACCAACGTGCTGACCAACGTTTCCGATCTCTGGGAGCGTGCCTTCAACGAGAT
>Ga0310121_10003841_pt1 | contig 13549 bp, 12 predicted proteins | sample CB27_Tmax_986_MG_FD_203504 | JGI IMG/M metagenome (GOLD analysis project Ga0310121, IMG submission 203504) | Marine microbial communities from Western Arctic Ocean, Canada - CB27_Tmax_986 | ecosystem: Environmental > Aquatic > Marine > Oceanic | place: Canada: Western Arctic Ocean | collected... | reverse complement strand
AAACGAGGGCGAGTGTTAGGAAACAGAAGAGACGAGTGTCCATTCCAGTCGCGGACCAAACAGTGAATGACCGGTCCGATGCAAGCAGGCCTGCGGCCATGCAACCAGCCCATGGGCTGGTTGCCAAACGCGTGGCAAGTCTGTAAACGAGAAAAAGGGAACAGACTCCGAGAAAAATTGTTACTGCGGAAACCCAAACCTCCACCTCTGAAGTCATCAGGAATAGAAAACTCAATACCAGGACCCATAGGAGGCTTGTGTACCCCTCTACCCGCTCTCCTATATTCCAAACGAGACCGTGACCTTCAGCAAAATGCTGCGCATATCGGAGAAAGATGAAGACATCATCCGTTGGTTCCTCATAGCGAAAGGCGATCACTACAAAAAAAGTGCAAATGAGGGAAAAACACCCTATGTGGACTGGTTTTGGAAAAAGAGGACAATCCGGACTATCTGGTGGTTCCTTTGGAGTATTCTTCATTCCCCAAACTCAATAGACCGAAAGCGGAAAGAGCCAGTGTTCCTTGCAATAGACATCCGAATGGTTACACGATGCTAGATTTTTCCGTCGGGATTATCAATAAGTCGACACCACCTCCCATGGCTCATTTTTCTACTTCCCGATTGACCCTGAGGAAAATGTCCCAAATACTCCCCCCATGAACGTCCTCTACCCCCTCTATCTGGCCGGTATCCTGGCAGCCGCGATCCCGATCGCCATCCATCTGCTGACTAAACGCCAGCGTAAACACATTGTTTTCAGCGACCTTTCGTTGTTACGTCAGGTGGATGCCGAAGAAGCCCCGCGAATCCAGTGGGAACACCTGCGCCTCATGATTCTCCGCGCACTCATGTGTGCTGTACTCGCCCTCCTCTTCTGCCAGCCGGTTTTTAAGAAGGGTGAGGGGTTACTCCGCCGGCCGGGGCAGGGAACGGTCGCCGCGATTGTCCTGGATAACAGTCGCAGCATGGGCGCTAGTGAAGGCGGTGTTCTCCGGTTCGAGAAAGCCCGCAAGGAAGCGCTTTCTGTCCTCGACCTCCTCCGCGGAGAAGATGAAGCAATCGCCCTGTTTGCCTCCTCCCGAATCCGTAACAGCCACTCGGTTCCGACCTCCTTTCGTGAAGAGGTCCGCGAGTCGGTCGAATTGGCGGAAGTGACCGAGTTTGCATCAGCCTTTTCACAAGCCGTATCGCTTGCTGTCCAAGCTGTATTGAAATCCCCTCTTCCCAACAAAGAGATTTATCTTTTTACCGATTGTCAGAAGACAGCCCTGCTGCCAGCGCCGACATCCTGGCCCGAGGGCAGCGATGAAATCAGCGGCTATTTCGGTTACCACCCGGATTCGCTTAACCTGCCCAACATGGAACTGGCCAATCTGGATATGGAACCAGTGACCGCGAAAGCTGGCGACAACGTTTCGATCAAGGCAGAGGTGATCGCGCATGGCGAGGATGTTCCTTCCGCGGTTGATGTCGAGCTCCAAGTCGGTCCCACACACAGGCTGCCTCGGAAAGTTTCCATCGTCTCGAACCAGACCTCCCAGGTTGTCTTTCCTGATTTCACCAGGTCCGACCGTCCTGTGGACACTGGCCTCGTTCGGATGCAGGCGGACGTCCTTGAAAGCGATAACGAGCTCCACATGGCTCTTCCCGAATCACGTCCCATCAGCGTTCTGATTACCCAGGGCGCGGGTGATGAATCGACGCTCCTTAACTTTTGGGCCGCCCTCCGGATTCTCGCCACACAACCGATAATACCCGCGATTGAAGCTAAGGGCTCCAAGACCGGAAACGTTCCTCGAGAGTTGATTGAAAGAAGCGCCGATGTTCTGGTCATCGCCAACCCGGGGAAGGTTGATGAGAGATGGATTCGGTCCGTGACCAATTGGATTCGCGAAGGTGGGAACATCGTATTGGCCCTGGGACCGGTCGTCGGAAGCTGGATAAACACTGTTCTCGTTCCCACCTGGATCCCACACCCTGTCAACCGCTGGGACCTGCCCAAGGATCAACCTAGCAGACCCTCCGCTCTTGAATTCAGCCACCCGTGGCTGGATCGCTTCGAGGACCAGGAATCGGCGGATTGGACTAGTGTAAACGTCTGGGGGGGATGGGAGTTTACCGGTGAAGCAGCACGGATAAATCCCCTTGTATCCAATCTGATTGTCCTGGACCGAGAAAATCCGACTCCTTTATTGTGGGAACGAACGATCGGCTTCGGGACATTGCATGTGTGGATGTCCAGCCTGGATGACGCTTGGAACGACCTGCCCAGGGAATCTCTTTACGTTGCGTTTTGGGGAGAATACTTACGGTCTCTAGCCGAAAAGAAAGGACTCCGCCCCTACTTTACCGCTGGACAACAAGTTCCCATCGAAGTCGTTCGAAAAGATGAAAAACCAGCGGAGATTAGAATCGCTGGTCCGGAGGGTAAAGAACATGTCTTGGCTATCTCTGGAGAGGAGCTGATTCAAACTCTCCATTTCTCACGGACCAACAAAGCGGGAGTCTACGAAATCCAATTCAGCGATGAGCGCGTTGAAGAGGTAACTCCACGCGCTTTCGCGGTCAATGTCGAACCGGGTGAGGGTGATTTGACAGCTCTCTCGGTTGAAGAGGTTAAAGCCCTCTACCAGTTTCCGATTCAGAAGATTCACGCCGGCAGTTCACTCGCCGGCCAGATTCATTCCTCGCGTTATGGTTATGGTCTTTGGCCTTATGTCCTGGCATTTCTAGGGCTCATGATGATGCTCGAAGCTTGGTGGGGAAGGGTGGACTGATGCCCTGGATCTTTGAGTCCAAACCAATGGTCGAATGGCGATTTCAGGGCGACCCCGACAGCAGTGAAGGTCTTCCCTCCGAAGGACATCTTTTCGCTTACCCGAGCAAATCCATTCCCTCTCAGCCGTATCCCAGTGATCCTCTCGTCCACTATGTCGATTTCCTCGACTCGTCGGGCAAGCACACAACCCTGGCCAGACTTGAATTCGATGGAGGCTCACAGCGTTGCGCCGAACTGGTGGAACTGTTTTGGTCGCTGGGCCTCCCGGTCATTCTTGAAATGAAATCCCCCGTTCCCGTAGCGAGGCCCATTTGGTTCGAAATCTTTCGTATCCGCGCCATCGAGCTCCCGGAAAGCGGTCGCCTGGGTTGGCAGCCGCTGGTTTCCTGGACCATTGGCAACGATTTCGTAACACTGGAACCGGGCCTGCAATCTTGGCTTGCTTGGACGAATGCGAATTTACCACCACCTTTGCTCCGATTGGACTTCTCGAAAGGGGCTGGGCTTTCACCCGTCCGCCACGCACTCGAGGCCCTTCGAGAGACTACCTTCCCGTATTGGCTACGCTTAGTCTCAATGGATTCGGGAGATCGGCAACCCGGACAATCCCAGGAATGGACCCATCTCCTGGAGGAGCAGACCTATGATCAGACGGAACTACTGGAGACAAAAAAGGTGATCAATCTATTTCCCGCGAGTGGGTCGCCAGACGAGGCATCCGAATAGACCTGCTGAATCTATTTTTGGGCGTAGCCCCCCCCCATCAGAACCCCGCGCGTGAGCGAGGGGATTTTGCATCAGCGTCGGGTCTCCTTGCTCACGCGCGGGGTTCTGATACCCGGTCACCCCTACAAATAACTGTGGAATGCTCTAAAGCTGACGAAGCATTAATTCTGCTCCGGTTCGACCTCCGGCGATGCTTCGGCCTCTTCCGATTCGCGGATCCCCCGCGCGATCTCGGAAGCGCGATTCTCAATCCACGCCTTCGAGCCCGGATCTGTTTTGTCGAGGTAATCCAGCATCGCGGCGATGGTGACCATATTCGCGAGGGCGGCATCCTGGACACGGATCTTTCCCGGTAGTTCGCACATTGAATCCTCCTTATTCGGTGCCATGCGGCAGGCTCTCCAGTGGGCAGCCTTCGCACCTGGGACTCGGCTTACAAAACTGGTGGCCCGTCGCCACGATCTGGGCGTGAAAATCGTTGTAAAGTTCCACATCCTCCTTGCACGCGAGCTCGAACTTTTCCTGCACTTCATCATAGGTTGGATCGGGGTCAAAGTAATAGTGCCGGGTGAAAATGCGTTTGGTATAGGCATCGACAACGAAAACCGATTTCTCCAACGCATAAAGCAATATACTGTCGGCAGTCTCCGGACCAATTCCCTTTACATCCAGCAACTCCTCTCGCAGCCGCTCCAAGTCGGCTCGGCGCATTGCAGCGATTGATCCTCGATAATTCTCATCCAGAAATCGAATAAAAGCCTTCAGTTTCTTCGCCTTCTGATTGAAGTACCCCGACGGCCGAATCCAGGTGGCCAGCTTCTTTTCAGGGACCTCTCTCAATCCATTGACCGAAAGGGTGCGATGCGCCTTCAAGTTCCCGATTGCCTTCTCAACGTTCTTCCAAGACGTATTCTGAGTCAAAATCGCCCCCACAATAATCTCCAACGGCGTATCCCCCGGCCACCAATCACGGTGCCCGAAGTGATTCCGCATGAGGAGATAAGTCTCAATAAGGGGTAGTGATTTAGGCCGCATCGGCATGATCATAGTTCCCCAGTCAGAACTGTCACCTAGGAAATTTCATGCGTTCAATTCACAATCGGTTTCCCGGGACCCTCAGATTATATTGAACGCCACAGAGCATTGCAGTTCAGATAGCCTCCCCCTATAATCACCCCGGTTTTACTCAAATCCCCGTCGGCCTCTGTGACGACGCAATTGAAATAGAGGGACAGTTCCCATGACCACAGCCAATGCGGCGGTTGATCTCCAAAAACTCCAAGAAATCGCGCGAAAAGTACGCATCCACGCCATCAAAATGGTTACTGAAGCCGGTAACGGGCATCCCGGTGGTTCCCTGTCGGCTGCGGATGTTATGACTGTCCTCATGTTTCATGTCATGAAACACGACCCAGAGACCCCCAAATGGCCCGACCGGGATCGGTTTGTCCTGTCGAAAGGACACTGCTGCCCCGCTTGGTATGCCCTTCAGGCGGAGGCCGGCTATTTCCCCGAAGAAGACCTGATGACCCTCCGAAAACTGGGTTCGCCCCTCCAGGGCCATCCGGTGAATACCATGATGGATTCGATGGAGGCCTGCACCGGCTCCCTCGGCCAAGGCCTTTCAGTGTCTATAGGGATGGCACTGGCTGGCAGGTTGGATAAGAAGGATTACACCGTTTACTGTATGATCGGCGATGGGGAAATCCAGGAAGGCCAGGTTTGGGAGGCCCTCCTCTCTGCGCCCAAGTTTGAAATCGACAACCTGGTAGTTATCCTCGACAACAACAAGGGTCAGATAGATGGCCCCGTGGCGGAGGTCATGCCGCTCGATCCGATTATTGATAAACTCGCCGCCTTTAATTGGCATGTGATCGATATCGATGGTCATGACATGGAAGCGATCCTCGCCGCCTTCGATGAAGCCGCCGGCGTGAGCGGCAAACCTGTTTTTATCCGCGCAGAAACGGTCAAAGGCAAAGGCGTGTCCTTCATGGAGGGTGTGATCGATTGGCACGGCAAAGCGCCCAGCCAACAGCAGGCAGAACAGGCGATCGCCGAGCTATCCGCGTAGGGCACGGTTTGGGTTCGCTACCCTGAAAATTTTACTGGTTCCATCTCAAATGCTCCGATTAAATCTCCTTCTCACATTCACCGCGCTCGGATTTCTCGTTGGCTGCGGTCCTGATTCCACCCCTGACACCGAAGAATCCGGCGGCGGCACATTCCGATTCAATGTTCTCGAAACTCCAAACAGTCTCGACCCCGCCTGGATTCGCGACACCGCCTCAAGCGATGTCGGGTCCTCGATCCACGAGGGCTTGGTCGAGTTCGATCCGGTTACCCTCGAAGTGCGCCCGTGCATTGCCGAGAGTTGGGACATCTCGGAGGATGGTCTTACCTACACTTTTCGTGTTCGCCGTGGCGTCCGATTCCACGATAACGGCTGTTTCCCCGGTGGCGTTGGTCGGGAGGTCACAGCCAGAGACTTCAAATACTCATTCGAAAGGGTTTGCGATCCCAGGGTGGCCTCCCCGGGTTCGTGGATGTTCCTCGGCTTTGTCGAAGGCGCGCAGGAATACCGCGATGCCATTGCCGCGCGCCGCGAAGTTGAGCGGAGAAGGTCAAGTGGCGCGATGGAGGAGAGCTCCGATGATCGCTTCCGCAAGGCGACGATCAACGATCTCATTGAAATGTCGATCGCCGGGAACGGAGTCAGTGGCCTTTCCTGCCCCGATGATTGGACCTTTGTAGTTCGGTTGGAAAGGCCCTTCTCGCCCTTCCTCTATCGAATGGGACACTCCTTCTCCTGGGTGGTTCCTCGGGAGGCGGTTGAACATTACGGCGATGATTTTTTTAACCACCCTGTCGGCGCCGGCCCTTTCCAGTTTGTTAAGTGGACTTCCGGGCAGCGGATAGTCCTCCAAAAGAATCCCCACTACTGGGGAAAGGACAAGGATGGAAAGCCTCTCCCTCACCTGGACGGAATCGAGATCACCCGAATTGCCGATACCAATAGCGAGCATTATGAATTGCTTCAAGGTAATCTCCATTTCCAATTTCCGATTCCACTCGACCAATGGGACAACATTTTCAATGAGGACTTAAGCCTAAAACCCGATTACCAGCGCTTCCAAATTCAAAGTGGGGCCAACATGCGGATCGAATATATCGGGATGCTCAATACCGACCCGCTCTTTCAGAACAAGACTCTGCGTCAGGCCCTGAATTACGCCATCAACCGGGAAGAAATAGCCGCCACTATCCTCAACCACCGCGCTGTTCCGGACCACGGCGCGGTCGTCCCCAAGGGGATGCCCGGCTATGAGACATTCGAAGGCCCCTACCATTACGACCCGGATAGAGCGCGCCAGCTCCTGGCCGAGGCGGGTTACCCGAATGCGGAGGGCCTTCCACTGCTGGAGTTGCAACTCAACTCATCCGGCCGCGATAACGAAAAAATAGCTGAGATCATCCAAGGCTACATGGAGGAAATCGGCGTAAAGGTATCCCTTCAGGTCGTCGACTGGAGGGTTCACCTGGACACAGTCCGGGAGGGAAAAGTGCCTTTCTACCGAATGGGATGGCTCAATGACTATCCCAGCCCCGAAAACTCGCTCATGCTTCTGGAAGGGCATAATCATCCTCCCGATGGTGAAAACTACGCCTGTTACAAGAACCCTGAATTCGACCGATTTTTCGCCGCCGCCCTCGAATCAACCGATCCCGCCGAACAGAATCGCCTCTATCGAAAGGCGGAGGAGGTCGCCGTCGCGGATGCACCCTGGATTTTTCTCTATTTCCTCAAACGATACCGTCTCGTGGCGCCCGAGGTGAGGGATTTCCCCATGAACGCCATCGATCGCAGATACCTCAAGTGGGTCTGGCTCGACAATGCCAAATGATCTCTTCGCCTATATTGCTCACCGAGTCTTAGCTGCGATTCCCATCCTCATCGGCGTAACCTTGCTGACATACATCCTTGTCGAAGGCACCGCTGATCCTGAAAAGTTGCTCCAAGGTCAAAGGAGCGATCAGGCCTCGCTCGAAGCGATCCGGGAAAAGTTCGGCTTCAACGAACCGCATTGGAAACGCTACCTGTCGTTTGTTACCGGAGCCATCCAAGGTGATCTCGGGCGTTCTCTTGCGTTTAACTTCGATGTTGCCGAAGAAATCAAAAACCGGTTTCCGGCAACCGCGCTCCTGGCGGTCACCGCCCTTCTCATAGCGGTTTTCGTGGGTGTCAGCCTGGGTATTTTTTCGGCCCTTTACCAATCCAGGTGGCAGGATGGACTCGCCGGAGTCGTTGCCTTGATCGGAATCAGTTTTCCGATCTTCGCATTAGCGGTTTTCTTACAACTGATTTTCTGTGTACTGCTCCCGTGGCTACCGGTGACAGGTTATGTCGAAGAACGAGGGTGGGTGGCTCTCATCCTGCCCGCCGCCGCGTTGGGAACCCGCCCCATGGCCGAGATCACACGACTGATGAGGTCTTCCATGGTCGAAACAATGCGCAGCCAATATATTACCACCGCGCGAGCCAAGGGACTCTCGAGATTCCAAGTCCTTGTCAAACACACCCTGCGAAACGCCGCCAATCCGGTCCTCACCGCCATCGCGGGATCATTGGCCGAACTGATGGCCGGCACTTTTTTCATTGAGATCATCTTCAACTGGCCGGGAATCGGAAAACTCGGGTTCGATGCAGTGACCCGTTCGGACCCTTTCCTCCTTGAAGGAACAGTTCTGGTCGCAGCGGTCTTGTTCATCATCGCGAATCTGATTACGGACATTCTCTATTCCCTGGTGGATCCGAGGGTGCGCCTGAAATAGGCGAAAGAGTACCACGTAACCGTGAGTCGTAGTCGTAGGGTGTGTCAACGACGGGTAGTTTCAGTCCCTGGATCGATCTACAAACTTTGTCCCCGTTGTTGACGCACCACTCGTTCAGCCGCAATTGGTGCGTTCATAACGCGACTATCGTGTGAGGAGAAACCGAACCGAGTAGATGTGTTATGGACACACCCTGCGTACTTTCCCCGTCATTCCCGACCACGAGCGCGCTACACCGCTATCTTAATTGCGTTAGACTACCGTAAACTGCTATTTCTGAGAAATTCGATGAAGAAATACCGGCTGGCAAAGAAAACCGTTGACGTTAGCGTTGGGGAATCTGTTCGAATCATCCGTGAGCTCCAAGAACTCAGTCAAAATGAGCTCTCTGAGCTCACTGGAATACCGCAGTCCACCGTCTCCGCTATTGAGAATGACCGGATCCAGCTCGGGGTCGAACGAGCCAAAGTGCTGGCCAGGGCCCTAAAGTGCCACCCAGCGGTGATCGTTTTTCCCGGTTGGGATACCAAAGCACAATCAGCAGCCTGAGTGCGGCAATCGCTGAATGGAATCTAACTATCCTCCTTCTCCTCCAACTTCCGCTCCTTCACACGCTGCTTCGCTTCACTGGTTGCCCGCGCCCACTCAACATCCTCGTAGTTCACATGCTGGAGCGTCCCCGTAAGGGTCTCGGGAAAGTTTTCCTGCAAGAGTCGGTGCATCTCCTGCGCGATTCGTCGATACCCCGGATGCCCTTGGACGCCGCTACGTAACTCGATGAAGTGGCAGGCTTCCCGGAAGTTCATCTCCATCAGATAACGCATACGGTATCCCAGCAACACGGGATACTGTGCCACCCAACGACCGTATTTCCTGGCGAGGTCATGCTGAAGGCTTTCCACCTCGCCCAGGACTACCTCCACCTCGTCGTTGAACATCTCTAGTAAATCCGGCGGCCATTCGAAGCCCAGGTCGGTTGCCAGAAGCTGACGGTGCTGCGACAGCATTCGATGTCTCTCCAGGTCTCGATAGATACCGAAATCCGTTTCGAACTCAAACATCAGTGGATACCCCGTCTCAAAAGCACGCGGAAGTTTGTCCCGCCGAGTGGGGCGAGCTCCCACAATTTTATTGATCGTCTCGCCCGCGTTATCGAAGGCCTGTGCCAGCGAGGCGAACGTCCGGTTAGAGTGGGGATAGAGCAGAAGCGTGGCAATTCGACGCTGAAAACCCGTGCGAGAGGCTTTCTCATCAATGAGTTTGACTCGGTTTTCCCAGGACCCTGATCTCGCCTCCAACAAATATTCCTCAGCCAGGCTCTCCGCACGGTTCCTCGATTCGACCAGAAAATCGTTCCGTCCCCCGCGCTGAACATATCGCGCCATCTTCCGTTCCAAAGCCCTCTTCGCCTTATCGCCCAGTTCGGTCATTTCCTCAAGAGGATGCGAACGCAGGTGCGTGATCAGGTTCTGATAGGCTCTCCCGTTTCCATACATACCCACATGAGTCAGCGTGGCCGCCGGCAGCAGCGCACGAACACAATCGCAGGCTTTGGTGCGGATGTCGGACCTCCACGTGGTTCGGAACGCTTTCTGGTCGTTCTCATCGGAAAGCTCCCTGTACTGCCTTTGGATCCCGTCCCCCACAACATCATATTGAGCTGTCTCTAATGGTTTCCGCGATTCGTACATAGGGACCAACCGCTCAAGAATGCTCACGTATGTCTCGAAAACCGTGTCCAGAACCTGTCGGTATCGACCTACATCCTCCGGCTCCAGTGCAGAGGGGACATGGTATCTCCAGTTTCCGCCTGCATCCTTTTGGTCGTAGAATACATAGCGTGTCGATTGTTCGATCGGGGAAAGGCCGATCCGGCGGTCTTCGATTTCTTTTGTAGCAAGGTTGGAAACATCCTCCATCGAAAGGTGCGCCCCCTCCAACTCCCCCACCGAATCGTCTCCGTAGGCGATCAGCACACGATCAATTAGCACATCCGCTCGCTGGGGATCGAGCTGGCCTTCCTTGATGAACTCCTTCAGGAAAGTTTCCTTGAACCCGCCGCGGGCACGGCTGTAGCGCGCGTAAACAGCCCCCACCATCCCGTCCAGGCCGCTCACCGTAAACACATTGCTATCAAGGGGATAAATGTAAGGTTCCAGAGCGTCGGCTTCTTGCGCCGGGGCAGAGTGATCAGGTTTTGGAACCAAGTCGTTCTTGCTCATTTGAAAAGCTGCGGCCGTTGTCTCTACTCGGAAGGAGTGGCCTCGAGAGACTCGGGCGCGGACAGCTCCGGGTCTTCTCCTCCCCCCTCAGTACCGAATCCGGTTTCGTTGAGACTATCCTCTGAGGGCGGCAACATCTCCTGGTGAGCCCGCGGCCCTGGGAAAAGGTCTAATCCAGTCACATCCGGATTCGAACGAAAATCTGTCTCATTGCCCCCCCTAAGGGCTTCTCGGAATCGCCGTCTTCCTTCCTCTGTAACGCCGAAAAGGTCCGGGCGATTCAGTTTGTCGGGGGGAGGCTTCTTGAATTTGGTATCCGGGGGTACCAAGTTGAATAAAACAGAGTCGGCCAAATCTTCAGCCGGGATCCATCCGAATTTCTTATTGTCCCCTGCATAAACCTCAATCTGTACCCAGTCTCCTTTATGATCGAGGACAATGACTTCACTCCCCTTTGGGACTTGGATGGTCACCTTGCCGTATTTCTCCGGCTTTTCAAGCAACAAAACATTTTCGCTCCCGACCAGGGCGCTTTCACCCGTCATGTGTTCGATCCGGTGAACAGCGTAATCCGAATATTGAAACAATCGGTCTTTGCCCCGCACAGTTACCCGGTCGGCTAGAACACTAACAAACCCCACTCGTGTTTCTCCGTTCGTTAGATACACATTGGAGATAGACCATCCGGGTAAGGACAGCAAGGTCGACAATAGGCCAGCAATGGCGAAACTAATTACCCAATATCTCATTACAAATAGATTCCAGCCAATCTTTCCCAGCCGCACCGCTTGATTGGCAACGGTCGGAATAAGTAGCACCTCCACCCATAAACAGGAACCCCGACCGGCTGGACGTCGAAAAAGGGGCGGGAGTGTGCCTCCAAGTATAATTTCTTTATGATTCCGCCACGAGGGGTCGGAATAGTCCTAACGGATTAGTCTTCCAGGGAAATGCCAGAATTACAAGTTGAAACAACTCGGGAAGGGAACTACGCCACAGTCGCCTTCGTCGGTTCACTCGAGGCGGCGACTTTGCCCCAATCAAAGGCCATCCTTGATTGGCTGCAGAAAACTCACGAGGGAGGCGCTTCCATCAATCTCTACGAGTGCGAGTATATCGACCAGAAGGCAGTGGAGCGCTTAATGGAAGTACGAAAAGTCTTCCACGATCAGGCCCGCCCGTTTGTCCTTTATGTCCGACCGATGAGTTTTGTTGCCCACCGCACGAATGAATTACCCCAGGCCCAGGAGGTTCCCCCTTCCATCGCCAGAGCCGGCGAAGGAAGGCTTGCCGAGAAAAGATCCGCGCGCCTGGCTCAATGGCGGGCGGAGAAACCGATTCAGTCCCTTGGACAACAAAAGGTTCCAACACCCGCCGCGCCTAAAAAAAGAGCGGAGAAAAAGACTCCGGTTGAACAACCACCCGCCGACCCTGAATTAATCCCCCTCGACTACATCCGTTTGGCCACCCTCGCCGGGAAGGACGAGCGAGTCATCAACCGGATTTTGGAAACCTATAGCAGTTTGCTCGAGCAAGGTGGGTTTTCGACCGCTACCGATGGTCGCGGGGACACGCAGCTTTCGTTGGATGCCAAGAGGGTCGCTTTCGAGTTACGCCTTGATCCAAGATTGGTCCGGACAGTGATCGAATCGATTAACAGCCAAATCTCCGATGCCCTCAGCGCCGACTAAAAAAGAAAAGCCCCTCTCCACAGAATGGATCGGGGCTGTTCCTACGGTCTACTGTGAAAGCCTGCTTACACACCCAAGTGTACTCGCCCCTTAATAGGGAGGAGCCTTTCCTGGATCTACCGGCTGAGGGTAGGGGGGCACCCCAACCACCTCGAATCGGTCGGTAGATGACGCCCTGTATGGATTAGGATGAGCTGGTTAATATTCGGATATGGATTGGGTTAAGTCCGAACCAGCCGATTCTTCCTCACTGTCTTCCGTAGATAATGTTTCGGGAAGCCTTCCCGACAAGCTGAGTCACCAAACCGGACCCAACGCCGGATATATAAACAGAATCGCGACCTGATTTCAACAGGAAAATCACGACCGCCCGATCAGGAGGATTTCCCGAACCTAAATTGCTAGGATATCCAACAAGACCATGAGCTTTTTCCCCCTCCACAACGTCTATAGAGATGAGGACCACATTGAAAAGCGAGCGAAAAGGCCCTTGGACGATACCACCCTGGCAGCCGCAGCCGCCCGCGGGGACCAAGAAGCCTTCGAGGCCCTCTTCGAGCGCTACAAGCGGTATGTCTACAAGCTGTCGTACAAGATCGCCTTCAATGAGGAGGACGCGCTTGATATCACTCAAAATGTCTTTGCCAAGGTGGCGCTCCGGATTGGCCAATTCGATGGCCGTGGAACTTTCCGCGCCTGGCTGGCGACAACCACTGCCCGTGAGGCGATTGATTTCATCCGATCCCCGGGACGCCGTGAGGTTCCCGTCGATCCGACCACCCTCTGGGAGGTCATCGAACCCGGCAAGGAACGAAGTCCAAGAGCGCAATACGAACAAACGGAAGAAAGGCAGCGAGTGGAGCAGGCCATGAGGCAGTTATCACCCCAACAACGCGCCATCTTGGGGTTGCAGCTCCTCGAAGACCTCGGCCCAAAGGATATCGCCAAGCGTCTGGAGTTACCCCCACGCCAAGTCCGCTCCCAACTCCACCGCGGCATAAAAAAACTGAAAGGATTGCTGGAATCGTAGGGTGTGTTAATAATGCGCGCATCAACCTTTCGCTTTCATCTATATCTTTGTCCGCATTATTAACGCACCACTCAATACTCGTAACGTAACAAACTTTCGGAGTAGAGCCTTTAGGCTCATTTCACCCTGCGCTCACCTGAGCCTAAAGACTCTACTCCGAAAGCTTAACCAACAACACCTACATCGGAGGAATCAAAATGAAACAAAACAAACCACCCAATGAAATCATCGAACAAGCGAAAACCTGGTTCAACCAAGACGCCCC
>Ga0310121_10003839_pt1 | contig 13551 bp, 11 predicted proteins | sample CB27_Tmax_986_MG_FD_203504 | JGI IMG/M metagenome (GOLD analysis project Ga0310121, IMG submission 203504) | Marine microbial communities from Western Arctic Ocean, Canada - CB27_Tmax_986 | ecosystem: Environmental > Aquatic > Marine > Oceanic | place: Canada: Western Arctic Ocean | collected... | reverse complement strand
CGTCGAGCGACTTGAGGAGGCGTTGCGCCGCGGCGCCACATCGCAGGCAGAAAAAGAGGGTCGGATCACAACGCTCATCCTGATCACACACGACCGCATGTTGCTCAACGACCTGGTCGATCAGCTTCTGATTCTCGACGGTCAAGGTGGCGTACTTCATTTCCTGGGCAGTTTCGCGGATTATGAGCGGGCACAGTCGCGGCACAATGATCCGACCAAGCCCTCGCGCCAGCAAACTGAAACATCGCGCAAGGTGAAACGCAACACCGCCAAAACACAGAGCAGAGGCAACGCTCTCACGAAATTGAGCCAGGAATCGCTCGATCAGCAAATCATGGACATCGAAACGGAACTGGCCGAGATCGATCGGCAATTGGCCGACCCAGCCGCGTATGGAGATGGCCAGCGTATCAAGGCATTGCAGCAACGCCGCGGCGAACTCGCCGACAAGTTGTTTCCGCTCGAGGCCGAGTGGTCTCGACGGGCCGAACCATCTTCGGAGTGAAGCCGGGATGAAGTGAGTTGTACCCGCCGCAGCCGGGCTGGATTACTGTGTCGGAGCCTCGGACGGCGTGCCCGTGTCGGCCAGACCGGTCGGCGGACGGGGGTTTGCCGGCTCGTGCGTCTTCCAGAATTGCGCCTTGTCGAGCAGATTCAAAGGTCTGTCATAGGGCTGCCATGTATATTGCTGCTGATCGGCAAACAGATCGTTGGCGTGTTCGTCACCCCACTTGAGCCATTTTGCTGGCGCAAGCCCTAAATCCTGACCGGTCAGCGTGCTCAACGACCGGCTGGCTGTGTACGCCACGCCAAAATCAGGATCGTTCACCAGGCCGACCAACGCTTGAAACACGGCCGAGTCCGGGTACTGCCCCAGCGCCTTGGTCGTGCCCATGCGCACGTCGGGATCGCTGTCGTTTGTGGCCGAAGCGATCAATGCTTTGGCGACCTTGGGATTGTGAATCTTCTGCAGCGCCTTGGCCGCCTCCCAACGCACAAAGGTGACATATTCATTCTCATCGAGGTAATTGGCTATCTCCTCGGCGTCCTGCGGCTCACCATGCCGGCCCAAGGCACGCAGGCTGGCAGCGCGGATCGACTTGTCCGGGTGTGTCACCAAAAGCCGGTAAGCGTGCAGATATGGCTCGGCACCACCCCATTTTGCAGCGGAGACCACCTCGACCGCCTGGCGCCGAACGTCCGGATCGGTCGTCGGATTGATCATCTCCCGGGCAACCTCATGCGGCTGTTTCAATTTCATCGGGTCGATAAACAGTGATAAGGGCCCTCCACCCGCGTCACCGCCCCATGCCGTGCAGCCGGCGATCGAGGCCGTCACCACCGCGAGCATCAGTGCAACCTGGGAAGAGCGTTTGTCGACCATGGACGGGCAGTCTATCGTCAAGGGCGTGAGGAGGCACATCAAATTTGGCGTTCATGCGGCAACGCCCCGGATCCATGCGAGGGGCCATACCTGGCGTGGACTGCTGCAACTGGTGAACCTGTAGATACTTGCGATGGTGTTTGCGGCATTGAGCAATACGTGGATGATCATCTTTTCTGGCCCACGCGGCGAAAAACAACGAGCACCGCAGCACAATCGTGGCCGTGGCACCGTTGGAACTGATGATGTTTATCGTGAACCCGCCGTTGGACCTTGGTCCGGCCGTTTGGCTAGCGATGATGCATGCTATCGCTGCCATCGCCATGACGTACGCTTTGATGTCAATCGGACATGTCCGCGGTCTTATGGACATCAACAGGGCCCTGCACCCTAGCCAACACCTGATAACATGTCGCGCCGATAATCAGGGCGCCACCCAGTAGCGCTTGTTTGCCCGGCCGTTCCGCCTGAAACAGCAGAAACACCCACAGAGGATTGAGTACCGGCTCGACCAGTCCGATCAGCGAAGCGCGCATCGCCGTAATGTAGCGCATGCCACGGCTGTAGATCGCGTACGCCAGCCCGATCTGCACACTGCCGAGAAAGACGAGCACCAGCCAGTCACGCCAACCGCCACCCATGAATCGATCCGGCTGATCCACGCCATCGGCGAACATCATCGGCAGGCATATCAGCAGAGCCAAAGCGTTACCGCAGACGACCGCAGCCTCGCCACCCCGACCGCGCAGCCAGCGCAGACCCATGATTGCCAGGCCGAACGTGACCCCTGCCCCAAGCGCTATCCAATTTCCCTCGACGATCAGCGGTGACAACGTCGTCGGCTCCGCCGGATGCGTAAAGAACAACGCCAACCCCGCGGCACACGCGAGCATCGATACCACGTCACGACCTCGGATCGACTCGCGAATCAGCACCGGCCCCAACAGCAGGATCCACAACGGTGCACTCGACTGAATGAAGATCGTGTTGGCCGCCGTCGTCGTCTTCGTGCCCCAGACGAAGCAGACAGTCGTCCCGGCAATGGCAGCGCCCACCAGTACCACCCGCCACGACCAGTAGCGCCTCGCCTCGCCGATCAGAAGAAAGACAGTTACCGCCGCGATGCCGCCACGCAACCCGCTTAATTGCCACGCGCCGAGTTGACACAGCTTGATACCCACTCCACCCAGTGACATCAACACTGCAGCAGAGAGAATCAGCAGGCTTCCCTTGATGGTAGATGGCAGGGACAAGCTATTTCCTCGGCCCGGTCAACGCTGCACCTCCCACAGATAACCGGATCGCTTCGGGTTGTCCGTTTCACCGACGAAAATACTGTCGCCGACAAACGCGATGTCGTGAGGGCGGTAACAGATCGTGCCGTCGCACTCAAGCCGTTGCAAGACAGCGAAGCTGTTGCGCTGCCGATCGTACGAGTAGATAAATACGTTCCAGTCATCGCCACAGGTTCCGTAGAAAAGCCCGTCGTCACCCATGATCAGCGCGGGCATGCGGGGGTACGGCGACGGGCGGCCCAGGTATTCGCTGTCGCCGGTCTTCGGATCCAGACGCGCCAGTGATCCGGTCTCCAGCGCCACGTACAGATACCCGTCCCCACCGTTGAACATGCAGTCGATCGGCCCGGCGCCGGCGTACATGTAGCTGTCGCCTCCCTCGGGCAACTTCTTGCGCGTCCAGATGATTTCGTTTATCGAGGGATCATACTTGAACAGATAATGCTGATCCCGGCCCCAAGTAGACCAGATGCACCCGTCGTCATCGATCGCCGAGATGTGAGAAATCGAGCCGGGCAACGCATGAAAAATCGTCTTGCGCTGATCCACGTCGAAGACGTAAAACGAAAAAGTGTGATAGGTAAAACCGTACAGCAGCCGCCGCTGCGGATCGAACCGGATTGTTTGCGTGTACTCGTGCTCGAGCGGGATTCCCAATGACTCGATCGCGTTCGTTTTCGGGTCGTATCGGAAGATCGGCGCGCCGGGCGCCTTGGCGTATTCGTCTTCGTTATGCAGACCGGACGACACGCCGAGAAAGACATCGTCGCGAACATCGTACTCAAGCGAGCGATGGATCTTGATATCGTAAGTCCCGCCTATCCGCGGGTAGTCGAGGTCTTTGAAGGTGTGCGTGCTCGGATCGAACCGCCAGAGGATCCGGTTGCGCATGTGCGTCAAGCCCAGGTAGAGCATCCCGTCGTGGTGAGGGCGCAACGTGGTAAACGAAAAGTTGTGCTCGGCGATTACCGGATCGTTACGCAGATCATTGAACGACGCATCAGATAGATTGATGTCCGCCTTGTTGATGTCCACGTCAGTGTTGCGATGGTATCTGACCCTCATTTTATAACTCCACCTGATGTTGTGGCCTGATATTGCAGGTCGGGCAATGATTCTTGAGTTGTTCAATGCGCGCTTTCCACAGTTCCTTTGCCTTCACGAGTGTAGACGGCGCTTTACCGATCTTGCCGCGGCGCTGGCGACGGCGGCGGTTGAGAATATCGTCGAGCTTGCCCGGGTCGATGGGACATTGGCGGCTGCGAAATGCCAACCCGGGCACGACCTGCACATCACCATTGGGCATCACCACCCGGTCGCGGAACCCGAACGAGTCGTTACACCGGCAAGGCACGGCATTTTCGGCGACGTGAAACGCTGTTGTCGCGATATGCCCGACACCCAACGACAGTATGTAGCCGCCGGCGTGGATCAACTGCCCGACCGGATCATCCTGTGAAAACACGCCGGCTTCGAGGTGGCCCTGACAATACGCCTGGGCGCGCGGACCGATTGCCGCCACCGCATGAGTCCCGTGCAGGCTGCGCACCGCGTCGCGGCGGCGCCACATCGCGTCGGGGATTGCGCCGTTCATGGTCGGAGTCGTCAGCGGATTGAACACCTTCGCCCGACGGTGGTTGAAAGATGGCATCAGCAGCGTGCCCGACTTGCCTATTATACCCAGCAACCCGTCGATCACCGTGGCCGCTCCGCCCTCGACGTGGCCGATACTCGACAGCGAACTATGCACCATGACGTCCATGCCACGCGCCAACCCGAGGTCGCGAAGATCGCGCACCAGCCGGGGCCGTCTGACCATTTCTTTCGGATCTATCATGTCGACGTAACCAAGTTCGGCGTGCGCCTCGAAGAACATGGCCACATCGGCGACCGCCATTTCCTTGCCGTGTTCGCACTTGATCGCGTTGGTAATCTCTGCAAGCGTTCGCTGCCCGTCCGCCCAGAACAGGTCCCAATGCTCAATGCCTGATTGTCGAATCTTCTCGGCGATCGGTCCGGGCGTGTTCTCGAGCGTGGGCGACAACAACGCCTTGCGTCGCGGCACGCGTGCCGCATCACCACGAGGGCGGCGTTTCGGTGCGGTGCGCCGGTCACCACCAGGCAGCCGTTGCGCGTACGACTGCAATTGCGTGGCGATCGATTGCCGGTCGCCGCCCCACAACCACCGTTTCATCTGCTCGATCGACACGCGATGCTGCTGGCGCAGATAGTCCCCCGCTCCACCCCGCTTGCGGCGTAGAGCCCGTGCAAAGAAACCCGTCTCCGCCTGCGCCAACTCCATCACCTCGTCTGTGCCGGCATCGGCAAGGTAATACAGGTAGGCTGCCATCGCCGCGGCGCAAAGCCGCAGTCCACGCGGACTGACCAGCTTGATCGTGTCCGCCGAACTGTGATACTCGTCATATGGCGATTCGATGCCCCGAAGCGTGGTCAGCCACGGGCAGGGAAAACCGTATTGGGGATCGCCGACAAGCGTGTCACAGGTCGAGACGAACGGCTCGTGGCCCAGCTTGTAGCCGGGATTATCGATCCGCAGCGCCGCGCGCAATGCCTCAGCGCCGATGCGGTTGACAAACCCGGCGGACATCGGCACCGTCGCATACCAGCCAAGTCGCCCGTCACACACCGCTGGCTTGGCACCCACGCTGTCGATCACCACGCCCGCCAACGGCGGCTCGTAGCGTTTCACCCGCTCGATGTACGCGAAGAAACCGTAACACTCGAAACCGTGCAACAAGCGGATCGAACGCCTTGGCCTGGCAAGCTTGCCGGATGCGATCAGCGATTCGAGTACTTGGGCGATCTCGATACACACCGCCGTGCCCGAGGCGTTGTCCAGCCCGCCCGGCTCGTGGGTATGCGAAAGGGCCCAAACCTCGTTCTGTGGATCGTCACGACCGGCGACGACGCCGCTGACCACATCGTGACTACCGGCATAAGGGCGTATATCGGCCTTGACATGCAACGTCAGCGGTCCGCGATTGGTGTGGAGCGAGCGCAAGCACTCACCTTGGTTGGCCGAGATCACAAATGCCGTCAGACGCACCGCGCCCAGCTCGATCGCGATGCCTCCCCACCCCATCCGCTGCCATTTGATGGCGTCAGGATTGTTGGGCACGGGCTGGTCGCTGATCACGCAGGCGGCGGCCGCGTGGCACAATGCTGCCAGATGGTCGCGCGGGTCCAGGCGGGTCAGCACCGCCTTGCCGCGCAAGCTGCCGGCGGGCAGCCGGCCAAACTCGGCCTCATCATCGACGATCACCATTTCGCATCGCGTGCCGCCCGACGGCATGGCCGCGCCCCACATCACGCCATGAAACGGGTCGGTGCGGTAGTCGAGCACACGACGGCGAACCGGGCACACAATATCGACGGTCGCCGAGCGAAAGTCCGATGCCTCGTGGATCACCCACCGTCCCGAGCCGATGCACCCGCCGGTCGCCACGGAATCGACCTCGACCCGGGCGCCCGCCGACTCGTAAGCCCGCCGCAATGTCGCCGTCGTTTTGCTGAATCGGTCAAAGGAGTTACACCTATCGCTGGCAACGATCGCCGACAATCTTTTCATCATCCGCCGGGCGCCGGCGCGGCGGTGTAGCACGGGCAGAATCTCCGTACAGAGTCGCCGGATCGATTTGCAACGAGAATAGCTCATGGCGCTATCATATCGACGTTGGAAGCGTTGCACCGCGGTCTATTTCAGCTGCTGGCACTGCGGTAGCTGCGTAGGGCAAGGATGAAGATGCGCCGGGTGAGCCACAACGCTGCCACTGTCGCGAAAATTGCAAATCCAGCGAGATACCACTTTTCGCGATCGAGCTGCATGGCCATGAAACGGGCCGGCACGTTGATCGCTACGAGTACGGGAACCAGAAAGGTCAAAAGCCACCGCAGCGGATTGCCCCATGTGCCGTTGTAAATCTCCATCGGGTAGCGCGAGAAGTTGGTGATGTAAAACCAGAAATCGTACAGCGACTGATTACGCCCCATCCAGATGCTCGTGCCCGCCAGGCAGATCATCACGCTGTACATGATCGCCACGCCGCAGACGATATAGATCGGATATAGCACGATCGCCGCGGCACCGGGCACGTAATTTAATTGCGACAGTGAATACGCCAGCAGCAGCAGCCCGAAGCCGAAGTTACTGAACGCTGACCATTCGATGCGCTGGAATGAAACGAGAAACTGCGTGTCGATCGGCTTGAGCAGGGCAAAGTCAAGGTTGCCCGTGCGGATCATCTCGCTGAACTCCTGGGCGTTGGGCATGACGAACGCCTGCATAAGACTGTTGACTAACATCGCCGTCGACAGGAACACGAAGTACTCGTATTTGTGCCAGCCCGTGCCCTTGCCGATTTCGTCGGCGTAGTTGAATATCAGAACGTAGAAGCAGAGGGTGACGCCCATCCAGAGCACCGAGCCGACACACTGAATCAGGAAGTTCGTTTTGAACATCATGTCGCGCACCAAGCTGTTGCGCGCAAACGTGCGAAAGACTGCCAGATAACGTGGCCATGCACGTCTCATTGTCAACCACCATATCCGCTGTAGCGACGCACACCGAAATAATAGGTGACGCGGCAGATGACCATGAATAACACGACCCAAGCGAGTTGCACACCCAATTCGTACGCCAGCTGCGGGCCCGAGACCTTACCGAGGAACACCGCCGCGGGGAAGTATGCCAGGTACTTAAACGGAAGCACATTGAGCGGCGCCTGCCATGCTGACGGCAACAGGTCCAGCGGAAACATGTGGCCTGACAATACGAAATTGAGCAGCATGTAGATAAACAGCAGCGAGCTGACTTCGAGGAACCAGAACGAGACCAACCCGATCGTGGCCTCGAGGAAAAAACCCAGCAGAAATGCAAGGATCAGCGAAGCGATAAAGGCCAGCAGCGTCGGCGCATCAGGCCAACCCGGAAAATACCCGCGACAGAGATACAACACCAGGACAAATGCGCTCATCGAGACCAGGTAATACACCAGTTTGTGCGCAATACGCGTCAGCAACAGGAAGCCGATCAGGTCCACGGGCTGAATAAGAAACTTCTTGATCTCGCCGTTGCGTACCTGCAGCGCGATGCCGGAGGCGAGGGCCGGCATGCTTGAAAACGCACGGCCGATCATCACCAGCAGGTAGTAGGCAACAAAATCTTCAAACCGAAAGCCCGCGACGTTGTCGCCGTGAACCGCCTCGAAGATCGCCGACCATAGAAAAATCTGCGTCACAATGGGCAGAAATCGCATCAGCGTAGCAACGGCAAAGTCCACGCGATACACCAGACGCTCCTCGAGGCTGATCTGCAGGATCATCCACCAGGTGTGCATCCGCGCCATGTGGCCGTGCAGGATGCCGTGGTCCCTTTGCATCTACTCGTCGTCCTCTTTCACGTCCGCCATGCTGAATGCGTCGGCAATCACCTCCTCGAGCGGCGGGTCTTCGACACTGACGTCCTCGATCTCTTCCTGAGACAGAATCTCCCCGACCACCGCCGTCACCTTGCCACGATCAACCCGCAACCGAACGCGTGGTGCCTGCTGCTCGATCACCTGTCCAAATCGTGACAGGTCGGGCACACGCTCGTTGGCGAACTGCAGCGTCACAATCTTGTGCCCACCGAATCGATCAGTGATGCCCGACAGTGAACCGTCATATATGATCCGCCCGTGTGAAATGATCACGACTCGCTTGCACAGCGCCGCGACATCCTTCATGTAATGACTGCTCAGCAGGATCGTGACGTGCCGTGATTCCTGATAATGGCGGAGAAACTTCTGAACGTTGTGTTGAGCAATGACGTCGAGCCCGATCGTCGGCTCATCGAGAAACAGCACTTCGGGTGAGTGCAAAAGCGCTGCCACCAGTTCCATCTTCATCCGCTCGCCCAACGACAGCTCGCGCACCGGCTGGCCGAGCATCTGCGCGATGTCCAGAAGGTCCACCAGTTCGTCGCGAGTCCGCTCGAACTGCTCGGGGTCGATCTGGTAGATCTGCTGGTGCAGCCGGAACGACTCTTGAGCCGGCAGGTCCCACCAGAGTTGGTTCTTCTGCCCCAGGACCAGTGCGAACCGTTTGCGATAGTCCAGTTCCCGCTTCCAGGGCACGTGCCCCATCACCGTGGCGGCGCCCGAAGTCGGGTTGATGACGCCGGATAGAAGCTTCAGCGTGGTGGTCTTGCCAGCGCCGTTGGGCCCGAGAAATGCGACAAACTCGCCCTGCTCGACGCGCAGGTCGATGCCGCGTACGGCCATGACGTCGCGGTACTTTCGCCGAAACAAGCCACGCACCGACGCACGCAGCCCCTCCGGTTTCTGATAGATTCGGTAGGTCTTTGCCAGTGCGTTGAGTTCAATGATGGCCATAAGTGCGTTGCTTCTGGAAGGTGATGAACACGGTGAGTTTAGCCGACGTACCACCGCCGTGTCGACCAATCAAGCCACGCGAGACGTACCGGCCTATCCGCCAATGAATCGATAGATAGCTGCGGGTTTGAGGTCGGCCACGAGCGTGGGGCCGGCCACCTGGCGGTCGTCGAGCAGTGCGGCGGCGGCGAGGTACCCGCTGCGAACCGCGCCCTCCATCGTGGCGGGCCAGCCGCTGTTGCACCAGTCGCCGGCCAGGTAGAGATTGGTGATTGCACCTCGCGCATCAGGCCGAGCAGCATTGATCCCGGGCTGAGCCGAAAACGTGGCTCGCTTCTCCTTGATCACGCGATGCTGGACAATTCGGGCGCCCTTGGCAGCGGGCAGGGCGCGACGGGTCTCGGCGGCGGCCATGTCGGCGATCTCGGCCGCCGGTTTGTCGACCAGATGGTGCGCGGCGCTGATCACACCGTGAAGGTGCTGGCCCTTACCCCCCTGTTCACCCGTGTCACCGCTCAGTGCGGCGGCACAATCCTTGTTGAACAGCCACTGCAACGGACTCTGTGTCAGGATCAGGTGTGGCAGTTTCATGACCGGTCGGTCGAACCAGAGATGAATGCCGATGATCGGACTGACTTCGAACGCGCCAAGTTGTCGAAGCCGCGGATCGATCTGTCGAGCTTCAGGCGGACACAGCTTGTCCAGCCGGTCGAACGGCAGCGCGCTGACAAACCCCTCGGCGGTCAACTGCCGCCCGCCATCGATGTGCAACGTGCGCACCTGATCGCCATCGAGTGACAATCGCTCGGCACTGGTCGCCAACAGGACGGTGCCGCCGGCTGCTTCGATTACCTGTCGGGCCGAGTCGTATAGGTTCACCAGCGGCACATTGGGCACACCCATCACGTAAGCCTGCTCGTTGGCCAAAAAACCCTCCGTAAATATCTGCATCGCGTAGTCGGCGGCGACGTATTGCGGCAACTCGTTGACCGCGCTGATGATAATGACGGACCAGAATTTTTCGACGGCTCGCACCGGCTGACCATTGGCTTTGAGCCAGTCCGTGAAGCTGCGATCGTGCCATTGCTTCCGACCAGCGACTCCCAACCGCATCATGGTAAACAGGCCGCGTGCGATGGCCAGTTTCTCTGCCAACGTCAACGACGCAAACGCCAGCAGCGAGCCGGTCATGTGAAGCGGAGCCGGCAGATCATCCGCTTCCAATACGTCCAGCCGACCCTGGCCGTCAAGAAAATACAGGCGACGATGCCAGGCAATGCAGTCGGCCACGCCCAACCGCTTGTAAAGATCGATCAAGTTCGTGCAACAACCCAGCAGCACGTGCTGGCAATTGTCGAGCAGTTGTTCATTGGTCGGATCCACAAAGCTGGTCGCCCGCCCGCCCAGCCGCTTGCACGTTTCGACCAGCGTAACCCGCGCCCCCCGATCCGCCAGGCGCACAGCCGCCGCGATGCCCGCCAGCCCACCGCCGATGACGACGACGGGTGGGTCGGTGGTTGATGATCGGTGACCGGCGATTGGGGTTGTGTTCATGGAGTGTGTGGAACAAGCGAGGTCATGCGTGAAGGCCACAGCGGCACAACGCTCGTAAAGCGATGGCGGCCTTGCCAAAACCGCTCATCCGCACGCGCCTGCCGAGCACATGCCGTGGGTGAACAGCGATCTTGTCAAGCAGGCCGCGATAGATGCGCATGATCGCCCAACTGGCCGGCCGGCATTTCGCGTCGATGTGTGCGTCGAGTTCGGCACTCTGTTGATAATACGATCGGGCACGGTCGACCTGGTACGCCATGAGCTGGTCGAATCGACCGTTGACGCTGCCGGCGGCGAGTTGCCCGACCAGCTCCTCCGGATCAAAACCAAACTGGCGCAGTTCATCGCCCGGCAGGTAAAGCCGACCACGCTGGGCGTCCTCGACCAAGTCGCGCAGAATATTGGTCAGTTGCAGCGCTACACCACGATGCTCGGCCATACGCTGCACCTCCGCGGCGCCGTCGTGGCCCCAGATCGTGATACACACCAAGCCGACGACTGACGCAACTTTATAACAGTAATCGTAAAGCTGCGAGAACGTGCCGTAACGCGTCTTGTGCTGGTCCAGCAACTGGCCGTCGATCATGGCGTTGAGATAATCCGCCGGAATCTCGTGCTTCAGCAGCGTGTGCCGCACCGCCGGCCAAACCGATTCACAGGTCGCCGGAAACTGTGTCAGGACATCGCCGTCTGGATTCATGGCGAGCATCGTCATCTCGCGGAATTGCTCGAGGCGCGCCGCGTTCTGCTGCGGGTCATTGTGCTCGTCGGCCAAGTCGTCGGCAGCACGCATCCACGCGTAGATCGCGTATATGGAGCAGCGTTTCCCGATCGGCATGACCCTCATGCCATAGTAGAAATTGCGGGCGTGGCGACGGGTCAATCGGTGGCATTCGTCGAACGACTGCTTGAGGATCTGCGACGCGGGCCGCGCCGGATGAGCAGAGCATGGATCGTGTGTCATCATGCTCATCGCCCTCGCCACCTGGACCACAGTGCCCGCAGGATCAGCATGGTCTTGGTGACTTTGCCCAGTGACGGGCGATGCTGCAACGTATCGTACTCGAGCCGTTCGATCATTCGCAGTACCGATTCACCGCCGCTGGAGAACAGCTTGATGTCGACGCGCACCTCCGGCGCAACCAGCGGCCACAGACCCTGGCCCGTGTCGAACAGCGGCCATGTCTTTCCGACCAGCTCACGGATCGTGGCGCGATAGGCCGGCCGCAACGCCACGATGCCACCAGCACTGCCGGCTGGGCAACAGTCAGCGGCACGCTCGCGGCGGTGGTCAAGGTTGATTGCCTTGACCATCAGTTCGATGTCAAGCCCATGCCGCGACGCGACGTCGGCGGGAATGTACACCCGATCGCGTTCGATCACGTCGCGGCGAACGTCCTGCCAGAAGTTGGCCAGTTGCAGCGCGGTGCACGTCGCGTCGCTGAGCCGCTGACGCTCGGCATCGCGGTAACCGCACACGTACAGCACCAGCCGTCCAACCGAATCGGCGCTACGCGTACAGTAGTCGAGCACCTGCGGCCAGTTCTGGTAACGCGTCACCTGCTGGTCCTGCACGAACGCATCGATCAGGTCATCAAATGGCTGGCGTGGGATGTCGTGGCGACGGATCGTCGGCTGCAGGGCCACGAACACCGGGTGACGAGGCCGGCCGGCGTAACAGGCGTCCAACTCACGCCGCCACCAGTCCAGCAACTCCAAGCTGCGCCCCGGGTCGCCGGTCTCATCTCCCAGATCATCGGCCCAACGGCAGAAGGCGTAAATATGGCGAAAGTCGGCCCGCAGCCGCTTGGGCAACAGCCAACTGACAACCGTGAAGTTCTCGTCTTGCGACCTGACCAGATCTCGCGTGTACGCCGCCGCCTGAGCGTAATCGAGCCGCTCACACCGCTGGGGTCCGTAAGTGTCAAGTTGCCGCAGGATTGCTGACGCCATATGCCGGCTTCCACCCCCATGATAACCGGCTCGACAGCGTACAGTCCATCGCGACGCTCAGCAGTACTCGAGATATGCCTGACTGATCTGCTCAACGTACACGGCCTGATCCTGCCGCCAATAGTGCTCACTGAATATCTCGACCTCATGGAAACCGGTGAACCCGGTGCGCTCAACCCACCTGCGAATCGTGCGGATGTCGATGCAGCCCTCACCCATCATCCCGCGATCAGTCAGCAGGTCGCGAGTCTCGACCCGCCAGTCACAGACATGAAACCCCAACAACGTGCCCTGTCGCCCGGCCAGGTCTATCTCGGCCTCCAGGTCCGGATCCCACCACACGTGGTAGACGTCCAAGGCGATACCGACCAGCGGGTGCCCCAGTCGCTCGCATATCACACGGGCGTCAGCCATGCGATTGATGCACGATCGATCTGCGGCGTACATCGGGTGCAACGGCTCGATCGCCAACTTCACGCCGCTGGCCTCGGCGTGCGGCAGGACCGCCGCGATGCCATCTTCCACCTGTCTTCGCGCTTCGGCCAGCATCATCCCCGGCACCGCACCGACCACCAGCACGATCATCTCCGCACCGATCGCCCTGGCCTGGTCGATGCACAGCTTGTTGTCATCGATCGCCTTGTCGCGTTCCCCCGCGTCGCCGGCAGGGAAGAACCCGCCACGCACCAGTGCCGGCACCGCCAGACCCGCATCGCCCAGCATTCTCGCCGCGTCCGCCAGGCTCACCGACTCGAACACGTTTCGCCACACACTGATCGCCCGCACGCCTGCCGCCGCGTAACCCGCCACGCACTGGGCCAGCGACCACGGCTTGTTCGTCATCGTGTGGATCGCTAGCCGCGAGGCATCCTTGAGCCGCTCATCCGTCATGCAACACCTTTCCGTCCATCGTTGGTGCCAACCTGCCCGGCCGTCCGGATCGAGCGTTGCCAACTTAGCACATCCACATCAT
>Ga0310121_10003838_pt1 | contig 13558 bp, 7 predicted proteins | sample CB27_Tmax_986_MG_FD_203504 | JGI IMG/M metagenome (GOLD analysis project Ga0310121, IMG submission 203504) | Marine microbial communities from Western Arctic Ocean, Canada - CB27_Tmax_986 | ecosystem: Environmental > Aquatic > Marine > Oceanic | place: Canada: Western Arctic Ocean | collected... | reverse complement strand
TTGTCGATGGACGCCTTTTCCGCCTGCGATACATCGGCCAGATGACGATCGCTACGGCGGACCCAATTGTCCGGGTTGAATGCCGGCATGAAACAGGCCATCAGGCGGTAATAGTCGCGTTGCGGAAAAGGCTCATACTTGTGATCGTGGCACTGGGCGCAGGCCATGGTCACGCCCAATACCCCGCTGGAAAATGTCTCCATGATCTGCGTGAGCACATCGAAACGCTCCTTGCGGCCATATTGAGCGTGATCGGTGTGGTCCTGGACGTGACTTGCCAGTCCGGTCGCAATCAGATGATCGCGGATTGCTGGGGTGAATGTCTCAGCGTTTCGCCAGTCGATCATCTCATCGCCCGCCAAATGCATGCTCAGGAACTGGTCGTAGGGCAGGTCTTCGTTGATCGCACGAATGACCCAGTCGCGGTACTGCCAGATCCCAACGTTCTCGACAACGGTGCCCAGATCGTTGTCGATCTCTCCCGTGTCCGAGTAGCCCACCACGTCCAACCAGTGCCTGCCCCAGCGCTCGCCGTAGTGGCGCGATTCGAGCAGGCGATCGATCAGGCGGCGATAAGCATCCGGATCCGTGTCCGCGAGGAATTCGGCGACATCCTCGGGCGAGGGTGGCAACCCGATCAAATCGAAGTACGCTCGTCGCAACAGCGTCAGACGGTCCGCGTCGGGCGAGAAGCTCAGACCCTGCTCACGCAGCCTGGCTACGGCCAGCGCGTCGATCGGCATCCGCACACGCTCCTGCGAGTCCGCGGAACCAACGGCTGGCTTGACCGCTTTTTGAAAAGCCCAATGTTCGCGATCTTTGTCGCTCACCAGCCTGCGCAATTCGGGTTCGCGTACGTTTTCTTTCGCTGGTGCGCCCGCCTCGATCCAGGCGCGTAGTTGTTCAATCGCTCCGGGCGAGAGACGCGCCCCTTCGTCGGGCGGCATCTGGCCGTTTTCGACCAGCGTCAGCAACAGACTGGCAGCGGGATTCCCGCGCTCGATGACTGCTCCACTTTCCCCTCCCTGCAACATGGCGGTGACGGTCCGCAGGTCGAGTCCCTGTTCCTGGCTGTCCGCGCCGTGACAATCGAAGCAGGCGGCGGCTAAGATCGGACGGATCTCCTCCTCGAATTGGGGAGTTGGCGGTGGGGCGGGTGGTGTCTTGCCGGTGGCGAGTGCGTAATGCCGTGCTATTTGCCCCCCTTCCAGCACCCTGCCGTAGATGGCCACCTCGTCGAGCTGACCATGGAAAAAGTTGACCAGCGTATCGGTGGTCGGATCCCCCGAAAGCGCGCCGAGGGTCAACGCATGTCCGGGAAACGTCGGTGGTGCTGCCGTAAAGCGTCCTTTTGTATCTAGACACCCATTGACATATATCGCCGTTCGCCCGGTGCGAGACTCGTAGGTGACGGCGACGTGCGACCAGGCATGCACCGGTATTTCGCTGTTTGCGTCGAAAGCCGCGTCGGGTGGCTGGCCGTTGCCGATTCCCACCCTTAGCGACCGGGTATCACGCTTGCCCGACCCACTCGGCATGCAGAGCAGAAAGAACGTGGTTTGACCTTTGCCATAATAATCCCCTTTGGCCAGTAGCTGCTGATACGACTCCTTGCTACCGGGACGAACCCACAATTCGATCGTGAAGGAACCCGCCAGCTCCAGCACATCGTTGGTGGCTGGCAGGCGAACCTGGATGCGATCATCGACGCCGTCAAAAGAGGCGGACCGGTTGGAGGAGGGATGTTGTTGGGCGGCGGACAAAGCACCGTCGTCGAATGCCGTCGCGCCCTGCCGGACGGCAGGCTGGACCCCCTGCTGCGGTTCACCCGGCGCGCCAGCGTGGTCGGTGACCTCCGCCGTCACCGGTTGTTCGAAGCGATAATAGACGACTGGTCCATCGAGGAGGATTTGCTCGTGGTAGGAATCGCTTGGCGCGGATTCGTCCGCCGCCAACGACGACACCAACACCATCAGGAGGGAGCCGACGGCCAATTCAGTCAGTCGATGGGAGGGATTGTTCAGCTGCATGCAAGGATTTGCTTGTGCCTGGTCTGTGTGCGTTGTCTCCGCGTCACTGGATTTACCAGTTTGGCGGGGTAACAATCCGCTACAAAATCTCGACATCATCCGACATCGTGCCGACTTTACCGCAGTCTGTATATTAGACCATCAGGGGCTCCGCTGATCAACACGACACGGATTACGGCGTTGCGGAAATCCGAGTAGGCGGACTTGGATTCTCTTGCTGCGAGGAAATTTGATTTCCTCGCAGCCGTTCATGCCGTCTGCGGCACTCTGAATAATGAAAACGGGGTTCATTTGTTACATTCGGGGTGTCGTGCCGGAAGGTTGTTGGGTCGCAGGTCGTCTTTCTGTGGTGCTTTCGAGCCCGCCTATCAGTCTGGCCCGGACGGTTTGCTGCGGACCCTCAATTGTTGTCATGGCCTCGGCCAGGAGCACGCGGAGCAGTTTGGTCGCTTTCGCACCGTCCCCTGATGACCGACCGGTTTGATCAGAAGCTCGAGTGCGTCAGGAGATTCTGCCATGGAGACGATCTATCAACGCGTGGCTGGTTTGGATATTCACAAAGCGAACATCGTGGTGTGCCTTCGCAAGATGAGCCCTGATGGCTCAGTGGAAGAAGACGTCCGCACGTTCGCCACGATGACCGACGAATTGTTGGCGCTTTGTGACTGTCTTTCCCAGCAGCGCGTTACGCATGTGGCGATGGAATCGACCGGAGTGTTGTGGAAGCCGATCTGGAACATCCTGGAAGGCAATGAATCTCAGTTGCAGTTGGTCAACGCGCGGGAGCACCATCAGTTCATGCTGGAGCAATTGATGGACCACCTAGCTATGCTGGAAGAACAGATCACTCGCTTCACCGATCGGATCACGGAGGCGCTGCGCCCTTTTTTGGATAAAGAGACGTTTGACCGGCTGGACGCGATCCCGGGCGTGAACCGGGTCACCATTGAGAATGTGGTGGCGCAAAATTGGTGTGGACATGAATAAGTTTCCATCGGCCGAACACTTGGCATCGTGGGCGGGGCTCTGCCCGGGTAACGAGGAGTCGGCCGGTAAACGGAAACGTAGAAGCACCACGCCGCAAAGTCCCCGGCGCGGCTTTCGCTGCTGCGATTCTCTGCCGCTCAACCCCGAGAGCTGCTGTAAGACGTTTCCCGGGGTATCCCTGGCAGACCAAGACGGTCGTCACTCTTCGTTCACGTGGCACAACTTTTGCTCATGCTAATGGAGTAGGTAAAGAGTACCGTTCGGCTTGGGGACGCGTTTGACCAGAAAACGGCACAGGCGACGTCAACATTGACGGTCCCGGTTCCCGGTGGATCGTGAACAGTACCGGTACATTCCAGCACGGCATCGATGGCAACGCCACGCTGGATATCACCGGCGGAGGCGCTCTGGAGACCTTTGGTGGCATGCGAGTAGCGCTCGAAGACACGTCGACCGGCGATGTGACGGTCACGGGAAATGGTTCGCGATTGGAACTGGGCCTAGACCTGTCCCTCGGCAACCTCGGAGGCACCGGCACCGGTGCCGCGACGATTGGCCCGGGCGCCCAGGCGACCGTTGGCGGCACGATGGTCATCCGGAATGCGAACAGCTTGCTGACCATCGATGGCGGTTCGCTCTCCACCACGACGTTGGATAACAGCAACGGCGGCACCTTCAACTTCAACAGCGGGACGGTCACCGTCGATGGCGGGGCGTTCGATCCCGGTGCCGGTAACTTCTTCCTTAACGGAACCAGCACTGCCACGCTCAATCTGCAGGGGAGTGCGAGTTCGACGACTGGCGGCTTGATTGTTGGCACTACGGGCGCTGCGGTGCTCAACGTCGCCGATGGCCACTCGCTCACGGCGGCCACGGCCACCATCGGCAGCATGGGCCGGGTACGTCTCGACGGCGGTACGCTGTCGGTCACCAGCCTTGACAATACGGCCGGAGGGAGCTTCAACTTCCAGAGCGGCACGTTGCGTTTAGTCGGTGGAACGCTCGACAACGGCGCGATTTTGACGTTGCCCAACGGCGGCACACTTACGGGCAGCGGAACGGTCAGTAGCGCGATCCACGGTCAGTCCGGCTCGACGATCACTGTCAGCGGCGACTTCACGCTCGGCGACGATGCTAGCTTGCTGGGCTTCGTCCATGAGGGTACGCTCAACGTTGGCAACGACGTGGTTACTCTGCGTTCAAGGGGCTTCGCCCAGTTGGGTGTGCTCACCACCGTCAATGGTGGCGACCTGTTTGCCAGCAGCGGTATGGCTCTTGGCCTTGGGGGCAACTTGATCGGCTTTGGCACGGTCGAGGGCAGATTGGCGGCCGGTTTTGGCTCGATCATCACGGCCAGTGGTGGCAAGCTAACGCTTGGAGACGCCGGCTCGCCGATCGGGTTCTCCAGCGACGGAGTGCTGAACATCAGCGGAAATACGGTCACGATCGACGACTCGACCCTGGCCGACCTGGGCACACTCACCACGATCACCGCTGGCGGCACGCTCAACGTCCCCAACGGCGCGGTGATTGAATTTGCCGACAATCTTACGGGCGAAGGCCTTGTCAGCTCGCCCAACGACTCCACCAAGCCGATCATAAACATTGGCGACATCACTGGTAACGCACTGGCTGAACCGATAATGATCGCAGGTTACATGAAGGGCGTCGGCACGTGCGACAACTGCAACATCACCGGCACCGATGCCCCCGGCTTCGGCACCGCGGCTGTGAACCGTGGGACCGTCAACTATAACGGCACACTGGAAATTGAAATTGCGGGGACACCGGACTTTGACCAGTTCAATCACATTTTGGGCGAGGGTGTAGCTAGCCTCGGCGGGACGTTAGATGTCCAGCTGGTCGATGGCTTTAATCCAACCCTGGGAAATTCCTTTGAGATCATTACAAGCGTCGGTGGAATTAACGGTACATTCTCCAATGAGATATTCCCACCACTGGATCCAGGTCTATCGTGGAACGTGAACTATGACACCGCTGGCGGCACTGTTTTTCTGGAGATATTGTCCAAAATTATAGACGGCGACTACGACGATACCGGTGATGTAGCACTTGGCGATTTGAACCTAGTCCTCTTCAACTGGAATGTGGACGGGGAAGTCCTAACGTCCAATTGGATCAATCAGCGCCCAGCGGCTGGAATCGCAGTCGGTCTCACAGAATTGAACGGCGTGCTATTCAACTGGGGTAATACAGCATCGGCTGCCACCGTACCAGAGCCGGCAGCTGCCGTGCTGGCCGTCTTGGCGTTGTTGGCTCTTGGAATCCGCAATCCCAGCAGATGAGACACGTTTTTTGAGATTCCCATCAGACCTTGGCGTCACAGACCTTGGCGTCACACAGACCTTGGCGTCACACAGACCTTGGCGCGGTACAGTATGTCAAGGGGGTTGATTCGTTCCCCAGATCCTCCGTTGGGTCGCTCACCACCGCAAGCGGATCGGCGTTTGGCCAACGCGCAACTCCGATCCGGCATTATCGGCGCCGGGAGAAAACTGGCAGACAGTCGAGCAAGCGCTGTGGAAGGGACAGCGATCGCCGGCCTACTCACCGAGCGTCTGGAGCCAGTAATATGGGCCCCGCCTGACGAGGAAGCAGAATCCGCAATGGGCCATTGAACACCACCATCGCCACGGACGCTGGCCGACTGCTGAAGCTGGCCCGGTTGACGGCTTGTCGGATTCCTGGGGAGCGATTGACCGGGCGCTGCGGGGCGGTAGTCGTGGATTGAGGGGTGGCTCGTGCTGCCAAAGTTGCTTGCGCCGCTGAAGAAGAGGCAGCGAAGGACGTCGACCTGTCGGGAGGCAACCTCACGGATGCCTCTCTAGGCGGCTCGACACTGACGGGCGTCAAACCTGTCGGACGCAGTCGTGAGTGGGACCAACTTTGATTGGACGACCTCCGGTGGTTTCACAAAGGAATGTGCAGCGTTTTCACCGCTTGTGACGCCTTCAGTTTGTGGACGTGAGTCCCACCAGCACGCCATTGAGTGCCGTGGAGATGGACTGGATACGGCAAAACATAGGCTTAAAGGTTTTTCGCCCTCGCCTCATCGTATTGCTACTGTGCACGAGCGGGATTAGGATATAGAAATCGGCTTTTCGCCAGGGTGATGCCAGCCAGTTTGGAGACGCGACGATGGTGACGACAATAACAACGCGGTTCGAGGCTCGGCGCCACGGTTTTACCCTCGTCGAACTGTTGGTGGTGATTGCCATCATCGGCATTCTCGTGGCACTCTTGCTGCCGGCGGTGAATGCGGCGCGCGAGGCGGCGCGGATGACGCAGTGCAAGAACCACCTCAAGCAATTGTCGTTGGGCGGACTTAATTTCGCCAGCGCAAGCGGAGCGCTACCCCCCTCGGTCTGGCACACGCCGAGGATTCCAGAAAAGTGGAGCGGAAGGTCGACTCCTAGCTCCTGGGGCAATTGCTGCTGTCCCTGCCGGTTCAACTATTTCTACCTGATCATGCCGTACATCGAAGAGGAGGCGCGGTGGAATAGGTTCAACTTCAACTGTGACGATCCTGCCTCATCGGAGCAGTCGACCTACGGCGACCCACAGAACATTGCCGCGCGGCGCGAGCAAGTCGAAATCTTCTTCTGTCCCTCGGACTCGGCCAAACACCGGATCCTCAATTTTCCTGGGTACGGAGATTTTTCCCGCTCCAATTACGCCTATGCCGCCAGCGTCGATTTCTCGCACAATAGTCGGGACTGCACGTTCTCCAGCCGCACGAAACGACGCCCCGCGTTGTACATGAATAGTCGCACGGCACTTGTTAAGATCACGGACGGGACGTCCAAGACGGTCATTCTCTCGGAGCTGATCGCGGGGTTGAAGGATTCAACCGGTGATTTCGACGTCCGCGGATATTGGTCCGATACGTTCGGCGCGTTTTTTAGCGGATCGTTTACGCCCAACTCCAGCTTTGGTGATAGATGCCAGAGCAATTGCGAGGATCTGCCCCATGAGGGGCTGCCCGCATCACTCCCCTATCGGAGTCCATACTGGGGATGGTGGATGCAGGCCGCCCGCAGCCGCCACCCAGGTGGCGTCCAAGCCGCCCGCGCTGATGGCTCCGTGTTCTTCGTCACCGACGATGTCGATTTCTGCCTATGGCAAGCCATGCTCAGCATGGATGGTTCGGAGGTGATTGACGGGGATGTATCGCACGATAGCGTTTGCCAGGGGTGATGGGACAATGAGTATTTCGTCTTTTGTCACTGTCCAGTTTCGATTGATTATTGTCCTCGTCGCGATCATGGTCGGTTGCGGACCCTCGGGGAAAAACCGTTTTCCGGTGGAGGGAGAGGTTCGCTACCAGGGAGAGATCGCAGAGGCGGGCACGATCGCCTTCTATCCGGATGGTGTGAGTGGGCCCATTGTGGGAGGTAACATCGTGGACGGGCACTATTCGATTGATGCCAAAGGCGGCCCTGTGGCGGGGCTGCACCGGGTGCAAATCGAGGTGATGAAGAAAACGGGTCGTAAGGTACCCAACATGGGGGGCGACCTCATGGACGAATACGACAATATTCTTCCGGAAAAATACTCCACTCCCTCTTCGGAGGTGAAAGTTGAAATCACGAAGGGGCGCAACATCCATAATATCGATTTGGAGTAGGCATGAGCCTGCCCAGTTCGGCCATGTGTATGATTTGGACCCAATTCCGTGGCGCGCGAATAAATCGCTAATAAACGCAGTGTAATTCTTTACAACGCCTACGCGACCGTTTATAGTGACGGCGGGAGTGTTTGTGTAATACTACTAATGTACCTGAACGTCCGCATGGGCGGATCATTGAGGCCGACCAATGACTCGAACGAACTTACGAATCTGTAATCCATGTCTCTCACGCTACACTCGCCCGAGGGAAAAGGAACTAATCAATAGGCCATTTCTCAATAGGCCATTTGTTTCGAAGCTCAAGGTCCCGTCGTCGCCAGTGGACGGTTTCCGGGTGGTTCACGAGTTCGTTTTATTAGCCAAGATGGAGGATTTCTCATGAGACGCTTCCAATTCACTCGTGCAGTGGTCGCTTTGTCCGCAGTCGTTACTTGTACCGCCAACGCGAATGCCGGGCCCTATGTCGATGCCGTGATGGCCGACAATCCGGCCGGCTATTGGCGTATGGAGTCCGCCGATGCCACGATTACCAACGAAGTGGTGGGCAGTCCTGATGGCGCACTAAAAGGAACGGGTAACGTCTTTACTTTGCCGGGACCGATTTCTACGGAATCCTCCAACAGTGCAATTCGATTCGATTCAACCGGCGGCACCGGTTCCACCTACCGAATACCAGATCCTTCTGGGCTACTCGGTTCGAACGGTCCGGAATGGAGCGTCGAATACTGGTTGAACAACACCGAGGGAGGAAATACCCATCAGAATCCCGTGGTCAAAGGGGACCACAACAACGGTGGAGGAACGTTCTTCAACAACCGATCGGACCACGGGACTCTTAACATGGGCGTCAATTCGGGTGCTGCCGGCACAGCCGGTTTTGAAGTACCGCCCTACGGGGAGTGGACTCACGTGGTGGGAACACTCCAGCGGGATACTCCCGAAGTGGGACAAACGACCATCACGTTGTACCAGAACGGTACCCCGGCCGAATTGCTTGCACTCGATGCGACCTACTTCATTGACGGCATCATCCCAGATGTCCAGAACGACGACTCCACACAGCTGTTCTCAATTGGGGGTCTTTGCTGCTTTCCCGGTGGAAGCGAAGGGACAGTCAACCATTACCACGGAGGGATTGACGAGGTGGCCGTCTACAATCACGTCTTGAGCGCCGAGCGGGTGGCCGAACACTTTTCCGCAGCGGGTTTTGTGATTCCCGATCCGAGTGTCTGGCTACCGGACGCTTCGGGCGATTGGGATAACGCTGGCAATTGGGGCCGAGGAGCCATTCCCAACGACAACACATCGACCGCCCGTTTCGAGGGTGCCATCACGGCGCCACGCTCCGTGTACACCGAAACGACAGTCACAGCCAAGACGATCAATTTCGACAGCGCCTTTGAGTACGCAGTCGTCGGCAACGGTTCGGTCAATCTAGAGTCCGATGCGGGCAACGCCGGCGTAACGGTGGTTCAAGGAAACCATCAGTTTCAGTCGGCGGTTAACCTTTTGTCGTCCACAAATGTCGACGTCGCGGTTGGAGCCCAGCTGGCTATCAACAACGCGCTCAACCAGAATTCGAATTTGCTTACCAAGACAGGTGACGGCACGCTGTTGATCAACAACCAACTCAACGACGACACAGGCGACGTCAGCGTAATGGGCGGCACGGTCGGTGGTACGGGCTCGATCGGTGGATCGCTCAATAACCCCGCGGGCACGGTAGCGCCCGGCAAGAGTCCCGGCATCCTCACCGTGGAGGGTGACTTCGTGCAGGGCGCGGGCGGTACGTTGTCAATTGAAATTGGCGGAACAGAAGCGGGAGAACAATACGACCAACTGGTCGTCAATGGTAATGCCACCGTCGACGGGACGGTGGCAGTTGAGCTGATCGGAGGTTTTAATCCGCAAGAATTCGCGATGTTCGACGTGCTTGACTTCACTAATTTTGGTGGTACTCCGGCATTTGATTTTAGTATGGCAACTTTGGGAGATGGCCTATCCTGGGACGTGAGCCAGTTCAGCGAATCTGGTCTTTTGTGTGCTGGTTCCTGCGGCGACATCATCGCTCCGCCGGATGGCGACTTTGACGCCAGCAATCTAGTCGGCGTTGCGGACCTCAACCTTGTGTTGTTCAATTGGAACGGGATGGGTAGTGCATTGCCCTCCGACTGGACGCATCAACGACCTGGGGACACGGAACTGGTTGGCATCACTCAATTGAATCTAGTGCTCTTCAACTGGAATGCAATGGGCGCCACGGCCGCCGTTCCCGAACCCTCGGCTGCGGTACTCTGCATATTCGGGATGCTGTTGGGCCTTAGAGCTGGCCGCCGGGTCGGCTCCCGACGCAACGCACATGGAGTTTTGATCGTGGCCGCCATACCGACGTTGCTATTGGTAGGATTCGGCGGCTCCGCGCACGCCGGTCCGTACGTAGACGCCGTGATGGCCGACAACCCTATCGGTTACTGGCGTCTAGAGGGAGCCCCTGGCGACGGCAACACGGCGGTCGACAGCTCGCCCGCCGACGGATCTCAAGACGGGACGTACATCGTCACTGGCAGCGGCACTGTCGAGACCATCCCCGGCCCGATCGTCACGGAAACATCCGATGCCGTTCAATTCAATTCGCCCGATGGCGGCAACGGAGTACGGATCAACGTGCCCGACGACTTTGGTGTCCTGGGCTCGATCAACGACTGGACCATGGAATACTGGCTGAATCGCTCGGCCGATGGCCACGGGCATCAAAACCCTGTCGTCAAGGGCGACTACGACAACCCCAACGGCGGTGGTACCTTTAACAACGCCTCGCCTGCTCTTAACAGCCTCGATATGGGGATCAACAACGGCGCCCTCGGCACTGTCGGTTCGCCGCTCCCGTTCGTCGGCGAATGGACGCACGTCGTCGGCGTGTACGAACCCAATGTGCAAGCCTTTGAAACGCAGATTACGATCTACCAAAACGGGCAGCAGGTTGCCCAGGGCACGATCGCCAATTTGCAGGGTGACAATTCGACGGACCTTTTTAGTATCGGCGGATTGTTTGGCACAACGACCTTTCCTGATGGTGTGAACTTCTTCAACGGTGCCTTGGACGAGGTGACTGTTTACACGACGGCGCTCAGCGCCGAACGTGTGCTGGCCCACTTTAATGCGTCGGGACACGAGCCGACCGATTTTACGGGCGTGTGGCTCAATGATGCCTCCTCGAGCTGGAATCTGGATGCCAATTGGTGCGATTCAGGCTGCCTTAATTTCGAGAATACCGTCCCCAACAGCAATACGGCGCTCGCTCGCTTCGAGGGAACGAATTCGGCACCACACACGGTGTTTACCGAAGAACCTGTTACGGTAAAGCGCATCGTGTTCAGCAATCCCAACGAGCATGTCATCGCCGGCAACCATGCGATCACGCTGGAAGCCGACTCGGGGGACGCCAACATCAATGTCCTCGAAGGGGATCACCAGTTTCAAACGGTGGTGAACCTCAACTCGAACACGCTCGTTAGCACCGTTGGTCCCACGACCGTCAGTTTCAACAACGAGTTGAACCTCGGCGGCAATACGCTTACGAAGGACGGCGAAGGGACGCTGAACATTAACAATGGGCTCGTCAAAGGAGGCGGCATGATCGTCGTCAATGGTGGCACCATAGTGCCAGGTGACGCGGTCGGCGGCTCGTTGGTAACCAATGAGGGCGGAACGCTGGCCGCGGCCGCGCTCAGCGTCGCCGGCAACTACACGATGAATGCCGGCAGCACACTGGAAATCGAGATCGGCGAACACCATGACGTCGTGACCGTCGGCGGCGAAGCGCGGTTGGCAGGGACGTTGGAAATTGCGTTGGTCGACGGTTTCGTCCCGTCGCTTGGAGAGACCTTCGACATTCTCCAGGCTGGCAGCCTCATAGCGGATGACCTCGCGCTGGGTGGCGGAGCCGATGGTTTTAGTTTCAGCGTGGTGGGGAATTCGTTGAGTCTGACCTACGTGCCCGAACCTGCGTCATGGATGTTATTCAGCGTGGCTGCCTTTGGACTGATCACGTCGCGACGCCGTGTCTGAGTGCCATCCGGCGGTCATTTGTGAACGTTTACCCCGAGTCGTAAGTTACGTTGGCGTCAGAGGTTGCACACAGCCCGGTGAAGGAGAAATAGGCCAGGTTCAAAACATAGGTAACACGTGAAAGGCGATGCTGGATATTGGATGCGGGACCATAGAGGGCCGAATCGAAAACATCGATACAGAGGCGGGCAGGATAGCCTGTTACCCTAACACGGCCACTCTTAAACCACACCCAGAAAAAGATCCGAGGAAATAGCTGAATAAATGCTTGACACAGGTTTGTAGGTAGTCATAATCGACGGTTACAAAGGACAATTTGCTTGCTCGGCAAGAGAGCAAGACCAGGAGTCGGATCTAAGCGAGTTAAATCGGCAACCAATAAAGGTAACGCCAATCTCAAAACGACGTCTCGACACTTTCTAGCTCAATCAACGCCCACGTTGGTAAGCCAAGGAAAGTTTCGAGAGGTCGTTTTTTTTTTGCTGTTAGCCGATGACGGCGACCTGATTTGATTTCAAGCGCACTGTGTTTTCGGTTTTGAAAGGGGGGATTTGATGGCACGAAAAACGTTTTGTGGTTTCTTGTTGTTCTGCATGATGGTCACGATGTTGTCCGTTTTTGCTGGTGGAGCTTACGCAGGCCCGTACCGCGACGCGGTACTGGCCGACAATCCGGCCGGCTATTGGCGCTTGGAGGAGGGCGACCCTACAACCACCGGCATTGTCAACGAGGTGGCCTCTGGTGAGTCTGGGGCGTTTTTTGGGTCGGACGTCAGTTTGATCAGTTCCGTTACCGGTCCGATTGTTAGTGAATCGTCTAATAACGCGATTAACTTCAACAAAGATCCCAATGCTGACGGAACCTTTCAAGTGCCGAACGGAGCTTTTGCCTCAAGTGGGGCGGAGTACAGCGTCGAATACTGGTTGAAAATCGCCGACGGCGGCCACACTCATCAGAATCCGGTGGTCAATGGCGATCACAATGTAGGGGGGGGGACGTTCCACAACAAGCGGACCGACAAGAATCGACTTGACTTCGGTGTCAACTCGGGCGCGCACGGTACAGCCGGCGTAGCGGTCGAGGATCTCGGTGAGGGGTGGGCTCACGTCGTGTCAACAATGCGGCGGGATGACGTGACCGGTACGTCCGACGTAAAGATGTATATCAACGGTGTGCTCGCTACATTGATACATGACCCCGATGATGGCGACGGACTCATCAACGATGTGCAGGCTGATAACGGCGGGACGCCGCTCACCATTGGGGGACTTTGCTGCTTTCCCGGAGGTAGTAACGCCACCGTCAACCACTTCAATGGAGTTCTTGACGAGGTGGCTGTGTATACGCACGTGCTATCGGCCGAGCGCGTGTTGGCCCACTACAATGCTGCTCCAGAGCCATCCGCATGTGTGCTGTTGTTGTTGGGTGGGCTAGGATTGTTAGCCAGACGTCGGTCGGCCTAAGGCAACCCGGCGGCCAAACGGCCGTGCAAACCTTTCCAATCAAGCGTCCCTAGGTGAAAGTAACCTGGGGACGTTTTTACATGCGCGCCGACAAGTAACGCCGTGAAAGATTGCGGTAGCGTCCTTCACGACGTTGCCCGACAAGGCTGCCAGCCAAGTTGATGGTATAACTTCAGAACTCCTGATTCGAAGCCAATATTGTGGGGAATTTCAGGTCACAACCGGAAAATAACATGAGACCCCTGCCGGCTTGCGGTCTGTTGAATTAGTCCGGCGAACGGGGGCCGTTAGGCCCGCGGTGGAATCACCAACACGCTTCGCCGAAACCGAACGCTGTGTGAGCTCAAAATCGGTGGTGT
>Ga0310121_10003837_pt1 | contig 13560 bp, 6 predicted proteins | sample CB27_Tmax_986_MG_FD_203504 | JGI IMG/M metagenome (GOLD analysis project Ga0310121, IMG submission 203504) | Marine microbial communities from Western Arctic Ocean, Canada - CB27_Tmax_986 | ecosystem: Environmental > Aquatic > Marine > Oceanic | place: Canada: Western Arctic Ocean | collected... | reverse complement strand
TCAGCCGGTCCAATCATTACCTGTGCGACTCGATCGTCGCCGGCTCGCGTCAAAAGCTGATCGGCAAAGACGCGGCTTCGACACGGTATCGCTGCAGTCGTATGGAGGCGCTCATGAAAACATACGCCGGGCGAGTCACGCCCGCGGCCGCCCGAAAAATCCTGACCGATCGTGAAGGCCCGTGGCCCTGGATCCACCAGTTACCGGGCGGTTCAAAACAACACGAGTTGGCCGACATGACCATCGACAGTCTCTTTGCCGATTGCCGGGACCGCGTGCTCCACACCTGCCGCGGCGGCCGCGTGCCGGGGAGGTGGCAGGCGGTCGCGGTGTAACACGGCGGATGTTTAGTGAGAACCCGTGCAACCCTTTCAGGGGTGGTTCATTTTTGGTCCAGGGTACGGGGGTGGAACCCCCGCCCTTGGAGTTGCACTCCGTTGGGATAGATAGCATGATTATGAGTTCACAGTTTGATAATGGAACATCACCCCCGAAAGCTTCTATTCCATGACTCCTAATCTATCTCGAACTCTATGTTGCGCCGCCCTAGCCTGCACCACTCTGTTCATCGCGGGGGTACCGGCGCGCGCGGCTGACCTTACGGACTACCACAAGCATCTGACGCTCTTCAGCCTGAAGACGGCCGGGCCCGTCGTGGACGGTCGTCTGGACGATGGCTGCTGGAACAATGCTCACGTCCAGAGAGCCAGGGGGTTCGTCAAGCTCATCGATGCGGGGAAGATCGAGCCGCCGTTGGCGAATACTGAGGTGATGAGCTGCTACGACGACAAGAACGTCTATTTCGGCGTGAAGCTCCACGAGCCGGGCATCGACAAGCTGAAGGTGTCGTCTCCGATGCAGCCCTGGATGGGCGACTGCGTCGAGGTCTTTGTCGATCCGACGGGAGAGGGCCGCAGCTATTTCCAGTTCATCACCGACACGGTGAAGAACACCTACAGCGGGATCAACAACGGGCAGAATCAGAAGATTGCGTTCGAGTGGTCGGTCGAGATCTCGAAGTCCGAGCGCTTCTGGTCGGTCGAGATAGCCCTTCCCTTCGAGTCGCTCGGCGTGGAACCCCCCAAGGACAACGAGCGTTGGCACTTCAACGTGGGCCGGGGACGCTACGTGGAGAAGGAGATGTCCTCATGGGCGACGCTCGGAGGTTTCAGCCAGCGCCATCGGTTCGGTCGTCTGGCCTTCTACTCCCGCCATGAGATCGTGGCGGACATGTCGTACTGGGAGAACTCCGACGCGGATCCGCTGATGCGACGCAAGGAGGTCTCGGGCATCAAGATTGCCGATCGCTTCCTGCGCGGCGGCGGCAAGAAGAGGGTTCCGGACCTCTGGACCTATTTCCCCTATGAGGCCGACCGGGGCCCGAAGTCGAAGAACGGATACTACTATGCGGAGGGGTACCTCAGTGAGCAGACAAAGGCGAAGCATCCCGAGTTCTATCAGGCGGCCATGAAGTTCAATCAAACCCTGGTCCGCAAGAGCTTCCTGAACGAGAAGCTGCGAGCCGCCGAACGGGCCGCGTATTACGAAAACCATGCGGGGGCAGGGGATGCGTCACTCACCGGGAGCTTCGAGCAGATTCAGAGGGAAAGCGTCGCCATCGACACCGACCTCAATGCGTCGTATCAGTTCTACGGGCAAGCTTACGTTGCCGACCGGAGTGTCGAGAAGTTGTCCGGTCTGGATTCGCAGCTCGATGCCGTGACCGCCAGGATCCAGACGCTGGACACGCGAATCCAGAGCTTCGTCTCCTCGGCGGCGTCCAGCGTGTCGGAGAAGGGGCCGTGGACGATGGACGCGCTCGAGCTCGCTCCCGGGCAGCGCTATCTGAACGATGACGGCACCAATGTCAGGTATCAGTTTTCTGCCTTCTGCAGTGCGCACACGGAACCGTTGTGGCCGCTGGGTCCCTTTGACAACTTTCACATTGACCACCCTATTTCGTGGCCGATCACGGACGTTCCCGGGGAATACGCCTATCCGAAACTGCGCAAATACATCGACCGAATCCGTCGAGAAAGCCACGGGAGAATCAAGACCTTTTCCTGCACCGAGCCGAGTTATCGCGGTCTCCTGTTTCCCATGACCGATTGGATGCTCGAGAAGGCCCGGCGTGATCCGGACCTCCTGCTGCAGACGGAGCCGGACAAGCAACCGCCGCTGATCGCCAGCACGCATATCGGCAACAACTCACGGCTCAATGTTCACAATCCGGAAGTCTGGGAGTACGTCGACGGCTATCTCAAGAACATGGCCGTCGAGCTGTTGTCGTTGACCGAGGTGGACTATTTCCTGACCGGTTGGGAAGGTTCCGCCCAGCATGTCGGCTACAACCCATCGATCCAGTCGGCCTTCCGGGATTATCTGAAGGAGCGTTACCGATCCATCGAGGTGTTGAATAAGAAATGGCATACGGACTACACATCGTTCGAGGCCGTCGAGGTTCCTTATCATCAATACTCGACGCCTGATGACGAAGTGTCCGGCCTGACCTACGAATTCGAGCGATGGCATCGGCTGAACTACGTCAGGCTGCTGGCCGCGATGCGGAAGTCGTTGAGGAAAGGCGCGCCTGACGTGCCGGTCATGCCCGATCCCTCCCACTTTATGAGGGCGGGAAACACGTACCTCATGTACCGGGAGAACACGGGCGACCTCATGAGCCACCACTCGGGCCCGGGCAACGAAGAGCCCATGTGGGTCTACCTGGAGACGATGAACCGGGCGTTCGGAAAGGCGACCGGGTACTTCGAGAACTACTACGGCATGTGGTCGAAGCAGCACCTGAACGACGAGCGGCTGGCCCGGCGCGATCTCAGGAAACTCTTCTTCAAGATGTTCCTGAGGGACGTGCGGGTCTCCGCCTGGTGGCTCCGCACCGCGTCGCATCCCACGAGTATCCTGGTGGCCTACAACGGCAATTCGTTCAATGTCGATTATCAGCAGACGATCTACCGCTGGAGCAACACCGTCATTCCCGTCATGTTTCGAAGGTGCAGAACGGTCGAGAAGGCCCTGCTGGAGAGCCGGCAGGAGATCCCCCGAACGGCCGTCATCCAGCCCTGCGCCAGCGTGTTCAACCTGGCGAGCCTGAAGCACGACAGCAACGACAGCGACACGTTGAGCCTGATGTTCGATCTGCATAACAAGCTTCTGAGCCCGAGCAACATCGCCCACGACTATCTGCCCGAAGAGATGGTGCTGGACGGCAAGGGGTCGCTGGATGACTACGCCGTCCTGTTTCTGCCCTATGCGCCGTACATGTCGCAGGAACTGTCCGAACGGCTTGTTGCGTGGGTGAAGAAGGGCGGTACGCTGGTCGCGGCAGGGCCGTTTGCCCTGAAGAACGAGTTCGGGATCGATCTTCCGGATCAATCGTCGCTGTTCAGGACGCTGTTCCCCGGGTACCGGAAGACAGGAACCGGTGCCTGGGACTACAACCTGGATGGCGCGGACCAGCGATCGGAACCGGCGATCCAGCAGACGGCATACGGTGACGGCAAGGTCATCCACCTGAACCGAATGCTGGACCTTCTCATGCGCAAGCCGTCGCTGAAACGCTCATTGGTCGAGACCGTCGAAGGCGTCTGTGTTCGGACGGCTGTATCTCCCCATGCGGACCTGGAGATCCTCGTCCGCGAGGGGAACCATGGCGAAAGATATCTCGGCCTCTGCAACCGGAACGTCGAGGAACCCCTCGATACGACGGTCACGGTCACGGGCCGGGTCGAGGACCCGGTGGATCTGCTGGTCCCCGGTGGCTTCCGGGTCCCCTCGACGATCGAGAAGGGCACGACCGTGCTGAAAGTCCACCTCGCCCCCGGCGACTGGACGCTGATCCGGCTGTAAATCGGAGGAGGGGTCTGACCCCTCCGCCACCGGTTCAGGGTCGCCCCTTTGGGGCCGGCGGATGCGATTTCATCGCCCGCCAGCGCTTTCTCAGCATGTGAGCCGCGGCCTTGGGGTCGCGCTGGCGGGTGAACACACCCTTGCGGCAGCCCATCACGCGTGAGAGGTGCTGCTGCATCATGAAATCCGCGAAGCACCAGACGTGCTCGCCGATCACGAAGTCGAACTTGTCGAGCACCTCGTGGTAGCGAGTGAGCATCTCGCACTGGTACTCCTCGGTAAACATCTGCGGCGGGTCGGTATGAAGGCCGGGAATGGTCTCGGTGCCGTACTCGGCCAGGATCACGGGCTTCTTGAAAACCCGGTAGTACTCCTTCAGGTCCTTGCTCAGTCGATGATCGATGTATTCCAGCTCACCGGTGTTCCAATACCACCCGTAGTAGCTGTTGACACTGACCACATCGAAGAACTGTGAGACCCGGCACATGCTTGCGGGCATGTTCATCACGTTCGTGACCGGCCGGTGCGGGTCGAGCTTACGGGTGTAGTTGGCGAGGTTGCGAAAATAGGGCACCGCTCCCTTGTCGTAGACGGCGGCCTCGTTCGACACCGACCACATGACCACGCAGGGGTGGTTGCTGTCCCGGTCGATCATCTCCTTCATGACCTGTCGGTGGTGCTTCAGCGTCTCCGCCCCGAAACGCTCCGGGGTGAAAGCCTTGTGTTTCGTGGCGCGCGTGTTGGGATCAAAAGCCAGCCCGACGGCCGGGCTCTCGTCGATCACGACAATGCCCAGGCGGTCACAGAGATCCATGATCTCCTCCGCGTAGGGATAGTGAGATGTCCGGAACGAATTCGCGCCGATCCACTTCAGAAGGTTCATATCCTTGACGTTTACGACATGGTCCAGGCCCTTGCCCCGAATGTCGGCGTCCTCGTGCTTGCCGAATCCCTTGAAGTAGAATGGCTTCCCGTTGATCAGGAATTGTTTCCCTTTGATCTGGACCGTTCGAACACCGACGTGCAGCCAGTAGGTGTCGAGCAGCTGTCCGCCCGCGGCGTGAAGGTCGACGATCAACTTGTACAGGTACGGCTTGCCGGGCTTCCAGAGCCGGACATTCTTGATCGCAAGCGTTCCGGATTTCCCCTCGCCGGTGGCCACGACCCGTCCACTCTCACCGACGAGGCGCACGGTTGTTTTTGTCCCCGCCCCGACCGTTTTGACCGTGTAATCAACCCGGCCGCTCGTGCCCTTGTACTCTGTATTCACCTTAACGCCGGCGACGTACTTTTTGTTCGTGGCCAGCATAAGCACCGGTCGGTGAATGCCCGCGTAATTGAAGAACCCGTGGAAATAGTCCTGAATTGGTGGAGCGTTGGCCGGGAACGTCGGCGCACCGGGGTTGATGACGGCGTTGCGTTTGGCGGCGTCGAGTATCTCGCCCGGCGGGAGCGTTGTCCAGTCGAGTACGTTGTTGACGACAACGGTGAGGCGGTTTTCTTCGCCGATTTCGACGACATCGGACACGTCGGCTTCAAAGGGCAGAAAACCGCCCTTGTGTTCGGTGGCCTTCTTGCCGTTAACCCAGACGACCGCATGATGTGTCGCGCTGCCGACACGGAGGACGATTCGTTTGTGTTCCCAGGATGGAGAGACAAAGAACGTTCTTTCGTACCAGACGTCACCGACGTGGTGACGGATTCCGATGTCCTGGGTAATGTCGTTATAGCTGGCCGGCACCGGCATGGGAATGGTCTGCGTCAGTGGCTTGGCGTACCACTTTTTGCGTCGACCCTGGCTTTCGGAATCCACACGGAATTCCCATATTCCGTTGAGGTCCTTTATTTCACGAGCTTGTGTTTCCCGGGGATAAAGCATAGTTTTACTCCTCACCTTCTTGCATACGATTTCCGATTTCGCCTCTCTGACAAGATCACACAAATGTCTTTGAAGGGCAACGTTCGGTCTAACGGGAATCCAACTAGAGCAACGCCGGGAGCGGTAACAAGGCGAAGATGTAGCGGCTCATCCGGAGACAAGCTGTCTGCGGAGATCAAGTCCGATAGAACGATGGCGCTTTGTTCTGGTGAGCCCGAGTTCGATCAGTGAGATCTGCGTTGTCTGTGAGACTCCGAATTCAAGTAGGATGTTGAGGTCCGGCAACCGCACTCGCGCCGGTCGATGCCGACCCGCATTCAACCCGAACACTGCCGGGTCGACAATGTTTCTCCTTGCACCGCGCAGCCGTCTAGGGATATCATGGTCGGCCATGAGCCTGCGGCCCATCGTCAACACCATCAACTGCCACGATTACCTCGTCGACGTACCCATGGAATGACCATTTTGATAGGCGCCCTTCACCCTCAGGTTCAACCACGGGAATCGGCAGCATGGTGGCGGCTATCGATCCTCATGATCCTGGTGGTCGGGGCCGTCCGCTCTGCCGAGGCGGGTTACGTCGAAAGCAAAGACGGCAAGACGATCATCCATATCAAAGTCGCCGCGCGACTGTACCCCGATCCGGCCATCGCGGACATCTACAGCCAGGCCATGCTCGCCAGTGCGCGCCTGTTCCGTGAACGGTTTCCCCAGATCATTGCCGAGCGATATCGCGACAAGTACAAAGCGGATCCTCAGAAATACGGCGACTTCGACTGGGACAACGTCGAACTCTCGATCGACACGTTCAGCGGCATCACCGTGCCCGGCGTCGAGACGGACATGCTCGCCATCGCGGGCGATCTTGCCCCGGATGTGTTCTACATCCTCTTCCGACACTCGAGCACCTACATCGAGCACGAGCTGCTCTACCCGCTCGACAAGCCGGAAGACGGCTATCTGTCCTCGATGTCCGAGGAGGAGCTGGAGCTGCGGGTGCATCCGAAGATCTGGCCGGTGATCCGCCGCAAGGGTGTCGACGGCCAGACGCGTGTCTGGGCTCTGCCGTGGGGCGGCATGGCGGGCAAAGTGCTGCTATTTCGCAAGGACCTCTTCGACGAAAACAACCTTGCCTATCCGGACAACCACTGGACGTGGGAACAGCTTCTGGAGGCGTGCAGGACCATCACCGACCCGGCCCGGAATCGCTACGGCATCCTGCTGGCCAGGGGAGCGCGTGAATCGTGGCACTGGGCCACCTTCCTGTGGTCGGCCGGCGGCGACATCATGCGCCACGACGAGGCCACCGACCGGTGGCTATGCACGTTCGACACGCGCGAAGCAGCGGTGGCATTGGATTATTACCTGCGACTGAGCGCCGAACGATGGACGGATGAACAGGGACGCCCGCGCCGCGGCTACAGCTCCAAGGACTCATCGGAAGACAGCGGCGCCTGGAGCGAGGGTCGGATGGGGATGCAGTTCGGGTCCATGGACGAAAAGGTGTTCGCGCGGATCAATCCGGACACCACGGGGTTGGTCGCGGTCCCGCTGGGTTTCGCGGACGAAAACGGCAGGCGGATGCGCGGCGGCGAACTCAACAGCCGGCTGATGGGCATGTATTCACAGATCAAGAACCCCGTGGTCCGCGACGCGGCCTGGGAGTACATGCGGTTCAGTGAAAACCCTGAGTCGTTGGAGCTGAAGACGCGGGTCATGGTGGAAGGGGGATTCGGGCGCTTCGTCAATCCCAGGTATCTGAAGATGTTCGGATACGACGGGCTGGTGCGGCTGTCGCCCAAGGGATGGGCGGAGACGTTCGAGATTGCCATCGAGACCGGCAAGCCCCAGCCGTATGGCAAAGGCAGCAACCTCATCTTCCAGATGTTGACCCATCCGATCCAGGACCTCGAGCAGATGCTTGTCGACGGCAAGCTTCCGCTGGATGACGAGGCGAGGCTCGACGTGATCCAGGGCGTGCTGAAGAAGTGGAACGCCAGGGCCAACGAGATCCTGATCGGGACCCTCCCGCCCGAAAAACGATTCTGGCGCCGGCTGACGGGATGGATCGCACTGGGAATGATCGCGATCGCATTTGTTCTCGTCTTTCGAAACGTCATGCGCACGTTCACGCCACCCGGCCCATCCGTCGAGGGCAAGACCGCGCTGCGGTGGGGGTTTCGAAAGTACTGGGTGGCCTACGTGGTCCTGCTTCCGGCGATGGTCACTGTCCTTGTCTGGAACTACCTCCCCCTGGCGTGGGGCTCGGTGATGGCGTTTCAGGATTACCGGCTGCTGGGCGAATCGACGTGGGTGGGCGTGGATCATTTCGCCGATCTGCTGTGGGATGTGCAGAGACACGGCTGGTGGGATTCGGTATGGAACTCGCTGCGCTACAGCATGCTGGTGGTGGCGCTGACGTTCTTGCCGCCGATCGTACTGGCGATCATGTTGCAGGAGGTACCGGTGGGGACACTCTTTTTCCGCACGGTGTATTACTTGCCCGCGGTGATCACCGGCCTGGTGACCATTCTCCTGTGGAAGATGTTCTACGACTCCTCGGAGCACGGCACGCTGAACATGGTCGTCATGACGATCCCGGCCGGCGCCTACATAGCCGTCGGGATTCTGCTGTTGGCCTTGTGCGTTCAGTTTGCCCGTCGGCTGTGGTTTCACGGGTCGGTGCTGCCGGCCGTGCTTGCGGCGATCGCCGGGGTCGTCCTCATGTATACGACCGGCGCAATGGCCTGGCCTCTGCTGTTTCCGGAGGGCGAGGCGCTGACGCGGGCTCTTCTGCATCTTCCCGGGCGGCTGGTCGCCGCCACCCATGACGAGCCGTTCCGCTGGCTGACGGACCGCAACACCGCGATGCTCTCGTGTGTGATCCCGATGGTCTGGGCGGGTATTGGACCGGGATGCCTGATCTATCTGGCCGCGCTCAAGGGAATCGGCGACGATCTCTATGAAGCCGCGGAGATCGACGGCGCGACGTTCATCGACAAGATCGCGTTCATCGTGTTCCCGATTCTCAAGCCGCTGATCATCATCACCTTCGTCGGCGTGTTCATCGGGTCATGGCAAGGGGCGGCGAACATCCTGGCGATGACCGGTGGCGCCGCGGGGACGCAGGTCGCCGACCTGAAGATCTTCTACGAAGCGTTCATGTATATGCGCATGGGACCCGCGACGGCGATGGCATGGACGCTGGGGTTCATCCTGATCGGCTTTACCGTCTATCAGTTGCGCATTCTCTCCCGCCTGGAGTTCAGAACCACGGGCACGAAGGAATAGTCCACGCGCACCATGGCCATCATCAGTCCCATCGAAAGACGCTCCTTCAAAGGCCGATGCCTGATCGGCCTGATCTATCTGCTGCTCGTCGCCGGCGGCGTCACGATGGTCTATCCGTTCCTGCTGATGATCGCGGGCAGCACCAAGAGCGCCGTCGATCAGAAGGAGCTGCGCATCCTGCCCGGCTACCTGACCGACGACACGTTGCTGTACCGCAAGCACATCGCGTCGCTCTTCAACGAGCATCTGACGGCGATGAAGTCCGAATATCGATTACCGCGGGTCACCAGCTTCGAAACGCTGGAACCGCCAACGCAGATCAACCGGAAGCTGATTGAGATCTGGACCCGGTTCCTGGACGAGACATCCCCTCCCATCACGACGTTCTCGCTCGGGCACGTGATCTGCGGCCGATCCCGTGGGGTTCAGCCGGTGAATCAGCGACGTTTCGCCACGTTGCTCCACCAGAATTTCGACGGTGACCTCGACCGGGCGAACCAGGCATTGGACGCCCATTTTCCTACCTGGCACGCCGTGCGCGTCATGCCGTGGCGCTATACCAGTCGGGCCATCGCTGTGCGCGTCACGCCGTTCCAGGAACGCCTGAGCCGGCTCGCAGCCACCCGCCCCGTTCATGAGCGCGTTTACTTCAGCATCGAAGGCGAATACCTGGTGCAGTTCGTCCTGTCTCAATACACCCGTGACATCGCCGTCTACAACGAGGCGCACGGCACCGACTACGCCTCCTACGACGAGGTTCGCCTGTCCCGACGGTTTCCCCGGGAGGGAACGGAGGCCGAGCGGGAAGACTGGCTTCGGTATATCCGCGACGGCATCCACATGCTCTGGCTGCGCGCCGACGCCGAGGCGGCCCCGCTGTACCGCGGGTACCTCGAAGCCAAGTACCGGACCGTCGACAACCTCAACCGGAAGTACGAAACGAGCTATGTATCCTTCGACGACGTGCCGCTGGTCAACGGCGTGGCCGAAAACGGGCTGGTGAACAGCGATTGGGAGGCGTTCGTCCAGGGCAGCGAGGATCCGGAAACCGGCTCGATGCGGCAGTTGCCGCCCGAAATGATCTACATCGATTCGCTGGAATTTCGTTTCCGCGACTGGCTTGAAGCCCGCTACGGAACAATCGACAGGCTCAACCGGGATCTGAACACCCGCTACGGCCGGTTCAGCGATGTAATCATGCCGCAACGACAGGTGCACGATGCAGCGTACAGGCAGCAAACGACAGCCCTGCGCTGGGAATACACGACCCGAAACTACGTCACCGTGATTTCCTTTCTGGCGCTTCACGGCCGGGCCCTCCTGAACACGACCATCTACTGCGGGCTGGCGGTGCTGACCGCGTTGATCTTCAATCCGCTGGCCGCCTACGCGATGAGTCGGTTCCAGTTGCCCTCGGCGTACAAGATCCTTCTGTTCCTGATGCTGACGATGGCGTTTCCCGCAATGGTGACGCAGATTCCCGTGTTCCTGATGCTGCGGAATTTCGGGATGCTCAACACGTTCTGGGCGCTGATTCTTCCGGGATTGGCCAACGGATACGCCATCTTCATTCTTAAGGGTTTCTTTGATCTTCAGCCGCGTGAGCTCTATGAGAGTGCTTCGATCGACGGGGCCGGGGAATGGACGATGTTCTGGCAGATCACCATGAACCTGTCGAGACCGGTGCTGGCCTATATCGGCCTCATCGCATTTACCGCCGCGTACGCCAATTTCATGTTCGCGTTGCTGATCTGCCAGGATGAGAAGATGTGGACGCTGATGCCGACGCTGTACCAGCTTCAACTTCGCAGCTCGCCTGGAATCACCTTCGCGTCGCTGATCATCGCGGCGATTCCCACGTTCCTCGTGTTCCTCTTCGCTCAGAATGTTATCATGCGGGGTATCGTGGTTCCCGTCGAGAAGTAGATTCCTTGGCCATGGAACCATCTGCCCGTTCGCCGGCGCGCGGGTCCGGGGGGCCGGGGCCGAGCCGGAGCGAGTCATGAAGATCACCGATCGCCGAGGAAGCGTCAATGTGTTGCTTGGAGCATGGACTGATTGAATTACTGGGGATTTGCTCAGGTCACACGTCCCGGAAACGCGGCAGTGGGATTGAGCTCAAGCTCCGGTTCTCGCCATCGAATGTCGACTCAAAGAATTCAAGACAACCGAACAGGCTATAGGGCTTGCAATTCGACCGGGGGGGGGGGTAATTATAGTGCTCGAATGGCCCGGCGGCAGAGCCGGGCAAAAGTCTCAAATGGGAACTATGAGCGGTCCTGCCGAGCACATCAGAATAGGTTTGGTTACGATGGATGCTCAACCCTGGGAGCTTGAGCAGAACTACCGGCGTCTGGAGGCGTATGTCCGGGAGGCGGCACAGCGGGGTGCCGGGGTCGTAGTGGCTCCCGAGGCGATCCTGGATGGATACGTATGCTTTGCGGCGTCGCCTGTCACGCGGCAGCGGATGCTGGAAATTGCCCAACCCGTACCCGACGGTCCCTACATCGTCCGCGCCCGCGAGCTGTCCCGCGAACTGGGGATCTACCTCGAGTTCGGCTTCCTGGAGCGACGGGGCGAGGAGATGTTCAACAGCGTGGTCATGATCGATCCGCGGGGAGAGATCCTGGCGCAGTACAGCAAGGTGCATACGAAAAATGAAGTTTTTGTGACGCCCGGTCGCGCGTTGAAACCGTTCGACACGCCACTGGGACGGATCGGCTTTCTGATTTGTATGGACCGCGGGATCCCGGAGAATTTCCGGACGCTGGGCGTCCAGGGAGTGGAGATCGTTTTCCTGTCGATGGACGGCAGTGGCGGACCGGAGAACACCCGGCGCATGGCTCAGAACGCGGCCGAGAACGGCTGTTGGGTCATCATAGCCAACACCTGGAGTTGCGCAATTCTCAGTCCCAACGGAGAGATTCGCCTGGAGAAATACGAAGGCGAACAGGTAACGATCGGCCGGATCTCCTTGTCAGAAGTGCCTCGCGGTCCGGACCGCCGCAACATGCTGGGCCGGCGGCCCGATTTGTATGGTCCGCTGCTGGAATCGATCGAACCGGATCGCTGGTACGACGAGCAGGGGTACCCCACGGAGTGGGCGGAACAAAAGCGCGCGGAGCTTCGAGCCGATATTAATAGCTCCCTGGAAGACGCATCGGATTGATTCTTGACCCTACCGTTGCAAAGGCTTTTCAGTGTTTGGACGAAATAGGAGCTTGGGCTTTCAGCCCGCTTTAAAGTCTAGCATTGACGCATATCCTGAATAGCGAACCCACAAGGAGGCCGAGAAGGAGCGCGACAAGATTATGGCCCCCTTTGTCGTCGCGGGGGGATGAAATCGCCGTCCTCCAATGGGACCACACAATATCGGAGAGGAGGGCCTTGGGTTCGCTCTCCTTCGCGATGCCGATCACGGCGTCACGATGCGATAGGCCTTGGACGTGCTGGATCCCGTCGACTCTTGGGGATCGTAGAAGTACATGTTACCGCCGGTTCCGGTCAGGCCGGCGCCGGCGCTGTGCCAGGTGCTGGAGTTGTCGGTCGTGTATTCCAGCCGGTAAGGCTGACCCGCCAAACTGGGGAACTCCATCGCCGCGTTGTCTTGGAGGAGCTGGGTGTCCGTAACCGAGGGCTCCTCCTGCACCAACGAGTAGCCGACCCATTGCGCGCCGTTGCCGTCGGAGTAGACCGCCAGACCGAGGCCCACATAGTTCAACGTCAGAGGTTCCGGCGTCGAGACTTGATGAGCGAGGGTCCACACCGAGTTGGTGTCGCGCTTGTAATCGAACGTGAAGTTCTGTCGGTCGGCCGTCCAGGTTATGCGGAAATCATACCAGTCCGACTCCACGAGACTGAAGAGTGAAACTCCATTGGTGTAATTCACTCCGTTCACCCTGACCCTTGTTCCGTAGATGTTCCGCGGGCCCTTGAAGTCGTCCAGGTGAAACCTTACGCTGTCCTCGGTATAATCTATACCATACGCGTAGTTGTCGGTGTTCTCAGTAATCGCTAACTGCGCACCCCCGAACTGGTTTATTCGCATCCTGGCGTAAGCGGTGCCCTCGCCAAATGAAATGATGGGGCGGAAGGATGCCCCCCACCGGTGGTCCTAGGTGTTGAAAAAGTAGTATGCAGCCGTGTAATCCGTGTTACCTCCCCCCGGATAGTCGGTCACGACCAACGGTTTGTAGCTACCGTCTATCCAAGGGCTCGGCAACGCTTCGGCGGCAGCCGTGGTTCGGGGTGGGCTGGTTCTGGTTCCTGGGGATGCTGGTTCCGGTGATCGGGCTGGTGCAAGTGGGCGAGCAGGCGTATGCCGACCGCTATACGTACTTGCCCACGATCGGGTTGTACCTGGGGCTGTCGGCTGCGGGCTCCGGATGCTGCTCGTCGGGGACAGGACGGGGCAACGCGCTTTGCTCCTCATCACGCTTGCCGTGTCGATCTGCCTGGTGATCGTCGCGCGAAGTAACGTGCCGCACTGGAAGGACAACTACAGCCTGTTCGGACAAGCCGTG
>Ga0310121_10003836_pt1 | contig 13564 bp, 11 predicted proteins | sample CB27_Tmax_986_MG_FD_203504 | JGI IMG/M metagenome (GOLD analysis project Ga0310121, IMG submission 203504) | Marine microbial communities from Western Arctic Ocean, Canada - CB27_Tmax_986 | ecosystem: Environmental > Aquatic > Marine > Oceanic | place: Canada: Western Arctic Ocean | collected... | reverse complement strand
TCATGAGAGAGGTCCTCGGACTCCGAGTCCGTGAGTCGGAGGCGGGCCAACGTCGCAATCTGAAGGATCTCTTCGCGGGTGATCGACATGATGGGCTTCCGTCAGTCGAAATCGCGACGAAGGCCGGCGTACCTGACCAGGAGTCGCTTCGTGCCGACGCTACTGAAGTGGACCGTGACCTTGAGATCCCGGCCCAAGCCCGTGACCTCGCCCACGGTCCCCGAACCAAAGGTATCGTGCACCACCGCCTCACCCTTCACGAAGCGCGGCATATCCTGGTTGAGTCCAGCGTCCGACGCCAAATCCTCATCGCCAATTCCGAAGTCGATCGACCTGCCCACAGCGGGACGGACGGTCCGCCGGCCCGCATACGTTCCGCCTTCACCTGCGGCCGCAGTGGCGACCTTCTCGATCAGGCCCAGGGGGATCGCGTCGACGAACGGCGAGAGCCGGCCATACATCACTTCGCCAGCACGCCTCCGGTGGCGAGCGTGGCTCAGATAGAGCTTGTCTTGGGCGCGCGTAATGCCGACGTAGAACAGGCGTCGCTCCTCCTCGAGTTCAGACGGATCGTCGTATGCCCGGGCGAGTGGAAAGAGCCCGTCTTCGAGCCCGGAAATGAACACGACCGGAAACTCCAGGCCTTTGGCACTGTGAAGGGTCATCAACGTGACTGCGTCCGCATCCGGATCGTGACGATCCACGTCGGCCACCAGTGCCACTTGCTGAAGGAATAGGTCCAGTTCTGTGAAGTGATCCAAGGTCTCGCCCTCAATTTTATCCTGCAGTTCTGAATCGTAATCCATCGCACCGGCGATCAACTCGCGAGCGTTGTCCGCTCGATCCTCTCCCTCCGGGCCCTCGTCCGCAAGGTGCCCGAAGAGGTCCAGATCATCCACGAGGCTCTCCAACAACTCTCCGACCCGCATCTGAGATGCCAGCGCGGAATGTCTCTGGACCAGGGCAGCGAAGGCGATAAGACCCCGCACACCTCCTTTGGGAACGCCGGGTGCCTCATCGGCCCGCGTGGCGGCCTCGAGAAGGCTGATCCCCTCTACACCGGCCCAGGCCGAGAGCCGCTCCAACGACGTATTTCCGATGCCGCGTCGTGGGTAGTTGACGACCCTCTCGAAGGCGCCAGCGTCCAAGGGATTGGAGATGAGCCTCAGGTAGGCTAGAACGTCCTGGATCTCCCGGCGCTCATAGAATCGCACTCCCCCCACGATCTGGTACGGCAGACCGCGCCGCCGGAACACGTCCTCCAGTGCGCGGGACTGCGCGTTCGTGCGATAGAGAATCGACATCTGTCGATACGCGAGTCCGGGCCCCTCAGACATTCGGGCCTCGATCTGGTCGGCGATCCATCGGGCCTCGTCCGTCTCACTAGAGGTCGTGACCAGCGTGATTTGCTCGCCGCCCATCCGATCGGTGCGAAGCGTCTTGCCCTTCCGATCGACGTTCTGCGCGATGACGGCGTTCGCGGCCGAAAGAATTACTTCAGTCGAACGGTAGTTTTGCTCCAACCGGACCGTGTGGGCGCCTGAGAACGCCGTCTCGAACTCGAGGATGTTTCTGATGTCGGCACCGCGCCATCCGTAGATACTCTGATCGTCATCCCCGACGACCATGAGGTTCCGGTGCTCGGACGCTAGAAGCTCCACGAAACGAAACTGGGCTCGATTGGTGTCTTGGTACTCGTCCACCAAAAGGAAGTGGAAGCGGCTCCGATACATCGCTAACAATTCTGCGTTGGACTCCAACAGCTCGACGGGCTTCACCAGCAGATCATCGAAGTCGAATGCGTTCTGGGCGCGGAGCGATTTCTGGTAGGCCGGATACACCTTGGCCACGTTCCGCGCGAAAATATCGAGGCCCTCGGCGTTTTCCTCTACGAATTGCTGGGCGCTGATGAGTTGATTCTTGGCGCTGCTGAGATGGCCGCGAATCGCCCTGGGACTCCATCGTCGAACGTCCAGGCCCACGTCCTCCGAGGTCCTCTTGATCAGCCTGAGACTCTGCTCGGCGTCGAAGATCGTAAAGGTGTTGCTCCACCCGAGTAGCGGGGCGTGGCGCCGCAGCAATCGGGCACCGACGGCGTGGAACGTACCGATCCACATGCCCTTCGGCGCCTCGCCCAACAGGATGGAGATCCGGTCTCGAAGCTCGCCTGCGGCCTTATTGGTGAACGTGACGGCAAGAATTCGATCGGGCGGGACGCCCCTTTCATGAATAAGGTGGGCGATCCGGGTGGTGAGGACCCGTGTCTTTCCCGATCCCGCTCCTGCTAAGACCAGTAGCGGACCCTCGAAGTGGTCGACGGCCTCTCGCTGTTCCTGGTTCAGCTGCTCCAGATAAGGATCGGATGAGGTGTTGGGCATGACCGGCTGTGACTGATTTGTGGCGGGGAATGTGTCCTGGATCAGGCTCTAAAGGCCTGTTGAAGGAGTGGGGCGAGCCGCTTTAGGAGCGCCGACCCGCCTTCGGCGGGTGCCCGGCCAGATCCTAGGCGGAGCTCCGCACGCATAGCTTAAGCTACGGGAAGAAGTTCCAACAACGGGGACACCGCGCGAAGCGTGGTCGGCCCCGCGCCGCCCTAACCCATCGGGCGGCCGCACCCACCTCTTAAACAGACCTCTAATCACGCCTCCGCCGTCGGGAGCCTGATTTCGAAAACGGCTCCCTCTCCCTCACTGTTCAGAAGGAAGATATGCCCCTTGTGCGTCACTTCAATGATGCGACGCGACAGCGTGAGCCCGACTCCCCAACCCCGCGCCTTTCCGCTCACGCCCGGCTCGAAAATCGTATCGCGCAACTCCAGACCAACGCCCGGCCCCGTATCCTGGATACGAAGGTGAAGCCAGCCGGACGGACCCTTTCTGACCTTGAGGCGGATCTCCCCCCCCCGTCCAGCCAAGGCGTCGAGTGCGTTCTTCACCACGTTCTCGAGGGCCCATGACAGGAGAACCTCACTCCCCAGAATCTCAGGCATGTCCTTCGGGACATCCACGATCAGGAGTACCCCTGACGCGAGCCGCGGGAGGCGGGCTTGCAGGTAACGCTCCAGATCTCGAACCACCTCCCGGATATCCAGGGTCTCGAGGTCCGGGTCTCGACCTATGAGCTCGAACCGGTGGCTTATTCGTTCGAGACGCACCAAGTCCTCCTCTATTCCCGCCGCGACTACGTCGCCCTCCAACTTCTCCGGCCGTTCCTCCGCGGGAAGGCTCATGATTTCCAGCCAGCCCTGCAAAGATGAAATGGGCGTACCGAGCTGGTGCGCCAGCTCCCTGGCCATCGCGGTCCAGACCTTATCTTGCTCCGCCCTCCTCTGATACCGGATGACCAGGAAGCCGATGAGCGCCGTGAGCATGAGTCCGCTCGCCTGAAGCAAGAGGATCCAACGAAGTCCCGAAAGCTGCGGAGTATCGCCGAAGTAAATCAAGTTTCCCCCCGCCCCTCTTACCGGCGCGCGTCCCGTCGCGTCGAGCCGGCGTACGTAAGCCCTCACAAGTTCGTGCCCCTCGGGCGTGAGGATGTCCGCATCGAACGGTAAGTTCTCCACGGATAAGACGCTGTCCGCGGGATCGATCATGATCATCGGGATTCCCGACTCGATCGTCACCTGCCGAAGCTCGAAGAGCGCGTTCTAGAACCTCCTCACGTCGCGAGGACCTCGACCCGACGTTTCAGAACCGCCCGTGTCCTGAATGAGCTCTTCGGCGATGCGGAACACCTCGCTGGTCAACTCTTGGCTCTCGTTGAGTGCGTCGACGAGGGATTCCGTGTAGAGCAGGTACAACCCCATGAGGACCAGAAAAAGCGTGGCCAACACGACGGGCCACCTGATGTGGATCATGGCGTTACCGCTCTAGAAGGCTGCTGAAGGAGTACAGTGGGCCGCCACTCGTGCTACCGCACGGGTACCCGGGATGCCCACGGTCCCAGCTCCGGGGTACCCGCGCGACAGCGTCGGTCGGAGCTCCTAGCCATAGCCGTAGCTATGGCTAGGAGCTCCAACAACGGTGGCACCGCGCGAAGCGTGGTCGGGGCCGTGCCCCCGCAACCCTTCAATGTGCAAGGTCATGTCCTTCATGATCCTGGGCACAGAACGACCACGGCCTTGGGCCGCGGTGCCCGCGCGGTTGATCCTGCGTCTCTCCTCCTCGGACCACGGCCTCCGGCCGCGGTGCCCGCGTTGCTACGACTCGTCGTCGTTCGTTCTTCGCCTTCGGCTCAGGTACCGTGGAAACCACTGTCGATCACCGAACGCTAAGACCGCGACGTTGTCTGAACGCGCACAAGCGCCGGGGCACCCACATCGCCAGGCGTGGGCTGCGCGACCCGCTGTACTCCTTCAGCAGCCTTCCCACATGACTCAGTGATCGGGCGCCTTCGGCTCGATGACCGATACGCCAAGCCTCTCTTGAAGCAGTTCGGGCACGCGCACCGTGCCATCGGCGTCTTGGTAGTTCTCGATCAATGCCACCATGAGCCGAGGAAGAGCAAGAGCCGATCCGTTGAGGGTGTGCACAAACCGAAGCTTTTCGCCTCCCGAGGGACGGTAACGGAGATTGGCCCGGCGCGCCTGAAAGTCGCCGAACATGCTACAACTCGACACCTCGAGCCACTGCCCGACCCCCGGCGCCCAAACTTCGATGTCGTAGGTCATCTCGGCGGAAAACCCCAGGTCTCCGGTCGCGAGCTTCAGAACGCGATAGTGCAGACCTAGTTGATCGAGAATGTCTTCCGCCTCACCCGTGAGTTCCTCCAGGGCGTCCCTGCTACGTTCGGGCGTTTCGTAACGCACCAACTCCACCTTGTCGAACTGATGCACCCTCAGCAGCCCTCGTGTGTCGGCACCGGCTGCGCCGGCTTCACGACGAAAACATGGGCTGTATGCCGCATAGCGAACCGGCAGATCGTCGACGGACAAGAGTTCATCACGATGAAGGTTCGTGACAGGCACCTCGGCAGTAGGAATCAGCCAGAGATCATCTCGCTCGCTCTGATACGATTCCTCCGCAAATTTGGGAAGTTGTCCCGTTCCCGAAAGCGTATCCCGCGTTACCAGGTACGGGACCCGCAACTCGGTGTACCCGTGCCACCCTTTTTCTTCCAGGAAGCCGTTGGTGTGAAAATCGAGCATGAAGTCGATGAGACATCGCTGGAGCCGGGCGCCCAAGCCGGTGAGTACCGGGAAGCCCGAACCGGAGATCTTGGATCCTCTCTCGAGGTCCAGGAGCCCGAGGCTCGTGCCCAAGTCCCAATGCGGCTTGGGCTCGAAGTCGAACACCGGAGGTGAGCCGACCACGCGTACGATTTCGTTCTTCTCGACCCCTCCGGAAGGCACCTCATCGAGCGGAAGATTCGGGATCAGCAGCATCAACTCCCGAATTCTCTCTTCAGCGCTGGCGACCTCCTGGTCGATCTCAGAAATCCTGACGCCCACCTCCCGCATCTTGGCGATCATCTGGTCGGCTTCGCCGCCATCGCGCTTGATCCGGCCGACCTCCTTGGAGACTTCATTACGCTGAGCCTTGAGGTCGTTCACCTCGCTCAGCGCCACCCGACGACGTTCGTCCAACAGCAGGATCTCGTCGAGGGCGTCTACGAGACCCTCGGTCGCCCTCCGCGCAAGGGCGGCTCTTACGGTGTTGGGCTCGCTTCGGAGCCGCCGAATGTCAAGCACGTCACCCGTCTTCGGGGACAAGCCCGCGATCGTCACAGAGCCTGCTCACATCGTATACGAATCGCACTGTTCCGGGATCAACCTTGACTTCCAGGGGCTGCAACTTTCCGTAGAAACGACATGGGAGCCCGAACCGGTCGACGCCCTGGTGCGTCCGCAGCACGTATACGCTGCTCGTTTCGACGATAAGGGGGAGGTCCTTCGTATATAGAGTGGTATCCTTCGGCGCACGGGTTACGTCGTCAAAGGCCATTCCCGGGAGGGACAAGAACATCGCTTCGGCGGGGAGGCCGAGTGCACCCGGCGGAAGAAACACCAATTCTCCGTCCTGCGTATGGAGGAGCAAGTCCCATGCACCCGTCGCGTCGGGCGCGTGAATCTCCAAGGCGATTCGGTCCACGAAGTTGAATGCGGAGCTCCGATTGAGGTCCGGATGAGCCAGCGAATAGAGGAGAACCGTATCGACCCTCGCCGTGGTCCACTTCTGTTCGAAGATGTTCTCGCCGCAACCGCTCAACCATAAGACTGAACCGAGAAAACACGCCGCCAGGGGGCGCGGTCGGCATCTAGATAGAGAGGGTCTTTTCACTAGGATGAGTCTGGAGACGATTCTGGGGCCCGAAGGCACGAACGCTATCCGAATCAATGGGGCGCTGTCAACGCTCCGACCGTTGAACTTCCTTGCTTCCACACCAATTGCCAGGTAGGTTCCCGCGCTGACACCGCTCCAAAAAGGAGCCAAAATTCATGCAACCAGCGGCGCAACGCTCTACAGCACTCGGTCACATTCTGATCGCCGATGACGAGCCTCACGTACGCCGTATCCTACAGACCCTCCTCGAAATAGCAGGGTTCGAGGTCGACCTCAGGCATGACGGAACGGATGCGCTCGAAGCCGTCCAAGGGGACGATCACTACGATCTGATTCTTCTGGATATCATGATGCCGGGAGCCACCGGCCTGGAGATCCTCGGCAAGATCCGTGCGATGGAGGCACGAAAATCCACCCCGGTCGTGATCCTTGCCGCCAAGGGCCAGGACGCGGACCGGCAAGCCGCTTTCTCCTTAGGGGCGGACGACTTTCTCACCAAGCCCTTCAGCCCAAAAAAGCTCCTTGCCAGAATCCACCAGATCATCGAAGGGAACTGATTCTCACGTCTACGTCACGATCCTCGCTGGCGGGATCGGCAGTCGTTTTTGGCCAGCAAGCACGCCCGGGCGGCCGAAGCAGCTCCTTCCGCTCGCCTCCCATGGACCCCTGATCGTCGGCACAGTAAACCGGGCTCTCGGCCTCGTGCCCAAGGAGCGGATTCGCATTCTCACATCGGATCGCCTCACGGGGCTGATCCGAGAGGTCCTACCCGACCTCGGCCACGAAACGTTCATGGTCGAGCCCCAGGCACGGGGCACCTGCCCGGTGCTGGCGTGGGCGGCATGGGAGATCGCCAAGACCGACCCCGGCGCGGTGATCGTCTCACTCCACGCCGACCACATCATCGAGCCCAAGGCTGCCTTCCTGGAGCTATTGCGCGACGCCACGGGCCTGGCGCAAGAGACCGGCCGTTTGTTCACGGTTTCGGTCCTGCCGAGCCGCCCTGATACAGGTTACGGATACATCGAGCCCGGTGAACCGCTCGTCGCACCCGCCGGCGTTCGGGCCTTCGAAGTGGGTGCGTTCCACGAGAAGCCGGACCTCGAGACGGCTCACCGTTATATCGTTGAGGGGCATTTTTGGAACAGTGGCATTTTCGTATGGACTGCCACGGCGTTCTTGAGCGAAGTAAAGAGGGTGGCACCCGAGATCGGCGACCTTCTGCCGCTCATCGATGACGAATCCCGTGAAGCGTTTTTCGCCCAGGTGCCGAACCTCACGGTCGATGTGGCGGTGCTCGAGCGGAGCGCGCGCGTGGCCTCGGTGACGGCCACATTCAAGTGGGACGACGTGGGGAGCTGGGAGGGCCTTTCGCGAATCCGCGAGGCCGATCCCAATGGGAACGTCATCGTCGGTTCCGGTCACATCGTGGACGGGAAGAGAAACGTCATCTACACGGAGGGTGGCACGGTCGTGGCATTCGGCGTCGACGATCTGGTGGTCGTGCAGTGCGGCGAAATCACTCTGGTCACCACTACAGAGGGGGCACCGGACCTGAAGCGGCTTCTCGAACAACTGCCCTCCTCTGTAAGTGAGCAGACGAACCTCGAGGGAAGCGCCTGATGCCGCTCATCTTGTTCGACGATGAGCGAGCCCGGGCGTGGACCCCCTTTACCGTCACGCGGCCGGCCGGAGAGCTACTGTTCGGATGTCTGACGCTTCGTGAGCGCGCGGAACGCTTTTGGGGGGAGCCCTGCGTTGGACACGTCACGGATCCGCGGCTTGAAGGATTCCGTGAACCTGGAGCCGCCCCAGTTCTCGACCCGGACGCATGGGACCTCGAGCCCGAACCTGGCCAAGAGACGGCGCTGATTCTGTTCTCGAGCCGGACGGTTCCAGACTTTGTTCCCGCCCCTCCTACCAGCGAGCCGGCGGTCCTGACGGTCCAAGGTCAAACTGTCGGTTGGGTTCTTCCCCCCGGGACAGACTCGCCGGAAGAGAACGACCTGTTGAACCCGGACAACATCGACATGGGTCTTCCGCGAGTCGAGATCCCGGGCCAAGTCCTGTCGAACATCTGGGATCTGGTGGAGGGCAATGGGGAACAGGTGTGTTCCGATGTCCCGGCTCTCTTTCCCGAGAGCCGGTTCACGTTGCCCGAGGGCGTTCACGTTTCCGGTGCTGAACGAGTTTCACTGGGAGAGGCCGTCCATCTGGATTGGGGCGTTCATTTGGACGCCACCGATGGGCCTATCCGCTTATCAGACGGCGCTCATGTTTCGGCCTTCACGCGCTTGACAGGGCCCGCCTTCGTCGGGTCCGACACACACGTCCTTGGTGGATCACTCGGAAACGTCGCGATCGGACCCGGCTGTCGCGTCAGGGGCGAGGTCTCCAGCACCGTCTTGCTGGGCTACGGCAACAAAGCTCACCAAGGATACCTCGGCCACGCGTACGTCGGCAGATGGGTGAACCTCGGTGCCCTCACGACGAACAGCGACCTCAAGAACAACTATAGCAATGTACGGGTCCACAGGGCGGGAGGACCTGTTGATACTGGACTCATCAAGGTGGGATGTTTCTTGGGCGATCACGTGAAGACGGGCATCGGCACGTTGTTGCCGACGGGCTGTGTGGTAGGTGCGGGTAGCAACCTCTTCGGTGGCCGCATGGCCCCGAAGCATGTCCCCCCGTTCAGTTGGGGTTCAGGAGAGCCCTTCGAGGAATACGATATCGGGCGCTTCCTGAACACGGCTGCACTCACCATGTCTCGTCGGGCGATGTCACTCGAGGAGGGCGGCCGGTCGCTTCTTCAGCGGGCGTGGGAACGTACACGTCCGGAACGCGGATGACCAAATCGGACACCTCCACAGCCTCGGGGACTCGCGGAGTTCTGAGACTCCACACAACTCATGAGCCCCCAGGGCGTCCTACTGCATGAAGGTCTGCGTTCTTGGAACTGGCAGCGCTGGCAACGCTACGCTCATCGAGGCGGGCGGGACGACAATCCTGGTCGACGCCGGGTTCAGCGGCCGAGAGCTGGAGCGGAGGCTTTGTGAGATCGGTCTTTCCCCGGAATCAGTCCACGCCATCGTCATCACGCACGATCATCGCGACCACACCCACGGGGCTGGAATCTTCAGCCGCCGTCATGGCACACCGGTCTACATCACGGACCTGACGCGGGCGGCATGCTCCGGCATTTTCCGCGGGACCGAGCCCCTGAGGCCCTATAGAGCGGGCAGGGTGTTCGAAATTGGCGCGATTCGTGTCGAGCCCTTTCTGACCGTACACGATGCCGCGGATCCGGTAGCCGTGGCCCTCGTGGACCGACATACGGGGACGCGGGTGGGGATCGCCACTGATCTAGGACGGCCCAATGCTCAGATCCGGCTGGCGCTAGAAAAGAGCGATTTTCTGATCCTGGAGTCCAACCACGATGAGGTTCTTCTTCGCACGGGCCGTTATCCCGCAGCGGTGCAGCAGAGAATCGCCTCGAGCCATGGACATCTGTCGAATCACGCGGCGGCCCGCTTCGCCTGCGAGCTTCTCCACCCGCGCCTTGCGGGCGTTTTCTTGGCACACCTTTCTCAGGAGTGCAACCGTCCGGAACTTGCCTCGGCCGTGGTCGGGAAAGCATTACGTGGGGCTGGATTCCAGGGATTCTTGGATGTCGCACTCCAGGATCGGCCCACCGAATTCATCGACATCGAGGAAATGAGACGGCGGACCGGCCCCACGCAATTCAGCTTTCTGTAAAGGCCCAGGCCCTCTAAATTCCGAACAGCCTCAGGATGTCGTTGGACAGCGCCCAGATCATGAGTCCCACTATGATCAGGAGTCCGAAGTGACTCCACCTCATCCTCTGTTCCACTGAAAGCGCCTTCCCGCGTACGGCCTCGATGCCGAGGAACAGGAGGTGGCCACCGTCCAGCACCGGAATGGGAAGCAGGTTGAGGATCGCCAAATTCACGGAAAACAGAGCCATGAAACGCAGAAAGTAATCCATCCCGAGTTCCGCAGCCTGTCCGGAGGCGGCACCGATGGTGACGATGCTCCCCACAGACCGTGGTGATACCCCGCCCGTCACCAGGTCGCCGAGAAATCCCAAGATCAGTACACTGATGCCCACCGTGTCGTCGTAGCCCAGCTGAACCGCCTCGGCCAGCGAGACGTCCCGACGCGCAAACGCCGGGGGAAAAATCCCGACCCTTCCAACGCTGACGGCCTCGCCCGTCACCGGGTCATCCTTCATCGCGGGTTCGGGCGTCACGAAGCGCGAGAGGCGTTGGCCGTTCCGTTCAAGGGAAAGCTCGGTTCGGACACCCGCACGGGCTTCGACGACATCCACGAAATCGTACCAGTTGGTCATCGGGGCGCCATCCGCAGTCAAGACTCGATCCCCCGCCTCGAGCCCGCCCCTCTCCGCAGGCGAGTCCGAATTCACGGCACCGAATTCCGCATCGATCCAGAAAAGAAGGCCTCGAAGAATTTGGGCCCTCTCCTCCAGATCCGAGCTGACGTCGATCTCGACCTCCACACCCGGCTTGTCCGTGACAATCGTTAGGGGCCCCGCAGGTGCCTCCATAAAGCCACTCTCGACATCGCCCCAATCGGTAACCTGGCGGTCTCCGATAGCGATCAGGCGGGCTCCGGCAGGCAGTACGGCAAGCCCCTCAGCGCCGGGAGGCAACAACTCCGGCTGGACTCGTCCCAACCGATTTTCAGGGAGCTCCTGAAGCCCCCACGCGGCGTTCACACCCGTATATACCACGAACGCGAACAACATATTCATGATCACGCCCGCAGATATGACGAACGTCCTGGCCCATATGGGTTTGCCGTCGAAGTCGGTCGGCCTCGGCTGGCGAGGCTCACGGGCTGCCTCTCCCTCGACCCCTCCATCGGCCCCTCCCTCGAGGCGCTCCATCACCTCGTCGTCCATTCCGCCCATCTTCACGTATCCGCCCAAGGGCACCCAGCCGACCACATACTCGGTTTCACCCCTCCGGAAGCCGAACATGGTCGGCGGCAAACCGATCGAGAAACGCTGCACCTCTATGCCTACGGACTTCGCCGCGAGGAAGTGGCCGAGCTCGTGGACGAAAATGAGGACGCCGAGTACGACAGCCGTCGCAAGAATCGTCATCCGGTCTCCGATATCCCTCTCGTGGAACGGCGGCTGCCACCCACCCGCTCCGCCCTTCTCACTCGATCTTCCTTTCTTACCATGTTTCAGCCACCCGCCAACGACTGCCGCGAACACACGGACGCGCGAGCAGCGATGCGCGCGGCCCTATCTGCCTCCAGTACGTCATCCACCGCCTCCACGTTCCGTTTCGGAACCGTTTCCAACGCATACGCCACCACTTCCGGCATCTCGAGGAAACGAATGTCTCCTGAAAGAAAGGCCTGTACGGCCGTTTCGTTCGCCGCGTTAAACACAGCAGGCGCCGTGCCTCCGCAGACCCCCGCTTCAACCCCCAGTGCGAAGAGCCCGAATCGCTCCCGATCGATCTCCTCGAAGGTCAGCGGTGAAGAACGGACTGGATCGAACGTCCTCAGCGAAGCATCCGCGACACGCTCCGGATGGGACAGTGCATACAGGATCGGCAACTCCATCGTCGGGAATCCGAGTTGGGCGAGCACCGAGCCGTCCGTGAACTCGACAAAAGAGTGAACGATGGATTGTGGATGTACGATTGCCTCGATCCTCTCGTAGTCGATGCCGTAGAGAAAATGCGCTTCGATGACTTCGAGCGCCTTGTTGGCGAGAGTGGCCGAGTCGATCGTAATCTTCGCGCCCATGTCCCAGGTGGGGTGACGGAGCGCGTCCTCCGGCCCGACGGTCGCCAGCTCGCCCCGCTCGAGCCCACGAAAGGGTCCGCCGGAGGCCGTGAGCACCAGACGAGCCACGGACTCGGGGTCGTGGCCTTCGAGACACTGTAGAATGGCCGAGTGCTCGCTATCGATGGGGATCAGCTCCCCGCCACCCTCGCGAGCGGCCTCGATCACCAGCGGCCCTCCCGCCACGAGGGACTCTTTATTGGCCAACGCAAGGCGCTTACCCGCGCGGAGCGCCGCGAGGGTCGCTTCCAACCCAGCGGACCCGACGATGGCGTTCACCACCACGTCCACGTTCACATCCTCGACCAACTCGAGCACCGCGGTGTGTCCGCTTCTCCACTCAGCCGGCGGGAGGCCTTCGACGCCGTTCAGAGCCTCCCGGTCGACAATCACTGCGAGGGGTATGCCATACTCCACTACCTGGGCAGCGACATCATCCACAGAGCCGTAGGCGCACACCGCAACCACCCGAAAACGATCCGCATGGCGAGCGATGACGGACAGAGTCGCACGGCCGATAGAGCCCGTCGACCCGAGGACGGCGACTCTAGTCAAAGCCATGGACGGATCAGCAGGAGGACAGCGTAGGTGAACGGCACCGTGAAAAACAGTGCATCCAATCGATCGAGGACACCCCCATGGCCGGGGAGCAGATGGCTCGAGTCCTTCACACCTGCGTCGCGCTTGATCACCGATTCGGCGAGGTCGCCAACTTGCCCGACCATCGCGATCGGACCGCTCAACCCCGCCGCCACCGGCCAGGACAGGGCGAACTCAGGGACCCCCGCAAGCCAGAGCCGAGCAAACAGCCCGCCGGCCAGAACCGACCCGACAAGCCCGGCAGTGGCCCCGACCATGGTCTTTTGGGGACTCACGGCCTCGATGAGCCTCGCCTTGCCCCATCGGGATCCGAAACCGTAGGCGAACGTGTCTCCCAACCAAGTCACCCAAATGGGAAAGATGAGCAACGCGGTACCATGGAAAGCGGTGGCGTCGCTGGAGACCTGTTCGGGAAGGGCACGGAGTAACACCCAGAACGACAGGGCCCCACCAGTGTAGAGGGCGCCCATGATCGTCCGGGCCGCAGCATCCAGTGGGCGGCCATCGGGCCAGCGAAGCCACAGCGAGAGGGCGAGCGCCAACAGCGCAGTCCCCAGGACCAGTGAAAAGGCCCAGGGAGCGAAAGCTCGATAGTCAGGTTGGAGCACCGCGATCAGGGGTAGCGCGCCGGCAAGCGAAGCTCCCAGCCACCCGAAGGCCACCCTTTGGTCCGGCGACAAACTGTAGAACTCTCGAGCTCCGAGAACCCCCGCTACCGCCATGAGGACGCCGAGAGGCCAGACTCCCTGATAGATGATGAACGCCGCCAAGGGGATCCCGACGACGGCGACCATGAGCCGGCTGGTTAGCTCTCGCCTGGAAGGCCGTTGAAGGGG
>Ga0310121_10003835_pt1 | contig 13564 bp, 13 predicted proteins | sample CB27_Tmax_986_MG_FD_203504 | JGI IMG/M metagenome (GOLD analysis project Ga0310121, IMG submission 203504) | Marine microbial communities from Western Arctic Ocean, Canada - CB27_Tmax_986 | ecosystem: Environmental > Aquatic > Marine > Oceanic | place: Canada: Western Arctic Ocean | collected... | reverse complement strand
GCCCCACTGCCTGTCGTAGCTGATCTCCATCCCTTCCTTGCCTTCGCCGCTAGTGGGGGCAATGGTCCCATCTACATCAATCTCCGCCCGTTGGAAGAAACTCGCTGGTTGTTGGGCCCAGACCTTGCCCGCTCCACTTCACGACCTGCTGCATCAGCCCCAGCCCGCCGTAACTGACGGCGTGAATCTTCTCCGAGACTTCGTAGCTGATCCCGTCGGACGAAAGGACCGTTTTCCGAGCTTGATCATTCCAGCTGGGGCTCACCCGAGTGGCCACCTCTGCTTCCCGTTTTCGGAGGATTGCGCTATGCGTTTTCTTCACCCGAAATGCCTCCTTTCGGGCCTCTCTGAAGATTTTTTGTCGAACTCCAGAATACCCGCCAGGTCGGGAATTTCAGGTGTTTACACGTGGTTTAATCCACTTCCATCTACTTGTTTTAGGATTAGAGTACTCAGGAGGGTGGGTTGCAAGGGAAGTTGGTCTTGTCTGACCAACTTTCTGGATACCGTCTCTCACTGCTCACTGCTCCGACGGATTGACTTCGAATGGGCTAGAAACTCACAATTGAAAGTCATCCAAGTTGGAGTATATGAGCATCGACAAGATCCTGCTGCAACTGCAGATTGACGGATGCTGCATAGTCGACCGGGTTATTCCAGAAGATCAGGTGGGAACTGTGCGAGCGGAGGCAGAGTCGGTAACTACCGCAAAGGGGGTCAGTCGAACTTACAAGGGCTTGCATAGTGCTCGAGGTGTCCTGGATTCCGTTCCCTCCTTCTTGCCCCATCTGGCCGATCGGCGAGTTTTGGGCGTCGCCGAAGAATGGTTCGGGCCGCACGTACGCGTGTCCTTCACCAATACCCTGGTCAACTCCCCTGGCAACGAACGCAGCGGCTGGCATGCGGACTGGCCTTACAACCAGGAAAAGGCCGGCCATATCCCGCACCCTATGCAGACTTTCCGGTTCAGTTGTCGACCCTGTGGATGCTCTCGGACTTTACTGTCGACAACGGAGCCACCTGGATCGTACCCGGGAGCCACCGGACAACGGATAACCCCACTGGCACCATGTCCGTGGACCGCTTCGAATCCTATCCGACCGAGATACAAGCCACCGGCCAGGCTGGTAGCGTCCTGCTTTTTGACAGCCGCCTCTGGCACGCGACCGCCAGCAACAACAGTGACGGGCCTCGGGTAGGAATGGTCATGCGCTACGCACCCTGGTGGCTGGATCTGGAAGTACTCATGCCGGGCTCCGACATGCGTCAGCGCATGGTGGAGGAACCAGGTCTGCCGGAAAACGAAGTTCCGTCAGTTTCGCCCGAAGTCTACGAGTCCCTGCCCGATAAGGTGAAACCTCTCTATCGTCATTGGGTACGATAGAGGACGGGCACCCGTTAGATTCGCAACCATGGAGTTAAAGGGAAAAACTGCCATCGTTACTGGAGGAGCCCGAGGCATCGGCCGGGGCATCGCCGTGGCACTGGCTCATCAAGGCGTGGCTGTGGCAGTCGCCGATCTCTACACTCCGACACTGGGAACCGGCGGATATACCCTTTCCACCGAAGCCGACGTGCAGGAAACCGTCGAGATCCTCACCAGCCAGGGTGCGAAAGCCATAGGCGTCCAAGTCGACGTTACCCAGGCCGACCAGATCGAGGCGATGGTCACCTCGGTCTCCCAGAAACTGGGCCCCATCGATATCCTGTGCAACAACGCAGGGGTGGTCCACTTTCACGCTATGGCGGAAATGACCGAGGCAGACTGGGATGCCATCATGGACGTCAACCTCAAAGGCGTATTCCTCTACTGCAGAGCCGTACTCCCTGACATGATGGAGCGACGACAGGGGCGAATCATCAATACGTCCTCCGTTGCCGGCAAGACCGGAAGTTCGGGACCTGCGGCCTACGCCGCCTCCAAGTCGGCGGTGATCGGATTCACCCAGTCACTGGCACTCGAAATGGCACCCTACGACATCACGGTCAATGCCGTGTGCCCGGGAATTCTAGGCACTTCGATGTGGCTTGATCACATCATCGAGAAGCGCTCCCAGGACCTCGACGATGATCGGGAGGCGGCGCTTCAGAGATTCGTCGCGGACCGCATTCCCCTCGGCCGTCCTCAGACACCGGAAGACATCGGTCAGGCAGTTGTCTGTCTGGCCCAGGCCGACAACGTCACGGGGATCTCCCTGAACGTCGCCGGCGGCCTCGTCATGCATTGATCATTCCCCGCTGAAGACTTGTTCGGCGCGCACCCTTGACTCATATTGATTGGATGGCGACATCCTCGAGCCAGCAGCAAAAACGCTGGTTGGAGCAGTGGCAATACGCGGCTGCGAATCTGCCCAGATTGGAGTATGAGGAACTGCGGGCGCTGTCGAACAAACAGCTCATGGCGCGTATTGACGCGGTCTTGTCCTTGGCCGGCCATCCGAAATATCGTGATCACCATCGTCAATCGACTTCCGGTCTTGTTGAGTAGCAGGCACTGTTTCAAAAGCTACGGGAAGTATGAATCCGATCTTCGAAGCAGCCTGGGAATTCGAACAGTTCCTGGACTCCCAACAGTGGGGTTTCTGCTTCATTGGAGGACTGACAGAAGGCTTCCCTGAGGCAGCGACTTCAAATGCTTCACACCGGCTCCTCTTGCTCCTTGGGTTCAGCTTCGGGCCGAAGAAGGCTGGCGACGTATCCCACCAGGAAGGTCACCGCTGAGCTGGCAGGGGCGGTCCACATCCAGTTGACCTCCTGACTGATGGGCGTCCAGGCCACCAACACGGAGGTCGTGAGGCCACAGAAGGAGCCCAACAGCAACCCGAAGGTGTTGGCGCGGCGGGTGAGAACACCCAAGAAGAACATACCGCTGATGGGACCTATGAAGGTCGAAGCCAGCTTTCCTACCGTCTCGATAACCGTGGACTGCATTCCGCTCACGAACACGGCACCTAGAGTTGCCAGGACTCCGGCCACCAGAGTGAAGAGACGCCCCATCCGGAGCAAGTGAGCCTCGCTCAAATCCCGGGCCCAGCGGCGGTACAGATCCATGCTCCCCACAGTGGCAAAGGCGTTCAGAGCAGAATCCACGCTGGACATGGTGGCGGCCAGGAGAGCCGCAAGGATAATGCCTCTGACCCCGACCGGAAGGACGTACGCAACAAAATGAGGCACGAGCATGTCGGGGCGCGTGATGCCAGCGGCCAGCTGCGGGTGCTTGTCATAAAAGACCACCAGCAAGAGACCCAACGAGGCCAAGGCTAGGACCAGGATGATGGTGATAATTCCCCCACTCATGACCGCCTTGGCCTTGCCCCGAAAAGTGTCGACCGTCAGATATCGCTGCACGATCACCTGATCGGTACCCAGAGTGCCCACGTTGTAGAAGAAGAGAAAAAAGAGAATCGACCACACGGTGGCCTCGGCTCCCAGGTCGAAGGTCCAGTCCACCATGGTGGTGTGAGGGGTACCACTCACCGAACCCGTCAGCTCTCCTGCCCGCTGCCAAACGCCGGAGGCGTCCCACTGGAAGGAGGACATGAGAAAGACGATCATGAAGGCGAGTCCACCTGCCAGGACTATGAACTGGACGAAATCGGTCCAGATCACCGCCTTCATTCCGCCGAGCACGGTGTAGAGGGTAGCCAGGGCTCCCAGGGTCAAGATGCAGCGCAGCATTGAAAACCCGCTAACCGTGGAAAGCGCCAGGGACGGGGCATAGATGGCAGTCGCAAGCCACACTCCCCTCTGTCCCAAAAACAGCACCGAGGTTACGGTTCTCGCTATCGGATGAAATCGGTGCTCAAGATACTCGTAGGTCGTGAAGACCCGGAGACGATGAAAAATCGAGATAAAGGTAACCAGAATGAAAAGAAGAACCAGGGGAAGCAGGAAGATCCCCATCGTATACTTGAGGTCCTTGGCCCAGATCCAGGCGGGCACACCGGTGTAGGAGATGGCACTCAGATCGGTCGACACGATCGACAGAGACACCACCAGCCAGGGCATGCTTCGGCCGGCCAGAAAGTACTCACTCACCGTTTTCTGGCCTCTACCTACCCAGCTACCGGCGACGACCACGATCAGCAGATAGACCACGACTACCACGTAGTCGGTGGTAGTAAAGAGACTTGCAGGCTCAGTTGTCATGCGAGGACCTCAAATCGCCTGGAGCCTGGCAAACGCTTCCGGAGTTGTGGTACGGGATACGCTCATCCACTAACTGTGGGCAGCGGCGAGAGCGGCAGAGTCCAGGAACTCCCGGAATCGGACCACCAGATTCTCTCTTATCGTGAATATATGGACGAAGTTGCTTTCGAAGACCTTACCGGTGGATCTGACCTTCCATCGGTAGTGACCGATCGCAACCACCTGTTCGCCCTCACAAACGTATTCCCGTGGATCAAACTCCAGGGATTCTTGTGCCTCTACGACCATTGTGAAGAAACTCGCTACCTGATCTCGGCCTTTACGATGACCCGAGAAGGGAATACCGTCTATGGCAGGAAGCTCTCACTCAATATCAGCCGAGAACAGGCTCAGTAGGCCCTCCATGTCTCCGGTCTTGAAGCATTGATAACCTTGCTCTACCAGACTCCGATTCTGTTGTTCTCCCATGTCTGCTCCTTCGAATGAGTTGCGAGGACTGCCCAGTCGCGGCTCCGCTTTAGATTTCACCACGTTCGCTCCAGGAAACTCTTGGCGGATCCAGTGAGCATCTCTTTGACGTGGATACTCGCCATGGCATCGCGCCCGACGTGCCGTCCGGCCTGCTTGATTCGGGTGTAGACCGCCTCCATTGCCTCAACCACTGTCTCGTGTCTTGCCCCACCCGGGTAGCCGAGACCTTGAGCGAAGTCATTGGGTCCAATGCTGAAGTAGTCGATCCCGGGAACGGTAAGAATTTCGTCCAGGTTCTCGACCACATCCTCGTCTTCCAATAGGGCTCCTACCAATATGTTCTGGTTGCACTGCTCATAGTAGGCGCCCATGTCGGGGATCCCGTAGCCATAGTCTGTGCCTCGATTTCCACCGAAGGAGCGCTCCCCAAGCGGACCGAAGTAACAAGCCCGAACCAGCTGCTCGGCGTTCGCCTTGGAGTTGATGTGCGGGCCCAGGATCCCCTGGATGCCTCGATCCAGGTATTGAAGAATCGTCGAGGAGCGGGTATTAGGTACGCGAGCGATGGGAGTGACTCCCACCAACTCGGCGGCACGGCAGATCTCCTCAATCTGCTCCAGGCTAAAGGGTCCGTGTTCTCCGTCGATCCAGACAAAATCGAAATCCAGGGGGCCGAGAATCTCGATGATGTGGGTGGAGGGAAAATGCAGATCGTATCCGAAAGCGACGCGGTTCTCTCGGATAGCGGCCTTCAGACGATTCGACTGTTTCATCGGCATCTCTCCAAACTTGCGAGTCGAGGGATCCTAGCAGGTTTGGGTTTGGCCCAAAAGGGCTTGCTACCGTCCCCTCTTGCCCTTGCCTTCGCCCTTGCCCAGATGCAAGCCTGCAGCTCCACAGAAAGAGCACTCCGGCCTTTGCCCTCGGCTGGGAGCCGGATTATTCAAGAGAAGAAAACTTCTTCTCACTTCAAAGGGAAACAAAGCTGCGCTCGCCTGAACTGAATGTTTTACTACAGCTAGCCCTATCCAGGAGCCCGCTTCAGCGGGCTGGCGCGAAGCGTAATAGACCGGTCCTTCAGGGCCGGGTATTCGCGTGACGTGATGGGCAGAGCCTGCTTCAGCAGGCTTCTCGAGGAAAGGCTTTAGCCAGGATCCGTTCCGATCTCCACGACCAAGGCTCGATTCAGTTCTCAAGGCGTCCAAGATTCCCTGAGGGTTGTCATCCGATGTGCCAAGGAGTGTCGGACCGGACTTTGGCTGAAGCCCTCACTCGAGAAGCTCGCTGAAGCGGGCTCAAGTCTCGCCCCACCCCGATACCCGGCCCTGAAAGGACCGGTCTATTACGCTTCGCGCCAGCCTGCTGAAGCAGGCTCCGAGAACCGTTAGATGCCCGGACCAAGCGACTGCTGCGAGCCAGATCATTTGAGAAAGAGTTCCCATCCGAAGCCAGGTTTCGACGCAATCTTGGGTTAAGTCCTTTTCCCAATCCGCCGCTCGACCGATTCTTGCAGTTTCAGGACCGGACCATGTATCCTTTCCCGCTGCCAAACGGGAGTCTCAATTTCGAAACACAGTGCTTCCTGAGGAAGACGGGAAATGACACAAAAACCTAAAGATCGCAGTGCGTTGGCCACTTTGGTGCTCGCCTTTTCGCTGCTGCCGATGGCGCTTCAATGCGGGGGCTCTGCCCCCGACTCCAGCGGCCACAACTGGCCGGTCTATGGTGGTGATCAAGGGGCGACTCGCTATTCGCCGCTCGACCAGATCAATACTACCAACGTGGCTCAACTGGAGCCGGTCTGGGTACACCACACCGAGGACGCGTCTCAGCAACCCTCGACGAGGATTGAGTGCACCCCGATCGTAGTCGATGGTGTGATGTACCTCAGCACGGCACGCCTTAAGCTGCAGGCACTCGACGCCTCCAACGGCCGATTGATCTGGAGCTTCGACCCCTTCGCTGGGAAGGAACTGAGAAGTTCCCCTGGAACCAATCGCGCCGTCACCTACTGGAAGGATCCCTCAAAACCAGAACACAAGAGGATCTTCTTTCCGGTCAAAGATTCGCTCTATTGCATCGACGCGGGCAGCGGCGAGCGGGTCGTTAGCTTCGGTGAAGACGGGATGATCGACCTCAAGCAGAACTTCGATCACGACATGACAGGGCTCTCCTTCTCACATTCCAGCCCGGTCGTGGTTTACCAGGATGTGGTGATCGTTGGCGGCGGGGGAGGCGAGGGCCCTTATCCGGAGGCCCCTGGACACATCCGAGGTTACGATGCCCGCAGCGGTAAACGGAGATGGATTTTTCACACGGTCCCCAAGCCGGGGGAGTTTGGGAACGACACCTGGGAAGGAGATTCCTGGAAGACCTCTGGGGGGACCAACAACTGGGCCGGCATGAGCCTCGACACCGAGCGCGGCTGGGTCTTTGCTTCCATCGGCTCACCGGCCTTCGACTACTACGGCGGAAACCGCAAGGGTGCCAACCTATTTGGTAATTCCGTCCTCGCTCTGGATGCGCTTACAGGGAAAAGAATCTGGCATTTTCAGACGGTACACCACGATGTCTGGGACTATGACCTTCCGGCACAGCCGGCCCTCGTCACCGTCATTCGTGACGACAAACGTATCGACGCGGTTGCCCAGGTCACCAAGACAGCTATGGTCTTTCTCTTCGATCGTGAGTCGGGCGAGCCTCTCTTCCCTGTGGAAGAGAGACCCATACCCCCTTCAGAGGTACCAGGCGAGGAGTTGTGGCCGACCCAACCTTTTCCGGTCAAGCCTCCACCTCTCAGCCGACAGGCCTTCACCGAGGACCAGATCACAGACATCTCACCCGAGGCTCACGCCGCCGTCAAAGAGCTTTTCGACCAGAACAGGGCAGGCGCGATGTACGAGCCTCCCAGCCTACAGGGAACGTTCATACACCCGGGATTCCGGGGTGGTGCATTATGGGGAGGCTGCAGTTTCGATCCCTCGACAGGCCGCCTCTTCGTCCCTACCAGCGAGTGGACGAATCACATCACCCTGGCACCGGCAAGGGAGGATCAACCCTTCGACTACGAGCTACCGGTGCGGCGTCTAGTCGGTGATCCAGAGGGCTATCCCGGGATCAAGCCTCCCTGGGGATACCTCACCGCAATCGATCTCGGAGAAGGGGAATTCGTCTGGCGTGAGGTCGTCGGAGAGTTCACTGAATTGACGGCACGGGGTGTTCCCAAGACCGGGTCTGTGATAACCGGGGGCGCGATCACAACCGGAGGAGGACTCATTTTTCTGGGGGGTACCCTCGATAAGATGTTCCGGGCATTCGATTCCAATACGGGCAAAGTGCTCTGGGAACATCAACTCAACGAAGGAGGATTCGCGACACCCTGCACCTACGAGGTCAAGGGACGCCAGTATGTCGTCATTGCCGCTGGCGGCGGACAGGGAGGCTCGAGTTCTGGAGATGAGTTCGTAGCCTTTGCCTTACCTTGAACAATGTGGATCCTGGGATTGCTCTTACTGCTCTGTTCCCTGCCAAGCCTGGAAGCCCAGAGGGTGTCTTCCACCTCTGCTGAGACCCTTGAGTCTCCTCCTCCGCAGCCAATCCCCTTCAGCCACAAGGTTCATCACAAGCTTGGCCTCAACTGTCTTACCTGCCACACTGTTGCGGCCCCCGGGTTTGAGGCCGGTTTACCCCCCGATAGCCAATGTATGCTCTGCCACGCGAGCATCAAGAAGGAGAGCCCAGCGATCCAGAAGCTGGCGGCACATGAGGCCTCCGGGAAACCCCTGAAATGGGCCAGGATCTATACCCTCCCTAGATTCGTCTGGTTTTCTCACCAGTCCCACCATCAAGACGCAGGCCTGGCCTGTGAGCAGTGCCACGGACCGGTTTCGGAGCGCGACCTGATCGTCAAGGAGAAGCCGACTTCGATGGGGTTCTGTATGGACTGCCACGCCCAGCGGGACGCGCCCAACGGCTGCGATTTCTGCCACAATCTTCAGTAGGCGGTCGTTTGTTCAGTTAGGAGGTGACACAAGAGTCGCCATCTGACTGAGCCTTAAAACTCGTAGGATGGGACTCTTGCCCGTCGCAATCGTCGACGGGCAGGAGTTCCCATCCTACAACCAACACAGTGCTATCGATCTTAACCATACGGGGGCAGGACTAAGGAGAAGACGCTGAGGTCAGAGCCGCCGTGGTGAACGATCCCAGACTTCCGTAACTGGTAGCGCTTCCATTGATGGCTACCACGCGGTAGCTGTAGAGGGTCGCAGGCTCCAAGTCCTGGAGAGAGGCGGAAACCGTCCTCGATGTCTCCTCGAGTCTTTCGTATCTGAGCGCCGTCCTGTCCCCCAGGGTCGCGTCCCCTCCGTATTCGAAATAGTAGTAGCCGGGCAGTCCCAGAGGATTGACTCTTCCCTGGACCCTGGCGCCCGACGAATCGATGCGGTCCGCCGCTCCCGTTAGCACGTACGGTTGATTTGTAGCTGGCAAGGTCAATGCTTGATCCTTGCCGTAAAAGGTTCCGTGCTCGTTGACGCCGACCAGGCGGTAGTGGTACACCACGCCCGCCTCCAGACCGTAGATGTCGTCGTTCACATGGTAGAGATCATCATCGGGGCGCAGAGTAGCGCCGCTGCCAAAGACTTCGATCTCCCCAAGTCCCCAGTGGCGGCTCTGGTAGCCGGATGTGAGTCGAGTCTTCAAATAACTCGCTCTTGCTGCCAGCCCCTGATCCAAGGCAAAAGCGAAGTTCGCCGTGGGGCGCCCGGTTTTCGGTAGGACCTGCCTCAGAATGGATTGGTAGGAGGAGCCATCCTCCGATACCAGTACTTCGACGTCTTTGCCTGGCCACTCCGGGTTCTGATGTACCTGAACGGTGTCGATCGTCACCGGCACTTTGAAAGAAAAAGCGAACTCCTGTGGCTGGGTCGGATTCTCGGCACTGTGCCACATCCGGCCCTCGCCGTGGCGCCATCCGTCGGTCAGCTTCGTCGGATCCTGTTCGGAATCCCGAGGCCAATCGATCAGACTCCCTCCGTTGCTGGGAATGGCCAGGGACTCGTTGCGGTAGGCGATTTCGAGTTCATCGAAATCAACCGATCCGCTGGGTGGGCGATGGGGGTCGACTCCGGCAACCAGATGGAAGAAATTGCAGTTGATGTGAGCCTGAACCTGATCGATGGTCCAGTAGGGCCACTTCTTCTTTCCATGCAGTCCGTGATTGCTGCCTCCATAGGTACACTCGGAGGTGTCATTGAGCAGTCTGTACTCGACCCTGTTCCACTCGCCGTCCAGGAGATAGCCGGTGAGGCTGAACCCGGTGTAGCCCCAATTAGCTCGCATGAAGCCCTTCCCATTCCCGAGCTCGATATTGCTTTGGCTCTGGGTCCACCAGATCAGTTCGGACCCGTTGGGCTTCCACTCGTTTCCGCGCACCCAGAGCTTGATCCGTGCGTCTCGAAAGTCGGCATCTCCACCACCCAGAAAAGCGCTGTGGGTATCCGACGGACCTCCATAGAAGAAGCTCATGAGATGTAGGACGTCTGCCATGGTGTGATTGAAATCATTGTTGATGGTGGGTTCCGACACCCTCAGAAACCCCTTTGAGTGCCCTCCAGTCGAGTGATGCGTCTGCTCCAGCCCCCAGGTATCCCAGCCTCCGAAGCCCTGGTCCCAGCTCTCGTGGTAGTAGGCAGACAAGCTGGGAGGTAGCTCGCGCAGGTCGGTCCGGTGTCCGTAGGACGGCGACGTGCCGTACTCGAAGTAGTATCGGGTCGCGACCGCGTGTGGGTTGATGCTGCCGTTGACCGTCATCGCCGACAGCCCCATGGGAGCCGCCGAACTGGTCGTGACCGTCGCGCCGGAATTGCTACAGGAAGCTGACAGGAGCAAACGCGATAGGGAGACACCCGAACCAAACAGGGACTTTAGGCCGCTCAAGGGTTTTTCATCACCTCGCTATAGCTGTACAGAATCCCCTTCACTCCAGAGTCCTTTTCGAAGGCCTGGATGAGCCTCTCTGTCTCCTTGGGATCCTGGGCCCCCTTGCCATAGCTGGGATGTTCAAAGCGGAGATTGAAGCTGCGAGGCGAAAGGTAGAGTCCGACACCATGCTTCTGGCAAAGCGGGCCGTAGTCGTCTCGCACGGCTTCCTCGATGGGTGGAAGCCCCACTCCCTCCTCCTGATTGTGGATATACCCCATCGCCCTCTGGGTGCGACGCGGATAGCGGGCTCTTTCGTTGGTAATGTGACCGATCACCAGACCATCGACTATTCCTTGGGATACCCACTGGCGCCACTGCAGCTTCATGTTGCCAAAGGGAGGACCGACGTAGTCTCCCTGGGCTACCCCGATAGAAAGGGTCTGTCCCTTACTCTGAATGTGCTTCTTGACCTCGCTGAGGAAGGTAGTGAAGTACTCTCCCCTGAGATCTCTCCACTTCTCGAGATCGAAGCTGGTCTGGAGAATGTTCTTGCCATATCTCCGCTGGAACTCCTTGACCACCGGTTCGTTGAAGCCAAACTGGTCGGCATGCTCGGCAGGAGGCGCATGGGAACGCACGCTCAGAAAGACCCCATCAAAGTCAAAAGGGTCGGAGAAGGCACGAATCACGCTCAACATATAGCGCCTCGCCTCGGGATAGGCCCACTCCAGTTCGCCCCAGTGGTGCTTGCGTTGATTCGGGGTGATAGACCGATCGCTGGCAAGGTATTGAGGGTTTTCCTTCGTGAAATGGGATTGCCAGGAGAAAAATTCGGAGTCTGAATAAAGGACATCGGGGGGACATCCTTCGTCGAAGATCGTGACCCACATGTCGACCTTCATGCCCTCCCGATGGATCGCCTCAACAGCAACCTTCAGGAGCCCGTCATCCCAGGCTTTCTTGGAAACCTTGGCCCATTCTTGAATATAAGGGTTGTTGGAGGCGACTTTAATCTCGTGGAAGAGGATGATGCGGAAGTCATCAACCCGGAACAAGACCTTTGTGACTCCCCGGGCCTTCCAGATCCGGGCCGCTTCGCGAACCTTCTCAGGAGTGTCCAACTGAGCGGTTCCCTCTCCACGGTGCTTCCATATGACATCACCCCAGCTCAGGATCATGAGCTTTTCCTTGGCTTGGAGCGGAAGCATCATGAAAGCAAAGAAGGCGGCTGTGAACAGGATCTTGTGAATCATTCTCGCACTCTATCCAGCGATTGATCGAGCGTCAACCTTGGCGTTCGTGGCGGTGGTTTCCAGACCGTCTTTTCAGGTTAGTGGCCCCCCAGGAGCCCTGGCCCCATTCAAGAAAGAAACTTTCGGTTGTCTCGAACCACGAACATCGATAGCACTCTGTCCGTTGTAGGATGGGCACTCCTGCCCGTCGATGAAAGTGACGGGCAAGAGTGCCCATCCTACGAAGATAACTTGGAGTCGGCCGTGGCGGCGGTCTCCAGGCCGCCGTGAATCAGCCAAAGGCTCGAAAAGAAGAATACTTCGGCCTGGAGACCGAACCCACGTAGCCCTTCCGAAGCCAATTGAAGTTTCAGCTTAGTGGACCCCCAGCGGTGCGGCACCTTCGGAGGACAGGAGACGTACGACGTTCAGACGTGCGACGAATTCTTGAAGTTTCAGCTTAGAGCGAGTAGGGTATCCGCACAAAGTACAATCGCCCCCGAGAGAGCCATCCAAACCAACAGCGGGAAAGCAAAGAGAGAGGAGTGATAGATGACAGACACCCCTTACAAAGCAGCCATAGTCGGCCTCGGTTACATCGGCGGTGCAGACCAGGTTTCCGGCGATGCCCTGGGCCAGCTGGTAGAAGATTTGGACGGAACCCACATCGAGGCGCTAGCCAAACATCCCAAAGTCGACGTAGTTGCCGGCAGCAGCCGCGACCTGGGCCGGCGCCAGCGCTTCACCGAACGGACTGGAATCCCAACCTACGCCGATTGGCAGGAGATGTTGCAGAAGGAAGATCTGGACATCGTCGCGGTCGCCACGTACACGCCTGTACACGAGGAGATCACCGTGACCTGCGCGCAGCATGGGGTCCGGGCCATCCTCTGCGAAAAGCCCATTTCACCCACGGCGGCGGCAGGCGCACACATGGTCGCCGCGTGTGAGGAGGCAGGATCGCTTTTGGCGATCAACCACAACCGGCGCTTCAATCCCAACTATCGGCGCCTGCGCGACCTCATCGCCGATGGGGGGCTGGGCGAGCCGACCTCGGTTACCGCACAGTGGCCCAGCGGACGACTGGGAAACGTCGGCACCCACGTCTTCGATGCCATCTATATGATCACCGGACTTCGGGTCGAAGCCGTTTCAGGGACGTTGGATCTGGCGGGAAAGCCCGACTGCCGAGGGTCAGAGTTTCAGGATCCGGGCGGGTGGGGTCTGATGCGCCTGGAGGGCGGACTCATCACCACGGTGGATGCGTCGGACTACGCCAGGGTACCCATGCTCATTGCACTCAATGGCACCGAGGGCAGCGCCTCTACAGGGGGGGACGAGGTGAAGATCAAGTATTGGGACGGACGCCAGGACCACTGGCCCAGCCCCCGGGCCCAGGCCACCTCGATGGACGTAGCCGTCGTAGAAATCGTCCAGTGGCTCGACGATGGGACGACTTTCCCCTATCCAGCCATCGAGGCGGTCCACACACTCGAGGCAATCGCTGGCTTCCACGTCTCCCACGCCCGCTCCGGTGCCTGGGTAAGCCTTCCGCTGGAGGGTGAAGATCGGGAGCTGGTGGTCCGCACCGGTTGAGTTATGAATGTTCGCCTTCCGCGGTGATTGAATGTCGATTCGGATCAAACGGGTGTACGAAAAACCTGAAACGGACGACGGCCTTCGCATTCTAGCCCCAAAATAAGCGCAATTTCAAAAACAGGATCATTTCCCGGCTCCTAGGAGTCATTTTGGAGGCCCAAATTCTAAGTTTATGCACCAAGCCACTC
>Ga0310121_10003834_pt1 | contig 13564 bp, 12 predicted proteins | sample CB27_Tmax_986_MG_FD_203504 | JGI IMG/M metagenome (GOLD analysis project Ga0310121, IMG submission 203504) | Marine microbial communities from Western Arctic Ocean, Canada - CB27_Tmax_986 | ecosystem: Environmental > Aquatic > Marine > Oceanic | place: Canada: Western Arctic Ocean | collected... | reverse complement strand
ACGTCGTACAACGGTTCCGGCGCATCACCCGATGGTCTCGCATGAGCATCATTTGTCATTGGTCGTCCTTCTGTCCGGTTACGAGAGCAAGTCATTTACCGTGGCGAGTTAGTATTGCCGTGGTGTGACTCCATAACTGCTTTATTGATTAAGTTTCGGCCGCGCGCATTTCCTTAAAAAACTTGTCGAAGCGACTGGATTCACACCAGTACCCACGTAAACCTTAGTCATGCCAGACACCCTATAGCGGTATCCAATGTGCGCCCTGACTTTAGTTCATTGTTCTTAACGTGATAAACCATAATTAGGTGACTTTATAATTAATGCATTCACCCGTCTCTGTAAACCAATTGAACTGTCCTTAGAAAGCAAACTCACGTGAAAGTTCGATTTCCGTCATGGTCTTGGATTGTTGCACTTACTGTAACAGCAACCTGTGCGACGCCAGTGCGTGAAATGCCGTCGCCCATTGCGGGACTCCACACCACCGGCTTTGAGCTGTACAGCACTTACCAGATCGACCGTCGGTAATCACGCTCCACTTTTAGAACTAACGCGAGTAGAACTCGATTACCTGACGAACATCGACAATGACGCCAACCAGAATGCAATGCGTGTGTTTACAAGAATTACCGCTGTCCTTTTAATGACCTCCGGCCTCGTGTGCGAACTCACGGCTCAGGAGTTCGGGCAGGTTCGTGTCGAAGTGCTCGCGACCAACAAGCCAGTGATAGGTGCAGAAGTCGTTGCGAAAGGAACCACAATACCGACCAACAATGAAGGTGTTGTGACCATTCGTGTGCCTTCCGGAACAACACAAGTCACAGTCGTTGCAGAGGGTTACCTTCCAGTCACCGTCTCCGTTGACGTGGACACTGACTATGAACACGTCCTCCACATCAATCTGATCGAACAACCATCTCTCGAAGAGGAAGTGACGGTCGTTGCCAGTACACGCACCGACCGGCGTATCGAAGACCAGCCATTGCGAGTAGAGGTCTTGAATCGGGAAGAAATCGAAGAGAAGATGCTTATGACGCCTGGCGACATCGTCATGATGCTCAACGAAATGGGTGGGATGCGAGTCCAGACGACGTCACCATCACTCGGTGCCGCGAGTATTCGAATTCAAGGCATGCAAGGTCGCTACACGCGCTTCCTTTCCGACGGACTGCCGCTCTACGGCAATCAGCCAAGTGGTCTTGGATTACTCCAGATTCCGCCGATGGACCTCGGCCAAGTCGAGGTTATCAAAGGAGTCGCGTCCGCATTGTATGGAGCAGGTGCAATGGGAGGTGTCGTGAACCTCCTGTCCAGACGACCTGGCAAAGAACCTGAACGAGAGTTCCTCATCAATCAGTCAACGGAAGGCGCGACTGACGGCGTGTTGTGGTTGTCCTCGCCACTATCTGAATCGTGGGGAGTCACCTTCCTGGGTGGAGGTCATCGACAAAATCAGACCGACGGCGACGGTGACGGTTGGAGCGATTTGACGTACTACGAACGGGCCGTCGCGAGACCACGCTTTTATTGGAACGACGACGACGGCCAGTCCTTGTTTGTAACAATCGGGACAACAGTCGAAAACCGATCCGGCGGTACACAACCGAACGCGCCCCTACCTGAAACTATGTCGCCGTATCGTGAGTCGCTCGACACGAGACGATTTGATGTCGGAGCACTGTGGCAGACAGTACGTGGACGATCCATTGTGACGGCACGTGGCTCCATGGCGAGACAGTCCCACGACCATCTGTTCGGCGAAATCGTTGAGCGAGATCGCCACGATACCGGCTTCGCCGAAGTCACACTGCGTAGTTCGACCGGGCGGCATACTTGGGTCAGTGGTGTGGCCGTCGAACAAGATGCGTACACCGCAACAGACCTGCCACAGTTCTCCTATGCATTCACAACACCAGGCGTGTTTATCCAAGACGATATTGATGTGCGACCATGGTTGGCACTCTCGCTAAGTGGACGACTGGACCATCACAGCGAGTACGGCTGGTTTTTCAGCCCCCGCGTATCGTCACTCTTTCGATCTGGCAATTGGTCCACTCGGCTATCGGCCGGAACCGGATTCTTCGGAACTACACTGCTCACTGAGGAAACAGAAGTAGCAGGCCTGACACGGCTCACGCTCGATGGTTCGTTGCGCGCGGAACGTGGCCGTAGCGCATCCATTGACGTCACACGTACTCACGGCCCATTCGCGCTGACTACAATATTTTTCCGATCACATATAGCAGACCCAGTTCACGTCGAGCGGTCGACATACACGCTTCGTCACCTTCTAGAACCGACGACCAATACTGGGATGGAACTTCTCGGTACATTCAGACAGGCACCATTTGCCATCACAACGACTTACACCTACGTGCAGGCACGCGAATCGGTCGACGGAGTTCGCAGTGATGTCGCGCACACGCCCCGCCATAGTTTTGGCATCGTCGGTATGGTCGAAAACGAAAACGGTCGACTCGGCATAGAGGTGTACTACACTGGCCGCCAACGACTCGAAGCCAATCCGTATCGCGACATTAGTAAACCGTACGTCGTCGTTGGCGTATTGGCCGAAAGACGCGTCGGACCGTTGCGACTCTTCATCAATGGGGAAAACCTGACCGGAGTGCGTCAAACCCGATGGGACCCGATCCTACGCCCAGACCGAGCCATCGACGGCCGATGGACTGTCGACGCATGGGCACCACTTGATGGGCGCGTGATTAACGGTGGCGTACGGTTTCAGTTTTAAAAATCCTAGTGTGGTTCTAAATTATGCTAGAAGAAGCGAATCGAATAACTAACCTTAATGCCACGACCAATCTGAGAAATGAAATCCTTTGTAACCGACATGTGGTGTCGATACAACTCATTCGTCAGATTGTATGCCGTCGCACTCACAATATGTGCCATGTGTACCGTGGGCAGAACATACGATGCCTTGCGATTAAAAAACGAATAACCATCAGTCGTCGTCTCGTTTCGAAACACGTGGTTCTGCCGAGCCGCAAAAGTCCACTCCGGGCTCACAGTAAACTGCTGGTAGGGAACATCAAGATTGAGTTGTCCTCTGAGCGGTGGGATACGAGGCAATGATTCTCTCGTCGAGACAAGCTCTGCATTCACAAGTCCGACACCAAGGTTCGCCCGCACCCGTGGCCAGAGTTGTAGACTGACCTTGCCACCGACACCCACAAAACGCCCGTTGCCTTGCAGGAATTGTGCGACGGGAAGGCCACTGATCATTTTATTATCGACATCAAAATACACATCGTTTTCTTACTCTGCTTCTACGAATTGAATACGCTTTAGGCTCATCACTCACCGTGCAATAGGCAAGTCAATGGCTAGCTACTTACAAAAAAGAACAAGGAAGACGAACTAGGCAAGTGGAGCCCTGGAGGGTACTACCAATCGATGACAAGACCCGACCCAGGCATCCATGTGGCCCCGTGGTCTCTCATCTGATACCAGGTGTCCGCTGACCACCGCGACCGTTAAAACATTAGCGTTCGTAGAGTGTCGCAACTGACAGAGCGTACAATCTTGATCAGCGGCGTCATGCACGCTGTGCGCTGCCGGCAGAACAACTACCGTGAGCACAACAACAAGCAAACAAATGACGTTGTGAATCCGTGCGAGCGGTCTAACCGTCAAAAAGTTAATTGTGCCAGAAGATAGCAAAATATTTCTACCTGAATGGCAATTTGGCACACAACCCAATAACAAAGTGGTGATCAGAGTTTCCCTGTATCCGCGAACTGTTCGATGCGGCTAAGGTAAGGAGCAATATCAAGATGTTGCTCTTGTAACCAGCGGTCAGAATAGTACGTATCCGTATATCTTTCGCCATCATCGCAAAGAAGCGTGACGATGCTGCCCGGCGTTTGGGACTGAATCATCTGACTAATGAGTTTAAATACGGCGAAAACATTAGTACCTGTAGACCCACCGACTTTCTTACCCAGCAGCCCTTCGATGAACCGCAAACCCGCGATGCTCGCCGCATCAGGAACACGCATTACATCGTCAATAACATCTCTGATAAATGACGGCTCTACGCGCGGGCGACCAATACCTTCGATGCGGCCACTCATCCCTGAAGTTAACGTATCGTCTCCAGTGCGAAAGTAATCGAAAAAGACCGATCGTTCTGGATCTGCAACGATTAGTTCCGGACGATCACCATTAAGTAAAAAATATCGAATGTACCGCCCAATCGTGGCACTCGTACCCCCTGTACCCGCACCAACAACGATGTACCGTGGCACTGAATATTTTTCATGAATAAGTTGTTGAAAAATACTTTCTGCAATGTTGTTATTGCCTCGCCAATCCGTAGCTTGTTCAGCTCGTCCGAATTGGTCCATGTAATACCCGCCCAAGTCATTACTCAATTTAATGGCACAGTCATAAATGTCTGCTGCAGAGGTCCGGGTAATTTGACCGCCGAGAAATTCAATTTCCTTGATCTTGTTTGGCGAGATGTCCTCGGGAACAACTGCAATAAAGGGCAACCCTAATAAACGACAAAAGTACGCTTCGGAAACTGCCGTGGATCCGGATGAGGCTTCAATGATGGGTTGGTCTCGTCTAATCCACCCACTACACAGACCGTGCAAAAACAGTGACCGTGCCAGCCGATGTTTCAGGCTCCGTGTGGGATGAGTTGATTCATCCTTGAAATAAAGATGAATATCGTGCTGTTCAAGAATAGGAAGCGAACATTTCAGTAAATGAGTGTCGGATGACCTCGCATAGTCCGCTCTGATTTCCTTTACCGCCCATCGGATCCATGCAGTATCGCCTTTCGAAAATGCACGTTTCAAAGGTCTAGCTCAGGAGTTCCCGCACGCGGTCTTTGGGTCGACCAATAATGGCAGTGTCCTTGGTCACGATCAGCGGCCGTTGCAATAACTGCTTGTGCTTTACCAAAATATCGACAACCTGATCCTCGGTCGCCACATCGTCCTCCCCGAGTTCCAGTTTCTTGAACTTGGAGTCTCGCCGGACGAGCGCGGTGGGAGGATCTTCAAGCTTGGCGATAATCGCACGTAATGCCTCCGCATCTGGGGGCGACTTGATGTAGTTCACCTCTTCGAACTCCACACCTAATTCCTCAGCAATGCGCACGGCATTGACCGATGAGTTTCAATACTTGTTGTGGAAAATCTGTACCTTTGCCATGCCGTTAATCATAGGCACCTTCGCCATTAAAGAACAACTCACGATGTCGAGTTCAAAACCACCTCGCACAACTTGTTCGTTAATGGATCAAGCATTCACCATAAAACGATGATCGGAATTCGCATTTCCTTTTAAAAAGGGTACCATCGCGATAGTAAACAGAACGCCCCTAAATGCCGTAATTCCTAACGTTGCCTTCATGATCAGTGAATCCGTTATTCGTCAAATGACACGACTCGCCAATGAACATGGCGCCGTTAATTTGTCTCAAGGGTTTACTGATGAGCCCCCGCCTTTTCCATTGGTCTGGGGCGCGATCGTTGCTTTACTCGGCGGAAATTCAGCTCAGATTGATCGAATCAATGAAACGAAAATCGAGGATTTCGACGTTCCCGACGCTCTTCTTCGCGAACAGCTTGCTCAACTTCAAGGAAAGTACGACGAATTTAATCAGTACTCCTATCCGTTTGGGATTCCAGAACTCAGGAAAACCATCGCCTCATACACCCATCGGTGGACAGGACGACAGGTAAACCCCGATAACGAAATAACTGTTGCGCTCGGATCGACCGAAGGTCTTGCATCTGTACTCGCGGCATTGGGCAAACCCGGAGACGGCATCGCTATCTTTGAACCATTCCATGAGATGTACCCATCACAAGCCAAACTCTTCGGACTGACACCAAGAATAGTTACCCTGCGTGAAAATAACGCCAATAATCGTTGGTGCTTCGACCCAGACGAATTGCGCCAGGCCGCTCAAAATGCACGGATTCTTATTTTGAACTCGCCGCACAATCCAACCGGCATGGTCTTTGGAACATCCGAACTCGAGGTCATTGCAGAAATCTCGCTGGCACACGATTTACTGATCATTTCCGATGAAATCTACGAGCACATTATTTTTGATCGCAATCGGCACCTGTCAATTTCAACGCTGCCCTCGATGAAAGAACGGACTGTCATTCTCAATTCAATCTCGAAAACAGCTAACGCTACTGGGTGGAGGGTCGGTTGGGTCATTTCACCGGAACGATTCACCGAGCGTATTCGTGCAGTACACGACACACTGGTTATACAAGCGCCTACTCCTCTTCAACAGGCAACTGTGTCCTTACTTTTAGAACCGGAATCATATTTCTTGGCACTCGGTTCCCACTTTGCCCGTAAGAGGAAGATCTTGACCGATGCTCTTTCGTCAGTCGGTTTTCGCTTCGTATCACCTCAAGGTGCCTACTACCTATTCACAAACTATAAAAGCGTCCCGGTTATTGGAGAGTTGCAACCAATGGATGCCGCAATGCATCTGATCGAGCGTATTGGGGTTGCAGCTGTCCCAGGTGATAACTTCTACGCAAACAGTAGCGATGGGGATCAGTATCTCCGATTTGCGTTTTGTAGAAACCTAAATACGCTAGCTACGGCTACACAACGAATCCAGGCTTTAGTCTAACTGCCCAAGTACTATGGTCTCTGCACTGTGCTATTTCAGCCATAAAGACCGCAACTACATTTCTTTTTCTCGACACTCTTCACTCATAGTCTACAGAATCAATACTCGTGTAACAGGTAACTCAAGCCGGAACAATTCGTCGTTTCGGTCGCCCTAACTGCCTTTCAAAATACGACATAGCTGATGCGTAGGTCGTGAGCACGGTCACAAGTTGTACGATGAATAGGCATGATAAAAATAACGGCACATCACTGATAGTCTCTGGCCGGACAATCAAAATTAGCCCAATTACTCCGACAGCTAACATTCCAATATTTAACAGCGACAGCATCACAACCGAGCCTATCCGGCGTTTCACAAAGCGAGCAGCAGCGACCATAGAACCAACCATGCTCAGTCGCTCCTCTGTAATAGTGCGAATAGCCGCGTAGGTGAAAACAATCGTTGTCATCCCCATTAACAAGACACTCAGAAACAGATAGAAGGACCACATCGCAGAAATCGAACCGGCCGGTTCAGCGCTTACGAGTTCTATTGCGACCAAAAGAAAAAGTCCCTTTAGACATAGTTCAAGAAGCAGGAGACGCACAAAGCGCCAGAAATAATGTGCGCACGATCGAACAAACACGCCGATCTGAGAAATTTGTCGATGAACGAGTGCTTCAAGGACTCCCCCGAGCAGAAACATCCACCCGGCAAAATAGAAAGGCCAGGTCCGAAAATATGGAACGATGCGCCCAATCGAAACAGGCTCAGGCTGAAAGCTCGGAATAGCATGCTGCCGTACGAAGTTTCTGCTGAGTAAGGTATTTAAGTCGTCGATTGCTGGAGAAGTTGTCGCCAAGCACATTACGATGAGCGCGAGCACCAGTAGCCAGACTGCCAAGAGCCGCCGGCATCCATCGACAAAGACCCTGAGTACATCAATCACATTGGCAATCATGAATCGCTACATGAGTCTAATTCGCCGCACTAAACTAGTCAGCCCACACCACACGAATCACACTCACGTCCGTGTCATTCCCCACCGTCAGAACTCTATAGAACTGTTGTTCGTCCATTGCTAAAATCTGAAACATTAGTTACGACACTCAATTCGTTCAAAGAAGGAAGACATGCTATTTCACGTCACATGGACATTTCATAATCCATCCGAAGAAAACCAGAAACGTACATTGAGTCTCTTTCAGAAATGGACACCAGGTCCGGGGCAGTTCCAAGCTTTTTATGGTTTCGCCGATGGCACAGGCGGGATAGCACTCATCGAGGTCGAAACGACTACCGAGCTCGCAAAAAACACTTGCTCCATGGACAGCAGACCTGACATTTACAACACAAGCTATCCTTCCCATCGACGAATCCTCAAAGATTGATAGTGAAGCACTTGCCTGGCGTGAAGTCGCAGCAACAGGTCGTGTGAGCCCGGTCGTGAATTATCGCGTTTAACGAGGATGGTAGGAGATGGTCATTGAGACGACTGTCTTCGCCACCTCGCTGAACGTTTCAGACTGTGTTTGCGTTACTCAGGCATCAACGCGAACGTCCAGACGGACCCACCGGTTGGAATCATTCCACGGGCATACCGGTTCGCCAGACCGCCGCCAAGTCCAGACGCTACGCTTACATATTGTTGACCGTCGTGGATGTAGGTAATCGCTGTGGAATTGACACTCGAACCGGTTTTAAACTCCCACAGCGTTTCACCGGTCACATCATCCAGTGCAACAAATTCCCCGGTCAATTTCCCGCTAAAAACCACGCCTCCACCAGTCGCCAGCATACCGGCAGAACTCGGAAAGTCGATCAGTGGTTTCTCCCACTGCTTCTCGCCAGTCAGCGGATTGATTGCCAGAAAATGACCGAGTAAGTCCCCTGACTCGACTGCAGGAATTCTCGCCGCCACGCCAGTCGACCCTCTGCCGATGACAAATTCTGTCGGAGCGATCTTTTGAATACGCGGCACGTGCCACGAACTGGTGTAGACCAGTCCCGTATTTGGATTAAATGCGATTGGCACGGCGTTCGAACCGCGCGATGGCCAAATTTCAACCTCCTCGCCAGCAAGAAATTGCTCGTACAAGTCGGTTAACACCGGTCGACCGGTCTCCAGATCAATATGAGTTGCCCAGTTCACTTTCACATAGGGATTGGCCGCAATCAATTCGCAGTTGGTGCGATCGATCACATACAAAAACCCGTTCTTGTTCGCCTGGATCATCACCTTACGTGACCGTCCATCGATTTCCATGTCTGCAAGTACGTGCTCGTCAGCACCGTCCACGTCATAAACATCGTTAGGCGTGTATTGATAAAAACAGGCGATTTCACCAGTGCCTGGTCGAAGAGCCAAGACACTTGATGAATACAAACTATCTAACTCTCCCCGGGGCCTGGGATCGTATGGCTCCGCATTGCCAGTCCCCCAGTACACAAGATCCAATTCCGGGTCGTACGAGCCGGAGCGCCAAGTCGGCGCGCCACCATACTTCCAGGCCTCACCATCCACCGGCCATGTTTCAGAACCAGGTTCACCTGGCTCAGGAATGGTGTACCGGCGCCACAAATGTTCTCCCGTGTCAGGCTCCCAACCATCAAGAAACCCTCTGGTCGTCGATTCCCCGCCCGCCATACCGGAAATCACAACGGCGTCGGCTACGATGGGCGCGCCCGTCGCATAGTAGCCCTCAGCCGATTCGGCGAATTTTTGATTCCAGAGTTCTTCGCCGGTCTGCATATCAAGCGCGAGTACGTGGTTATCGACAGTTACGCGAAACAGCTTGCCGTCATAGATGGTCGCGGCACCTCTGTTGAATGGCGTGCGCGTCGCGCCTGATTCGAGTTGAACCGGCGTGCGCCAAATCTGCCGACCCGTCTCAATGTCGATCGCAAATGTCCATTTGCCATTGATGACGTACATAACGCCCTGATAGACGGTAGGCGCGGCGAGTTCGCCGAAGTCATTCATCAGACTGGCGTTCCAAATGGGCACTAATCTCTTTATTGTGGTCCGATTAATCTGGTCGAGCGGACTGTAGCTCTGCCGGTCATATCCCATGCTCTGGGTAAGCACGTGTTCTGTATTCGTTTTGTCATCGATGAGTTCCTGCATCGTCTGAGCCGACCCCACACCGTGACAAACGAACAGCAACATTAACAGTGAAACAATCTTCTTCATGATGTAATTCTTGTTGTTGCGACTACCAGTACACATACCAAGCAATAATTCGCCGCTCGTAGCTTCAATAGTCAACGTTTCCATGGACCCGACCGTATCGCCATACAGCGATACGGGTAGACGACGAGAGTTTTACATTCTCGCCGCCCCCGCCAAGCAATTTCTAAAACGCATTACTCTTCATTCCCTGGCATCGAGACCGGCGGAACCTTGAATGGGTACCCGGGCGGCCCGTACTCATAATACGCGCCGAGGTCGTCGATCTTGTCCATATCCGGGTAGAGCACGCCGAATGCCGGCGCCTCACGGCTGCCGCGCGGCGAGTACCACACAGCACCATCGCGAGTCACCTGAATCTTTGGCGAATCGGCATGACGCTGCGGCTTCGGATAGAACGTGAACTCCTCGGTTCGCGGATTGAACCGCCAAAGCGTGGCGCCGTATTCACCGTCGGTCCGCTGGCCGACATCGGGCGCCCAGATGTTGCCCTCAGGATCTGGTGCGACGTCATACGGCTCGGCGTTCTGCTGCGGGATCGTCCACTCGGTCATCTTTCCGGTCGACTGGTCGAGCTTCACGAGCTTGCCATCTCGCTTACCGGCCGAGTAGATCCCCCACCAGATGTTGTTGTCCTTGTCGACGTTGAGCCGCCGCGTGTGTGCCGGATAGGTCGTCGTCGTGTACTCAGTCCAAGAGTTGTTCGACGTATCGAACTTGACGATCTTCCCACCGCTCCAGAGCGCAATCCAGATGTTGTCGTTCTTGTCGGCGACCACGCCGTAGGGGATCGCGTGTGGGGTCGGAATTCGGAACACCGAGACCTCACCGGTTGCACGGTCCCACTTGCTAAGCGCCCCACCCATGATCCAACCAACGTAGATGTTCCCCTTCGAGTCCATCGCCAACGACTGCAAGAACTTAGTTGGATTGCGGACCACATTTTCAGGATCCATCGAGATCTGCTGGGTCCATTCCTCGGTCTTCGAGTTGAATCCGAGCAACCGCTTCTCGGCGGTGTTTTGTCGACCACGATGCTCCGGCAGCCAGATCATGCCAGACGGGTCGATCAAGATTTCGTGGTTACCGTTGCGCGGATCGGGGTAGAGAAACTCTCGCTGTTCGTTCGTGCGTGGATCGAGTTTGACCAGGCGGTGCGGTATGCCACGATCGACAAGCCAGACATTACCTTCGGCGTCGAACCGTGGGTCCTGTCCGTAACGTCCGACACGATCGCGCGCCCATGGCTCGGCATTCACCCCTTCGTCCGGGCCGTCGACGGCGAGGTAGTACTCGATATACATCGCCTTCCCGAGCGCTTCCTCGTCGATCGGCGTCTGCTTCTCAATCGCGACGCGGCGGCGCTTGCTGTCGGGACCGAAGTTCTTGACGACGTACTCCAGCAGCGCGTCGCGGTCCTCACGCCCAAAGCGGAACGTCGAGGAGCGGAAAGAGAGCAGCCCCTGGCCATAGCGGGTCGGATCCTGCTCGCCAAGCGTGCTGCCGACCATGTGGTCGATCCATGACATCCACTGCCGCTCGGTGCCAGGTCGCGTCGGGAAGAAGTTCTCGCCGTGGCAGACCATGCAGACCTGCTCGGCCACTTCCCTGCCCGGTCCAGGCGGATAGATCTCGTCATAGTTGGCATATTCAAATACCCCTGACGCACCACTCTCCATCGCCGTCCGCCCGGCCGGGATGACGAGCTGTGGCACGTCACCTGAGAGCGGGCTCAGAGAAAGATTCACCTCGGCCGTCTCCCCCGCGGTGATAGTCACCGTCTGAGCGTCCGACTCAAGGTGCTTCGTGCTGACACTCACCTCGTAGTTGCCTGGGAAGAGGGCAACCGCGCGGTAACGTCCCTGGTTCGTGTAAACCATGTAGACGATACCAAGATCGACGTTCCGGATGTACACCTGCGCCGCTGTAAACGCTTGCGATGCGGTTACCGTCCCGGATAGCTTTCCCGTGCCGGGAACCTCCGCTCGCAAACTCAGGCTCGCCAGAACCGACACGCACACTACCGCGACAATGTGCCGGGTCAGATGAGTAATTATGGTGTTTACTTTCGAACGCATCATGGCCTACTCCTTCAAAAACAAACCCCGAATATTTCCGTGATGAGAATGCCCGCTTTGAACCTCTAGGTCAAGTCTAAAACCGTCAGATGAAGACCTACAAAATCCACATTTAGCAGAGCCACAATCATACGATCTTGATGAAACCTTGTAGGCGGAAGAATACCGCATGCCTACGTCAGCGAAGCCCAAGTAGCTTGTGGGTCTGCAGACTTACCTTCCATTTCGGATGCTCTAGACAATACCGAACAGCCTGTTCGGTATGAGCCTGTAGATTGGGGCCATCCATCGGCTGCAAAAAGAAATGCTCGAAGTTGAGGTCGTAGAAACTATCTGGTTCCGCACCTGGCTGTGGAAACACCAGCTTCAATTCATTACCGGATCGAAGCAACAGGTCCGTTCCTGCCTTCGGACTCATACAGATCCAGTCAATGCCCGGCGGAGCCGCTTGCGTGCCGTTCGTTTCGATCGCAACCATAAAGCCTTGAGCATGGAGAGCATCCACGAGCTGACTATCCAGTTGCAATAACGGCTCGCCGCCGGTGCAGACGACCAATCGTGATGTGCGGTCAGAACCATTGGCGGACCATGTGCCAGACACTGCATGTGCCACCGCCTTTGCGTCTGTATATACGCCACCACCGGCCCCATCGGTTCCAACAAAATCGGTATCGCAAAACTGGCAGACCGCCGAGCTGCGGTCTGCTTCGTAGCCCGACCACAAATTGCACCCACTAAAACGACAAAACACAGCCGGTCGACCGGTATTCGCCCCTTCGCCCTGCAGGGTGTAATAGATTTCTTTAATCGTATAACCCATGAACAATCTTTACGTTTTAGGTCACATAGGTCGCAGGGTCAACAAGACCGTTGGCTGCAAACCCTTGCAGCCGAAGTAGACACGCATCGCATGTACCACAAGCATGACCTGATGGCGACGGATCGTAGCAGGTAGTTGTAAGACCGTAATCAACGCCCAGTTCGAGTCCACGCCGAATGATCTCTTCCTTCCCTAAATCGATCAACGGTGTGTGCACCTGAAATGGACTGTCATTTTCGACGCCAGTCTTTGTCGCAAGATTCGCCATTATTTGAAACGATTGAATGTACTCGGGACGACAGTCAGGATAACCACTGTAATCGCGGGCATTCACACCGATAAAAATATCGCAGGCCGGAATCACTTCGGCCCAGGCCAGTGCAATCGACAGGAACACGGTATTACGAGCTGGCACATAGGTGACGGGAATACCAGTGCCAATCGCACCGGCTGAACGATGTTTTGGCACCTCAAGATCAGCGGTCAGTGCCGACCCACCAAACAGATCGAGGCTGAGATTAAAAACATGGTGCTTTCTTACACCGTACCGGGCTGCAATATTTCGAGCCGCCGTAATTTCATGGCAATGGCGTTGCCCGTACTGAAACGTCAGTGCGTGCGGCGTAAAACCTTGCTCTACAGCAATCGCGAGCGTTGTTGTCGAATCAAGTCCACCACTTAATAGAACAACCGCGTTCGGCATTAGGCACTACCCCCGACCATCACACTTTTTGATAAGACCTCAAACCGAACGAAGGACATCAACGGGATACACCGCTCGCTAGGGTGCCTTCGGAATATCCAGTGCCGGATTCCGCTCAAAGAAGCCAACCGGGCGCAGTTCAAAGCTA
>Ga0310121_10003833_pt1 | contig 13565 bp, 9 predicted proteins | sample CB27_Tmax_986_MG_FD_203504 | JGI IMG/M metagenome (GOLD analysis project Ga0310121, IMG submission 203504) | Marine microbial communities from Western Arctic Ocean, Canada - CB27_Tmax_986 | ecosystem: Environmental > Aquatic > Marine > Oceanic | place: Canada: Western Arctic Ocean | collected... | reverse complement strand
CACACCAGAATTGCTCCTGAACGACGACGCCCTGGTGCAGGTTGATTATGAGGCGCAGGCAAACAACGTCCGCGACATCGATCACCCTCGCGATGCCGCGGCATTGCTGCCGGTGCCGATCCCGGCGAAGACCGCCAAGCAGTTCTGGCTGACCGTGCACGTGCCGGAATCGGCGCTTCCGGGCACCTATCATGGCTCCATCCTGATCGAGCTCGAGGGAGTGGCGAAGCACCGGCTTCCGGTTCGCCTCGAAGTCCTGCCATTCAAGTTGAAAGAATCTTCTCTGCACTTTGGCCTGTATTACCGCGGCGTCCTGTCCGCCACCAGGCAACCCGAGTTCGTCACGTCCGAACTCAAGACGGAACACCAATTGGAAACCGAGTTTCGAAACATGAAGGAACACGGGATCCTGTATCCTGATGTCTACCAGAGAGTGTACCTGCAGCCGGACGGAACTTTGGACACAGAGGAGCTAGCGAGATATCTCGACATTCGGGACCGCACCGGACTGCCACGCGACAAGCTGTTCTACGACGGAAACGGCATCGACGTCCCGGCGACCGAAGACGATGTTACGATGGAACTTGATTTCTTTCGCAAGATGTTCGAGTGGGCGCGGAACCGAGGATACGAGGAGGTCTATTTTTTCGGCTCGGATGAAGCTCAAGGCGAGCAGTTGGTCCTTCAACGCGGGGCATGGGCTGCCATTCGGAACCTCGGGGCCAGGATCGCGGTTGCCTGTGATACCGGATTCTTCGCCCTCGTGGGTGACCTCCTCGACTTGCCGATCATGAACGGCATGTCGCCGGAGGAACTGCCCAAAGTCCATGCACTCGGCCACAAGATGTTTAACTATTCGCTTCCGCAGGGCGGACTGGAACAGCCCTACACCTACCGATACTTCTTCGGTCACTGGCTGCTGCAATCCGGAATGGATGGTTCGCAGACGTATGCATACCAGCACGGATTCGGCCCGGGCGGATCCATGGGCCGGCCGTGGGACGACTTCGACAACGCGATCTATCGCCCACACATTTTTGCCTACCCGACCGTAGACGGCGTGGTGGACACTCTGCAATGGGAGGGCGTCCGTGAAGCGGTGGACGACACCCGCTATGTAGCCACGCTCCGCGCAACCATCGACGAGACACAAAAATCCGGAAACAAACTGGCCGAAGAGGCAGAACGGTGGCTGGAACAGGTAGATATCACTGGCGATCTCCACGCGATTCGAAGAGCAATAGCTGACCGAATTATAGAGCTGAAAGCCGCGAAATAATTCCCGTTCCGTGGCACGGGTATCCGACCCGTGTACCGGAGCCCAACCAGAACCCAAGCACAGAACCCTCACCATAAATCAGTCGCCCCTCGGCCCGCACACGTCCCCCTACCAAAAAATCAGACTTGTCCTCCAAGGCCGCAACCGCCCAATCTTCCCGATATGAAAGATCCCCGACGCCGAGCCATCAGCGCATTCGAGAGGATTGAGCAACGGATCAAGCGTCTTGCCCGGTGCATCGATCTGGTCAAACATCCGATCATCGGTTGGATGTGCCGGGAGGGACGGTACCTGGCGCCGGGCAAGTACAACGCGGAAGGCGAATGGAAGCCCTACACGCCAGACATGAGCTGGGGCGGCGAAGACAAAACGGCCTGGTTCCGGGCGGACGTCGAGATTCCCTCCTCCCTGCATCAGCAGGAAGTCACACTCCGTCTTGCTCCGGGAGGAGAAGGGATATTGCGAATCAACGGCGAGGCCGTCTACGGCCTGGACCACAACCACCGGGAGTATTGTCTGACCTCTTCCGCGGCGTCCGGAGACAGATATGCCATCGAGATGGAGTGTTACGTGCGCGATGCACCGGATGACGCATTGCGAAACGACATCCGAATCGTGCACCGGTTTGACACGGCTGAACTCGCCGTGATGGACCCGGTGTTGGAGGGATTTTACTACGATCTCAGCGCTGCGCTGGATGCAGCCATTGCCTTTCAGGACCGAAACCCCGAGATGTCCGACAGGCTAACGCGCCTATTGGATGAAGCCCTCGCAGCGATGGACCTCAATGAAGGAGTCACCCGAATCGACCGGCAACAAGCGGTCGCGGCGCGCGATCGGTTCCGCAAATCCTCCAAGGGCGACTTTTACCATCGGGCGCCGGGAATACTGCACCTGGTAGCCCATTCCCACCTCGACCTCGTTTACGTCTGGCCATACCGCGAGTCCGTCCGCAAAAACGTGCGAACTCATCTCATTGCCGAGCGGATGATGCAGCAATACCCGCACTACGTTTTCACCCAAAGCCAGGCTAAACTATTCCACGATCTGAAGATCCATCATCCGGAAGTTTTCGCACAAGTAAAACGACGAGTTGAGGAGGGTCGCCTGGAACCGGTAGGCGACATGTGGGTTGAGGCGGACGGCCACATCCCGTCAGGAGAATCCTGGATCCGTCACATCCTGTACGGAAAGCAATTCTTCAGGAACGAGCTGGGGTGTTCGTCCGCTATTTGCTGGATGTCGGACATCTTCGGCGTGCCGGCTTCCATCCCTCAGATCCTATGCCTGTGCGGGTATGAAGTCTTCTATACGGCCAAGCAATCCGTCTGGAACGATACGAATGAATTCCCCCACCACACATTTCTCTGGGAAGGAATCGACGGAAGCAGAGTCATCGGGCACATCCCTCCAACTCACTTCGTGGGGCACATGGACCCGGCTAGTATGTTGAGGCACTGGGATGACTACCAGGAGAAGCAGGAAGCGCCGAACGTGTTGTACACCTACGGGTACGGCGACGGAGGAGGAGGGCCCACGGAAAAGATGCTGGAGTATGGAGACCGGCTCGCCCGCATGGGCGGGTTTCCCGGCCTGCAGTGGTCCTCCCCAAGTACTTTTGTCAGCGAACTGACCGCGTCGGCGAAGGACCTTCCCGTGTGGGCCGACGAACTCTACCTGGAAGCCCACCGAGGCACCCAGACCACAAAGGGATCGCTCAAGTTCAAGAACCGGCGCGCGGAAGCAGCATTGCGATCCGCGGAGATTCTCTCGACCATCTCCGCGTGGGAGGCCGAGCCTTTGCTGAATCGTCGGGATCTCGAGGCAAATTGGAAAACACTCCTGGAAAGCCAGTTTCACGACGGGGTTACCGGCACGCATTGTGAGGAGGCAGGGCGGGAGACGGAGATTGCTTATGACACGGTGCTTCGTGACGCGCGGGATTGGGTTACCCGTGCCTGCCGGCTGATTGCTCCGGCCGGCGAACCCGGGAAGTGCACGCTATTCAATCTGACCGGTACAGTTGACGCGGGGCATGTGCTCTGGACTCATGAAGGCTCCGTGTCACTTTGCTGCGACGGAATCCCGGTGCCCACTCAGCGACTCGCCAATGGTAGTCTCCTCTCCTACGTAAAGGACATTCCTCTACTCGGACACAAGGCCATGTCCACTACAGAAGGACCTCCCGATTCGAATGCTCCCTTTACCACCAAACCGAACGCGATCGAGTCGTCTTTCTACTCCCTGCGATTCAACGACGAGGGATGGATTGAATCCATTTATGACAAGCAGGAAAAGCGGGAACTCCTGACCGGGCCCGGTAATCGTCTCCACATGTTCGAAGACACGCCGGGACGATTCGAGGCCTGGGATATTTCCCGCGACTATGCGTCCCTTCCCGTGGAGGCAATCCGATTCCTGGATCTCAAGGACGGGGACCACGGCCCTCTGGTCACCGAAAAAATCGTGCGCTGGCAGGTTGGATCTTCGACGGTGCGCCAGCACATTCGTCTCTATGCCCACTCGCGCCGGATCGATTTCCATACCCATGTGGACTGGCAGGAAGACCGAAAGCTTCTGCGCGTCTCCTTCCCGCTCGCGATCCATGCCGGCCAGGCTACCTACGAAATCGCATTCGGCGTGATCCGGCGAGCGACGCGCCCGGTGACATCATATGAAAAAGCAAAATTTGAAGTACCGTTCCATCGCTGGTTCGATCTGAGCGAGCATGGATACGGAGTCTCGCTGCTAAACGATGGAAAGTACGGCGGGTGCGTCCAGGAGAACGTTGCGTCTCTATCCCTCTTGAAGGCCCCGCGCTTTCCTGACCCCTCCAGCGACCGGGGTGAGCACGAGTTTACATATTCCCTGTTTCCGCATCCGGGGGACTGGCAGTCGGGGGGGACCTGGCAGGAAGCTGTACTCCTGAATTCTCCCCTGGAACTCGTGGAAGGGGAAAACGGGAAGGATTCCATGGAGTATCTCAAGGTAAGGCCCGCGGGTGTTGCCATAGAAACCATGAAAGAGGCGGAAGACGGCGACGGATGGATCCTCCGCCTGGTTGACTACTTCGGGCAGCGGAGCGATGTCATCGTGACTTTTCCGGTGCAGATTCGGGCGGTACAGCCGTGCACTCCGCTGGAGGAAGACCACGGAGCCACGTTAGAGATCGGCGGATCAGATTTTTCATTCCCTCTTCGGCCGTTTGGCATTCACACGTTTAGAGTCAGGATACAATAGGTGCCGACCAGCATGAATCTTCGAAGTACACGTCTCGATGCGGAGTTCTGCGAACACCGTGGAAATCTCCTGGCTCTATCGACGAAGAAAGGGAAACGCACCATCCCGTGGAGCAGACGGCCGGGTTCGGTTGTGGTGGAAGATGAAAGAAAGAGGCGGGTCTTTTGCGATGCGGAAAACTCCGGGGAGTTTGAGGTAATCCGAAAGGGCCGGCGCATCCAATCCCGAAAGCGGTTCAAGGGCGCCGATTTCGAACTGCGGGAGGGGTGGCGAATCGCAGGCGATACAATCTGTTGGGATCTGGAGATCATTTTGGATCCTGCCGCGAAACCCCGCTCCATTCAAGTGAAGCAATTGCTCCCCTACCCCGAAACCGCCTACGGTCTCGGAGTCTGGACCGCGCACGCCGACTTCCCCTCCACCATCGAACGGTTAGGCGATCTCAACCTCCGGTACGGGGAAATCTGCCATGGCACGCTGGTGCCGGCGCTGACCCTGTACCGCGAGGACCTGCAGGCGGGTATCACGGTCACAAAACCGTTCGAATTCCGGACGTCACGACTCAATTTCAATTTCATGAACTACCGGCTGGAAGGAATCGAACTGCATACGTCGATGCTGGCGTTGCGGCCCGGCCTTCCGGCCCGGACCCGTTTTTCGATCGCGGCACATGAACCTTGCTGGCGAAGCGGACTCAACTGGCTGTATACGAAGTACCCTGGCTATTTCGATCCACCGAACCCGCAAGTGCGTGAGCTTGAAGGAGGGTACATCCTCGCCCATCCGCATATGACGGACAAAGAGTTCCGCTCCATGATGCCCCACAATCTGCGCTGGGAGGAACTGCACTGCGCCTTCCCCTGGTATGGTGACTATCTGCCCGAAGAAAAGGAGTGGCGGCCGATCGACACCTGGGATGCGTGCGTGGCATTCGACCAGGCAGGCGGCGGGGTCGTGGGTGGTGAGGAGAAGACCCAGGAACGGGAAGACGACCGGCCTCTGCTGAACTACGAAGTGGTAAAAGATCACATTGCCACAGCCCAGAAGCACGGATTGAAAAGCCTGTACTATTTTCAATGCGCGGGCGACGCGTCTCCAGGCATTGTTGAAAAGTTTCCGGACAGCATCGCCCGCGACCGAAACGGGAATCCTTATCCGAGTGTTCCGGGCTCAATCCTGATGAACGCGGACGCCGGCACATCGTTTGGACAGAATATCCGCGGGCAGATCAGTAATTTGTTTAGACGATTACCGCAGATCGACGGCATTTTTCTCGACCAGCTCTGCTACGACGCCGTGGACTACGCACACCACGACGGCGTTACCATGGCCGAAAACCGCCCGGCCTATATGCTTTGGCACTGCTACGAGGAAACCGTCCGAAAGTTGGCCGCCTCGGTCCACCGGCGCGGCAAGGTTCTCTACGCAAACGGACCGCACAATATAGAAGTGCAGAAAGACATGGATGGGCTGATGGCGGAAGGCAGCTCCTGGCTGGCAGAAGTCGTCAAATACCTCTGCATCGCCAAGCCCCTGATATTTCTCGCGTTCTATCACGACGATCCGGACAAGGCGGAGGACATGTTTCAGCGCTGCCTCGTCTGCGGTGCGTCGTACTCGCTGTTTCCGCATCCCGCGAAAGAAGTGCGGAAAGTCATCGAATGCTATCGGCCCCTGGTCGAAAAACTGTACGGCCGCAGGTGGCTGTTGGAACCCGATCCGCTCCACCTGCCGGCCGGAGTGGATGGAAATATTTTCTCCGGAGAGTCAGGATCCATTCTGATCAGCATCGTGAGCAGCAGGAGGAGGATCGTGGACAATCAAGGACTGACGCGGAACCTGAATTTGTCGGTAAAATGCCGGGACGCAACCCGCGTTCGAAAAGCGGTTAGCCTCGGAACGCATTACCGCGGACAGCGCTCAGTGAAAATGAAACGAATCAACGGGCGGTTGGAGTTGATCATCCCTGAACACGATGCCGCAACCGTGATCGAGTTGAGACCACCCGCATCAAAACGATTGAAATAAGCTTGCAAGGGAACTCTTTTCTTTTCCGTGAAAGGTGACGTTGCGATACACCCCATGGTATGGCGCTGACTCCGTGCATGGATGATACATTTTCAGTCGAGTTGCCCGGGAAGCGAATGACGAGGGACTACGCTTCCTGGTCGCAGGGGGCCATGCAGTGAACGCTTACGGCGATGAGCGCACCACGCTGTACTCGGATTTTCCTGTTGAGGGCGAGAGTTACCCGCTGCCGTAGGTTTTGGGAACACCGAGGCTACAAATGAGTTCATACAACCGAGGCGTTCAACCAGTTTCGAAGTGCAGATGATACCCCGCGCTATCCCGTTGACCTTATGATCGTCGGAAAGAAAACATTCGGAAAACTGTGGGTCCGTCGACAGGAACGCAATGTTGGCGATGCGTTGCTCGCGGTCCCCGATCCACTCCACCTCATCGCGCTAAAGCGGCATGCGAGGGGAAACGAAGCTCGATTTATGCAGGGCAAAGATTCGCCTGACATGCCGGGGTGAATACGGCATTGTAAAACTGATTCGGAAAGCCTAGCATTCAAGGAGATCTCGAACAGATATGCAGACGAACAACTCAGAGCACACATCAGAAACCAACTCCCATGACTGGTTGGAACTCGATCTGCCAATCGTGACCACTAATACGGTGCCTGTCGCCCACCCGCCATCGTCTCTGGCTTTTCGCCATTCCTTGAAACTTCTTCGCTCAACCCCGGAAGCGGTCTGGACGCGTCGACGCCAGGCCATGAATCCCAAGCGGTTTGTTTTCGCGGGATTCCGGTGAGCAGCGTCCTGTTACTGGGCGGATTCCACCCCGGGCAATCGCTCTGGAGCATCCAGAAGGGTTTCGAGCGCATCGGCTGGAACGTCCTGTATCAGCCGACACGCGGATGCATTAGGGCCAACCTGGAAGCCGATATCGCCCTGGCAGCGGAGGAGGCCGACACCATTCCCGACGCCTCCCAGTGGGATCAGCCGCATGAAGACCAGGAAGCATTTCGAAAGGGGCTATTCCGACTCATCAAGGAGCGAAAGCCTAAACTCCTGATCTGGTGGTGCAGCAAGGACGATCGGCCACCCGGGCTCATTCGCGAATTGCGGGAAAGATTTCCCTGGTGCAAGACAGTGACTCATACCCAGGACGACCCTTGGGATCTGTTGAGAAGCCCCCACTTCACCGAGGAGTTCGAATATGCCGCGACCTGCTGCAAGGAGAGCGTTCCCGTCTATGAGGCCCGCGGGATTAAGGCCATTGTCCTCTACCCTCCTCCGGCTCTGGAACTTCACAAGGTCGCGACACCGGCCCCGTGCGAAACCTGCGATTTTTCCGTGACCATTCTCTCCCTTTACGCACGGGAAGGCGGCAGCCAGGAGGAGTACCTGAAATCAACGGACACGGATGCAATCGTCACCCACGTGATCCCCTTCCCGGAGCAACGCGTACTCCGGAAAGACCTGGTGGCGGCAATCCAAAACCTCGGGCACCTTCATGTCTATGGAGGCCTCGGTTTCGGGACGTTTGAGAATGTACCCAGGCCCTCCTACCGTGGATTCCGAACCTACCGGGAACTCCCCGGCGTATATGCCTCGGCAAAAATCAACATCAACCAACACAACTCCCCCCTCTCCGACGGGTACTTGAATCAGCGGGACACCGCGATCACCGGCAGCGGAGGCTTCATGCTTACAGATTATGTGACCGGCATCGAAGAAATCTTCGAAATCGGAAAAGAAATCGATACCTGGGAGACCCTCGACGAACTGAAAGACAAGGCCACCTGGTGGCTCAACCACGATGCCGAGCGGGAAGAGGCGGCCCGCCGCGCCCAACACCGAATCCTCCGCGATTACGGCAACGAGGCGTATGCAAACAAACTCGTTCAGTTCACGGGAGCACAGTAGCGGAAGTCGCCAAGACTTCCGATCGGCGACTTTCAACCTCACAAGCCAAGACTCGAAACTCTACGCGAGTTTCGCTACACTCAACCCTTGTCCACAGGTACGAGACGAGCATATAGTATAATTCGAAAGCTGTACTCTTCCTTGTGAAACCGAGCATAAAAACAATCGAACAACACTTCGACGAATACTGCCGCGACGGCTACACGATATTTAAGCAATTCATGCCGGCCGAGTGCGTCGACGCGATTCGTCAGGCGATAGACCCCGAGTTTCGCCAGCGGTTCATCGACCAACCGGAGTTGACTCGCACGAAAATCGACAACCTTGTGAGCCACGACACCTTGGCGTCGGTGATGACCGATCAACTGCTTAATCCTAGCATGTTGGATTTCGCCGAGCTGGTTATGGGGCCTTTCGTACAGCTCGACAGTTTCGAAATAACTGGATATCCCTCCAGTCCGTTGGTGGAGCGGAACCAGGTCGCCGGCTGGCACCGGGATGCATTCAACGTGTCTGACATGTGGCAAAACCATCCGGGCACCAAGGACCTTAACCACAGACCCTACACGCCGCCGACCGCGTGCAATTGCCTGATCTATCTGCAGGATATGAACGAGGATTCAGGCCCCCTGCGACTGGTGCCCGGTTCGCATCTGGACTATACCATCATCGCAGAGGACAAGCGGCGTCACCCTCATCCACGCGAGCAGATGATTACCTCGAAGTCCGGCGACATGGTCTTCACGCACAATGAAATCCTTCATTCCGGCTCGGTAAACACCGCGCCGTCGATCCGGTACTTCGTAAGTATCTATGTGCAGCGCTTTGGATTGCCGCACCGCGATCGATTCGACAGCCCGCGGATTGAAACGCTGATGCAGGCAGCCCGGGCGCGCAACGACCGGCGCACCCTGCGGCTTTTCGGCGAAGATCCACTCTTCGCCGAGCGCGAGCAGGCGGTATGGAAGCAAATGATAGCCGAAGACCAGGCAGCACTACGGGAGTAGCCCCCACCGAGATAACAACTTCGAAACCAAAAGTAGCGGAAGTCGCCAAGACTTCCGATCGGCGACAATCAAGCCTTCACGAGCCGCAAAGAGACCGCGGGTACAATGAAACAGATTTTGAACAGAAGGCAATGAAGAGAATGAAGAAGTTCTTGCCGCGGAAAGCCCCGCTGAAGAAGATTCTCTCTCTTCTTGCCCTCGCGATCGTCGTTTATATTGGAAGAAATCAGTTCGACCGTCCAAACGGTTCCGCGGGCGGTGCAGACCGAAGCGATGATAATTCGGCCGGCTCCTTCGACGGACGCAAGAGTGGCGCCCAGACGGAAGGAAGCGGCATCGTCGTCAAGATCCTGCCGGACGACAACCATGGGAGCCGGCATCAGCGCTTTCTCTTGAAGCTTCAATCCGGCCAAACTCTGCTTATTGCCCACAACATTGACCTCGCCCCCAGACTTTTTCCCCTCAGCGAGGGAGATGCCGTTGCGTTCAATGGCGAATTCGAGTGGAACGAAAAAGGAGGCGTCATTCATTGGACGCACCGTGATCCCCGTGGCCGCCATGCGGCTGGATGGCTGAAGCACAAGGGTCAAACATACCAATAGACGGAATCAGACAACACCCGGGCGCCCACCCATCGATGTGCGCATGGCACTCCGTGTTACCTCAATGTGGTCGCAAAGAAATTTTATGAGTATGTCATTGATGCAGCCCCCACTGAACTTGTCGCGAACTCTCAAGAATGCTTGTTTCACTACGTTAGCGGAGTCGTCCGGGACAGGGTCGAAGTATACGAGTCGTTACCGGGCCCATTGCGCCACCGCATTCTTGAGAATGCTGGCGTTACTGAAAGACAGGAATGGCAGGCACATGGATGAGCTGATTCTGCTGCTCGAGCTTTCTATACCCTCGGCACGATCGGAGCCAGTGAAAATCGGACGGATAATCGAAAATACGGGAACAATAACTGAACTCCATATTGAAGTTTGCGCGACTCTCTGAGAGGGTTTGGCAATCGTCGGTGAACAGCGTTTGACCATTACGGGAGAGAAATTGAGTGAAAGGCCCTAAAGTCGTATTGATTGGTGCAGGCAGCGTCTTCTTCGGACGGCAGACCATCTGGAGCATGGTCACCAAAGAGGCGCTCAACCAGGGAACGTTGGCCTTGGTGGAGCCGGACGAGAAAAAGCTCAAGTGGGTAGGTGACGTTGCGCGAGCGGCGATCGATGCCACGGGCGTGGCGCTTACACTGGAACTGGCGACTCACCATGCCGAAGTATTGGCCGGCGCCGATTTTGTGACCCTGGCCTTTGCCGTGGACGGCGTAAAACTGCGCGGGCTCGACGCCCGAATCAGCACGCAGCACGGTATGACAATGTGCTCCGCGGACACCATCGGGCCCGGCGGCATTATGCGAACACTGCGGGAAGTGCCCCGGCAGAATGAGATCCTGCAGGATGTGAGGAGCCAGTGCCCGGATGCCTGGGTAATTAACTGGGTCAACCCCACCAGCGCGATGGGGATTGCCATGATGCGGCATTTTCCGGACCTCAAGACCATGGCCGTCTGCGACGGCCCACACAATCCTCGTTTCGACGACAACCTGATGGTCAACGCGGGACTCGTGGAAAGCGCGGAGGAAGTGACCGACGCATTGCGCAGCCGTGTAAAGATCCGATCCGGTGGGGTCAATCACTTCAACTGGCTCGTGGAAATGAGTCTGGATGGCAAGGATTTGACCACCCGAATCAAAGAGAAACTGCGCGAAGACTCTCAGGACATTCACCGCGGCACCAAGGAAGAGGGCAAAGTTGCTCTCACGAACCAGATCTCATCGCAACTCGCGGACAGCGTGGGGTACGTGCCCATGTGCATCTGGCACACCCAGGAATATCTCCCGTTCTTCCAGGGTCACGATGTCGCCGATGATCGAGCTTTTAGAATCCAAGAGTGGGACATCGAAGTGAGAAAAAAGTGGATGGACGAGTGCAGGCAGGACATGCGGGACATTGCCGACGGCACTCGCGGAATCGATGATTTTCTCGAAAAGACCACGGCTGACCACGCGAGTGATATTATCGAGTCCATGTGGGCCGGCCTGGAAAAACGTTTCTACATTAACACCGCCAACCGGGGCGCAGTGACCAACATGACGAATGACGCCTACCTTGAAGTACTTTGCGCGGTGGATATGAACGGCGTCTATCCGTTGCATTTCGGTGACATGCCGCGACCGCTGCCGGGCTATATGCAGCGGGTGCTCGACGAGCACGAACTTGCCGTCGAAGCGGCCATCACCTATGACCGGGATATATTGCTCAAGGCCTTTCTCGCCAGCATGGTCGCGGTCAGTATTCCCGACGTGGACGCATGTATTGCCGAACTACTGGCCACGGAGCGCGAGTACCTCCCGGCCGGGTGGTTCGACTAGCCCGCATTGTTTGAGAGTACGAGTTTCGGTGTTTTCCGGTTTCAGGAAAATGTCCAATTTCGAATACTCAATTTCGAATGTCCAAGCCCCTTCGATCTTCGACATTTCCTGACAAACGACTCCCTGGTTTATGATGACCAGGTCCCGGGCGGTGAACGTTGTAAAGATTGCGCGCATCTCCGAGGGGGAGATTCGCTCGCGGGTCAGAACCCATTCGCCCCGTTCCAGCAGGCTGTAGAGGCCATCGTGAACGATCATGCCATGACGTCAAAACGGGAAACTTCTCATTATCAAAAACTCAAATTTATGCTAAACATAGTCCAACATCAGAACAGGATACGGGAGAAAGTGCGTGATTCTGGAAATACCGCGGATGGATGCCGTTAAATAAAGGAGAAACAGACATGGGTGATCAGGGGAAAAGAGACAAGGGAAGAAGAGAAGAGCAAAAAAAGGCGAAGCTGAGTCCAAAGGACAAACGGAAATTGAAAAAAGAAAAGAAAAAATGATTCTTTCCCTCCCTTGAGTCAGCCTGCTGGTGTGAGTTCCGCTAAAGGCGATTTCCAAAACTCTTCCAGGCAACGGACCGGGCCTGTTTTTGCCGTTGCGGCTGGCCGCCGCGTCTGCGCATTTCTGGTGGTCGGAGCCGGCCGCAGACGAGATTGCGGGAGCCTTTGCGGAGGCTCAGAAGTGAACCGATTCCGTCAGAGGTATGATCGCGGACGAACCGGACATCGCGACCGACGCATATGTTCGATTGGGTCTTGCGACGGTTAAACGATTCACCCATCCCATTCCCGGCGGCCCGGCCGGCAAAGAAACCGACTGGGCCCGCCTGCAGCACGAAGAAGTCGTACAGGTTCTGGACTGGACAGAGCGGAGGATCGCGTCACTGCGCGGGGGCGCTCCAGTGGTGATGGTGCCGCGGCTGCTGCACATTCGCGGCGGAAGAGTCGACAAGTGACCGCGGCCCGAGTCGAAAGGCATTATCGAGAACCAGATCGAATTATCGCAGTCCCTTAGCGATTCTTTAATTTCTTATCTCCTTTCCCGGGTCGATTGCCATGCTCGCGAGAGACCACGAACAGTTCCTTATTAATGCATTCTACATGCCAGTTCCCGGGAATCTGTAAGAGGAATTGAGGCCGGAACGTCTCACATACCCAATAAAGCAACAGTGCCGGGGATTCTCAGAATGACACCGCGCATGGTAACGAACCGGCCGGCCATCTCGATAGCCGACCCAAAGGCAGGTATCCATGCGACGGCCGTGGCATGGGCATCCTGCCCGTGTCGGAACAAGAGAAGAGAAAGAATGGATACAGAAATATGGCGCTCGACAGGTTGCAACCAACGTTCAAAAATACCGCAATATGAAAGAATCTTCACCCTCGGAAAAGCCGCGGAAGAACAAGCACCAGATTGATGACATGACCTGGCAGGAGGTGCGTTCCGCCGCAGAGGCAGGTAGGATCATCGTAATCCCGGTCGCCACCATTGAGCAGCATGGGTATCACCTGCCGGTGGATATGGACAACCGCGCCTGCTTTCACATGTGCGCGGAGGCGGCACTGCGACGGCCCGATCTGCTGTTGAACACCCCCCTCCTCCCCTACGGGTTTAACGAGCACAACATGGAATTCCCGGGCACGGTAAATATCCGCATGGATATT
>Ga0310121_10003831_pt1 | contig 13575 bp, 14 predicted proteins | sample CB27_Tmax_986_MG_FD_203504 | JGI IMG/M metagenome (GOLD analysis project Ga0310121, IMG submission 203504) | Marine microbial communities from Western Arctic Ocean, Canada - CB27_Tmax_986 | ecosystem: Environmental > Aquatic > Marine > Oceanic | place: Canada: Western Arctic Ocean | collected... | reverse complement strand
GCCGGGAAGCAGTTGCTCGACATTGAGACCCCCGGCAATGGCGAAGGGGAGGTATGTCTTTCGGGCCGTCGATTCCAAGTGCGTTGGGGCTTAATGTCCGGTGCGGGTCGCGGGGAGGGGTCCGAAGATGGATGGGAGTGGGCCGAGTTTCTTCCTGATGATCTCTCGTTTCCACTCCGTATTCGTGGATGGCGTCCAGGGGATCGGATCCGCATCAGCGGTGGCCGAAAGAAGCTGAAGAAGGTGTTCCGAGAGTCACAGGTCTCACTCTCTGAGCGGAGGCGACTTCCACTGATTGTGGATTCGGAGGGGCTCGTAGTCTGGTTGTTGGGCCGGGATAGTACACCAGGGGCACATGGGAGAGAGGAGGGTGGGTGGCGCTTCGGAGTTAGGGACCTTGGAAACGTCTGAAGGGGTGAGCGGGTTCTTGTGTTGGGGTTCCTTAGGGGCTCCTTTATGTTTCTTGCGGGATTTGGTGCGATTCTAGGCACCTTCCGCTCATTGTGATTTCGCACACTCTAAGGTTGCTGAGGCATCGAGAGAGAGCTTTTCCTTCATGGCCAAACGACAACCCACACGGAAGTCCGACCCGAAAGATACGGGCTGGAATCGTCTGTCCAAGAGGAGCTCCTTCTGGATCCTCGTGATACTGTTGCCGCTTCTCTTCCTGAGTCTGTTTCGAGGAGAGGTACAGCCACGGTACGAGTTCTCCTATTCAGATTTTAGGTCAGAACTCGCTCAGGGGAACATCGAGTCGGTGACGGTTATCCAGGGGGTCCTCGTCGAAGGAGAGTTTAGCAGGGCTGTTACACGGGAGGGGCAGGAGTACACCTTTTTCGAGACGAGCCTGCCGGGGGAGATCACCGAGGGTCTGTTGGCCGACTTCGAGAACCGATCCGTCGATGTTCGAGCCGAGCCAGAGCGGACCCCTTGGTGGAGTTTTCTCATTTCCGCGCTACCGTGGGTCATCCTAATCGTCTTTTGGTTTTGGCTGCTCCGCACAATGCAGGGAGGAGGAAACAAGGCGTTTCAGTTTGGTAGATCGAAGGCCAAGCTCATCTCTCCCGATACCCCGAAGGTGACTTTCAAAGACGTCGCAGGAGCCGATGAGGCGAAGCACGAACTTGAGGAGATCATCGAATTCCTTAAAGACCCTCAAAGGTTCGCCCGGCTGGGAGGACGCCTTCCGAAGGGCGTACTTCTCATCGGCCCACCGGGTACGGGAAAGACGTTGATGGCCAAGGCGGTGGCTGGCGAAGCCGAGTGCCCCTTCTTCCAGATGTCCGGTTCCGACTTCGTAGAAATGTTCGTAGGGGTTGGAGCGTCCCGGGTGCGTGACCTCTTCGAACAGGGGAAGGCCCACGCTCCGTGCATCATCTTCATCGACGAAATCGATGCGGTGGGCCGACACAGGGGCGCTGGACTAGGTGGCGGACATGACGAACGGGAACAGACTCTGAACCAACTCCTCGTCGAAATGGACGGGTTCGAAACCAACGAAGGTATCATCCTGTTGGCCGCGACGAACCGGCCTGACGTTCTGGATCCCGCTCTGCTGCGCCCGGGACGGTTCGACCGTCAGGTCGTTGTCGACTCCCCTGACGTGAGGGGCCGAGAGCAGATCCTGATTGTCCATGCCAGTAAGCTGCCACTCGAAGACGACGTAGAACTCGGTACAGTAGCGAAAGGTACGCCTGGGCTTTCGGGAGCGGACCTCGCGAACATATGTAATGAGGCTGCGCTCCTCGCGGCTCGCGGGGGTGCCAAGAAGGTCGCGATGGAGGACTTCGAGAGCGCAAAGGACAAGGTGATGCTCGGGGCCGAGCGTCGAAGCATGGTGCTCACCGATAAGGAGCGGAAGCTCACGGCCTACCATGAAGCCGGGCACGCGGTCGTCGGGCTTTGCATTCCGGGCTTGGATCCGATCCACAAGGTTACGATTGTGCCGCGTGGTAGAGCGCTGGGGCTCACCGCGTCCCTCCCTGAGGAGGATCGTCATTCCTACACCCGCGATTGGTTGGAGGGGCAGCTCAGCATGCTCTTTGGTGGGCGGGTGGCCGAAGAGATGATCTTCGGGCCCGATAAGGTCACGACCGGGGCTGGTAATGACATCGAGCGGGCCACGGATATGGCGAGGAGAATGGTTACCCGCTTTGGAATGTCGGATTTAGTGGGGTTGATGGCCATTGGGGATGCGGACCGTGAGGTGTTCCTGGGGAGGGAGATCACTCAGAAGCGGGAGATCTCTGAGCACACCTCGCAGCTTGTGGACAGGGAGATAAAGCGCACCCTGGATGAAGCGCACCAAAGAGCCCAAGAGGTGCTCGGTAACGAACGGGAGCTTCTGGAAGCAATCGCCACTGCGCTTCTTGAGCGAGAGACCTTGGACCGGAACGAGGTTGAGCTTCTGGCTCAGGGAAAGGCTCTCCCACCGCTGAGGGAGGCAACTCAACCACCCGATGTGGAAGCACCTTCCGACTCCCAGGACCGCGACCACTCGGGCGATTCGGAGGAAGACCAATCGCAGTCCACGGGTTCTCCCGACTCGGAGGCACCTGATGCTGACACGGACGAAGTGAGTTCTCCCGCAGCTGGCGAAGGGGCTCCCGTCTCCTCGCCAGCAGCACATCTCTCACGAGAAGATCCTGGTCCGGATCCCTCGCGAGGATGAGGGGATCTTCCTACCCGACATCGAATTCGCAGCCTTTCTCTCATCACCAAGTGTGGGAGATCGCGGGAGGGTCAATTTCGCTGGCTGATCCGGTCGTGGTGGGGATCCTAAACCTGACGCCCGATTCCTTTTCTGATGGTGGAGAACTCCCAAACTTGGAAGTCGTGGTTGGGCGTGCTGACCAGATGGTCCGAGAGGGAGCAGGAATTCTGGACGTGGGTGGTGAGTCGACCCGACCGGGAGCCTCGGCCGTGGAAGTCGGCGAGGAGTTGCGGCGTGTCCTCCCTGTGGTCGAGATGCTCGTCGAGCGTTGCGGAGTGCCCATTTCTGTCGATACTCGAAAGGCCCAGGTGGCTGAAGCTGCACTGGCGGCCGGAGCTGCGGTCGTGAATGATGTTTCCGCACTTGTCTTCGACACTGGAATGGTCGATGTCGTAGCGAAGGCTGGCGCCGGAGTGGTACTCATGCACATGAGAGGCACCCCTGAGACCATGGGGAATCGAGCCAGCTACGATAACCTGTCCGCAGATGTCTCGTATGAGTTGGGCCTCGCCGTTGATTACGCTAAGAAGGGGGGCATAGAACAGGAGGCGATCGTCCTGGACCCTGGGATTGGATTTGCGAAGACGTCGCGCCAGAGCCTCGCTCTCCTAGGGGAAATTCCGAGACTTAGGAAGCTTGGATTTCCCGTGTTGGTTGGACCGAGCAGAAAGAGCTTCCTCGGGGATCTGTTGGAGGTGCCGCTGCAAGAGCGCGCTGTGGGAACCGCAGCCGCTTGCCTGATCGCCTATCAGGGCGGCGCCAGACTCTTCCGAGTCCACGATGTGGCTCCCACGGTGCAGGCTCTCGCGGTAGCACATGCCGTTGACGAGCAAGGCTTGGAGGAGAGCACGGCTTGAACGTCCTCTGGGAGCAGTTCCAGATCATAAGGCCTGGTTGGGCAGATCTAATCGAGATCGTCATCGTGGCCGCTCTCGTGTACCGGGTGCTCCTCCTTCTCCAGCGCACCCGGGCCATGCAGATGATCCTGGGCGTCGGGTTTCTCGCTGGAATCTATTTTCTTGCTCGGGTCCTGAACTTCTCATTGATCCGGACTCTTCTCGAGACGCTGTTCCAGTTTGGAGCGATAGCGGCACTCGTCGTATTCCAGCCTGAACTCCGCGCTGCGCTGGCCCGTCTGGGTCAGACCCGGATGTTTCGAATGTTTGCAAAGTTGGAGAGCCGCAAGGTTGTCGATGAGCTGATCGAGGCGGTGGAACAGCTTTCCCGTACGAAGACCGGAGCTATCATCGTGCTGGAAAACGAAGTGTCCCTAGATGAGTACGCGCGGTCGGGAAGCGCGATCGAGGCCCGGGTTTCTAGGGAGATGTTGATCACGATCTTCACCCCCCTCTCTCCACTCCACGATGGCGCGGTGATAATCACGGGAGATACGATCAAGGCTGCAGGGGCCATTCTTCCTCTGACTCAGACACGCCTTTACGACAAGTCGTTGGGGACGCGGCATCGGGCGGCCCTGGGGCTTTCCGAAGAGTCAGATGCGATTGTGATCGTTATCAGTGAAGAGACATCCCGCATCTCGGTGGCGCATGGAAACAGGATCGAAGTGGGGGTTGAGACTGTTCGGCTGAGGGAACTGTTGGAGGGCGCTCTTCCGGAGGCCAGAGGTGGTCTATGGCTGAGATCGAGCCCCGGGTAAGATCGCGTTGACAGGTTCGGGACGTGCCCGATACATTCCGCGGGCGATTAATCTGACTGATTACGTCCAAGTTCTGGGCGTCTCGGGGCACTAGCCTTGAGTCATTTGAAAGGAGTCTGGTAGTGAACGTCCAGTACAACTTGATGACGCTCTTTGCGGACGGGGGGCCAATGATGTACGCCCTTGTTTTATGCTCTCTGGTTGCGCTGGGAGTCATCATAGCGAAGGCGTTCACCCTCTACGTTGCACACAAGGGAACTGACCGGATCCTCGAGGAAGTCCAGGAACTCAGCCAGTCGGGTGAGATCGATGAGGCAATCCGGAGATGCACTGAGACGCCTGGACCTACAGCGGCCATCCTTCTAGTAGGCCTCAGGCGGATACGGGCCGGGCAGTTCAAGGAGGCAGAGCTCGAACAGGCGATCGATACGACGGGCACGATTGAGCTAGGCTTTCTAGAGCGGGGGCTCGTTATTCTTGCGACGGTGGCCAATGTGGCCCCTCTTATGGGGTTTCTCGGGACCGTAGCGGGGATGATCATGGCGTTCGCGTCAATCGAGACCGCCGGCGACGTGGATCCGACCCTGGTGGCGGGCGGCATCAAGGTTGCGCTCCTCACAACAGCTACAGGGCTTCTCATTGCGATCCCGACGAATATTGGATACAACTTTTTTGTGACCCGTATCGATAGGCTCATCGTGGACATGGAGCAGGGGACGCAGCAGATTCTGAACCTTGTCTGGGATCTTGAGCAGGAAGGCAGGGTGCAAATGGTCTCGGATGCTGGTGCTGCGGGTGGTCAGGGATAGCGCCAATCCAAAACCTGATAGGGAGCCTATCAAGTAATATTGATTGTACCGAACTATAGCTCAGGAGATAATGTCTCGTGGCAATCATGAATAAGAAGTCGAAGGTCAGTGATGAGATCCCCAGTGCTTCAATGGCGGACATCGCATTCCTTCTCTTGATCTTCTTCTTGGTGACGACTGTCTTCCCTAGGGATTCAGGGCTCAGAGTTGTTCTGCCCGAGGAAGCCGAGGAAGTAGAGGTTTCCCAAAGGAACGTGCTCCACCTCCAAGTCCAGCCGAGCGGTGTTGTCGTTGTACGCTATGGGGACTCCGAAGATGAGCAGCAAATGACGCCGTCGCAGATTGAAAGCGTGTGGCGGTCGGAAGTTGCCCAGAATCCAAATCTGATCGCTGCTGTGAAGACTCATCCGGATGCGGCACATGAGCATATGATCTCCGTACTCGATGCACTTCAGCTGGCAGGAGCGGAACGCATTTCGCTCCAACTTCTTGAGGAGACTTGAGGTATGGGAATGAAAGACGGAGGGTTCGAACGGAAGACCAAGGCGTCATCGACAATTCCCTCTTCATCCATGGCCGATATCGCCTTCCTACTACTGATCTTCTTCATGGTCACCACGGTGTTCCAAAACGAGCGCGAGCGGCCCATTCAGTGGCCCTCAGCGGCTGCTACCGAGCAGATCGATGAGAAGCGGGACAACATCCTTTATGTGTGGCTGGAGCGGAATGGGGATATCTGGATCAATGACCGACTCGTCCCGATGCAAGATGTGGCTGCAGTAGTTGGACCGCAGTGGATGCAGTCGGGACAGCGACTCATTATTTCACTGAGAGCCGACGCTCTGGTTCCGTATCGGTTCGTGGATCTGGTGCAAGAGCAGCTTAAGCGGTCTGGCGCGGTGTACGTGGTGTTCGCGACAGATCTAGAGCGACGTATGACCGTGGAGAGATGATGATGAATGATCCTGCTCGTACTGAAATGTCCCAGGATATCTTCGAGACGGCGAACGATCGGTTCAAACGATCTTTCGGTTCTTGGTTCTGGGGCTCAATGGTTGTGGCGACGGTCGTGCATTTTTTTGTCATGGCGTATTTTCCGGATCTGGAGGCGTCCGACGTCACGTTTGCCATGACGGAGATCGAGGCCATCGAGCTCCCGCCTGAGATCGAGATACCGCCTCCGCCAGAGGCAATAGCGCGCCCGGCTAACCCCGTAGTGACCAGTGCGGCGATCGACACAAATGTGACGATCGCGCCGACTACCTTCGAGCAAAATCCGATCGAGGATTTGCCACCGCCCCCGGCGGATGCCGTGGTGATCGACATTGCGGCCCAGCCGACCTTCACGCCCTATGAGGTTGCTCCTTCGATTTCCAACCGGACCCAGGTTCAGGCGGCTCTGGTGCGAGAGTACCCAGCGGTCCTGAGAGACTCCGGAGTCGGTGGAACGGTGCTTATGCATTTCTTCATTGACAACACGGGGTCTCTGGAAAACGTGCTCGTGGCCGAGAGCTCGGGGTTCGAGCAGCTTGACGCGGCTGCGATGCGAGTTGCTGACGTATTCCAGTTTAGCCCGGCCCTGAACCGCGACGAGGTAGTCGCGGTTTGGATTCAGGTTCCGATTACATTTACGACCAACTGAGTACGAAGCCCGGACTGATCCGGCTACACGGTTCAGGTAGGATCTGCTAGGACCTTCTGACCGCGAAGCCCCGCCGGCCGCAGATGGCCGGCGGGGCTTCAGTATTTCTCCTCTTCAGTGAAGAAGGTAAGATACCTGACGATGTACCGACGGCTTCTGGAAGACATGTTACCCGCCGTGAGGGAGCGGCTCCAACAGGCAGCGGCTCGGGCCAGCAGGAGTCCAGATGAGGTTCGACTCGTTGTAGTCACGAAGGGACATCCGGTAGAGGCGATTGAGGCAGCGTTGGCAATGGGGCTACGTGACCTCGGGGAGAATCGCCTTGAAGAGTTGGCGGCGAAGGCGGGCCAGGTGATGCCCAGCAGCGTCAACTGGCACATGGTTGGACACCTTCAGCGGCGAACGGCTCCAAGGGTCCGTGAGTTCGCGTCTCTCGTTCACTCGCTCGACTCGATTCGGCTGGCAGAACGCCTGGAGCGGACGGCGCCCGAGGGTGTGCCTCCCCTCCGCTTGTTAGTGCAGGTGAATGTATCCGGGGAAGGGTCCAAGAGCGGATTCAGTCCGGAAGAACTGTTTTGGGCGCTCGAGCGTCTGCTTGGGTTCGGAACTCTGAGGGTGGAAGGGTTGATGACGATTGCTCCCTTCACACAGGATGAGGGGGTCATCAGGCGCACGTTCAGTGATCTGAGGGGGCTTCAGGAGGAGGCCGCGGAGAGGTTCCCGGAATTTCGCGGTAAAGAGCTATCTATGGGTATGTCCAACGACTTCGAATTGGCGGTCGAGGAGGGTAGCACGATTGTGCGCATTGGCTCGGCCTTACTTGGGGAGCGACCAGAATGATCGACCTGACAGTGCTAGACATCAGAAAGAAAGATGTCGGTAATCCAGGTTTCTTGTCCGAGTAGGTAGAAGGAGGTGTGAAATGACAAATGCAACGCACTGGACCTGCACCGAATTGTGGTGGCAGATCGACAGTTCTGCGGCATCGACGGAGCCTGAATGGTCATCACGCTCTCAAACCTGCTGATGTCCAAACCATCATCCGGACGGCGAGAGAGGCAGAACCGCACCTGGCCACGGTCATACGCGACGTGGTTATAGATCTGTAATAATCAATATAGCCAATGACTTATCCAGATTTACCGGACACGTTATTGAGCCTGGAGAACCAGGTTCTTGCTCTCTGGAAGGAGGAGGGCCTTTTCCGCCGGACGCTGGAGGCAACGAAAGGCGGTGAGCCATTTGTCTTCTATGAAGGTCCCCCCACTGCAAATGGGAGGCCGGGGCTTCACCACATTATCACGCGCACGATCAAGGACCTCGTCTGTCGTCATCGGACGATGCAGGGGTGCAGCGTCACCCGGATCGCGGGATGGGATACGCACGGGCTTCCCGTGGAGATCGAAGCGGAACAGAAGCTCGAGATTTCGGGGAAGCCTGAGATCGAGGAGGTGGGGATCGCACGCTTCAATGATGTTTGTAGGGAGTCGGTGTTTACGTACAAGGAGGAGTGGGAGCGCTTTTCGGAGCGCATGGGATATTGGCTCGACTACTCCCGCCCGTATGTGACCTTCCACACTGAGTATATCGAGTCGGTCTGGTGGATTCTGAAGGAGCTTGCGGCCCGGGGTCTTCTCTACCGGGGTTATAAGTCGGTCCCGTACTGCCCTCGGTGTGGAACTCCACTCTCATCCCACGAAGTTGCGCAGGGATATGAGGACGTGGAGGATCCCTCCCTCTATTTCTTGTGCGAGTGGGTTGATGAGTCCGGGCTCGCTGATCAAGAGAGGCGCTCCTTTTTAGTTTGGACGACCACACCCTGGACGGTTCCTGCGAACACGGCTCTCGCCGTCCGGAGCGATCTTAAGTATGTCGAGGTGGCCTGGAGGGATCGGCGCCTCATTCTAGCGGAGGCGCGTGTTGAGGCGATTCTCGGAGAAGGAGCCGAGATCCTGCGATCCTACTCCGGGGATGAACTCGTCGGTGTGCGCTACCGGAGGCCGCTCGATTTGGTGGAAGTGACCGCCGAGGATCTCGCCGCCGGGTGGAGTGTCGTGTCTGAGGATTTCGTTTCAGATGCTGATGGTTCGGGTGTGGTGCACCTCGCTCCAGCCTTTGGCGCCGACGACTACGACGCGGGCCAGAGGCATGGATTTCCCCTTCTTCGTCCCGTAGATGATCGCGGTCATTTTCGATCGGAGATTCCCTTGATAGGGGGGATGTTCGTGAAGGATGCAGACCCGGTACTCCTCGATCGACTCCAGGAGCAAGGAGCGCTCTTCCGAGTGGAATCGATCATCCACTCGTATCCACACTGCTGGCGCTGTGCGTCTCCGCTTATCTATATGGCGCGGGATTCCTGGTTCGCCGCCACCTCCGGCCTGAGAGACCGGATGCTAACCACCAACCGGGAAGTGTCGTGGCATCCGCCTGAGCTAGGCGAGCGCAGGTTCGGACACTGGCTCGCGAATAACGTGGACTGGGCTCTTTCCCGCGACCGCTTCTGGGGTACACCGCTACCGGTCTGGGTCTGCGAGAGCGATTCCTCTCACGTAGAGTGGATCGCTTCGATCGCCGAACTGGAAGAGAAGGTTGGAGACCTCGGGGAGAACTTCGATCCCCATCGACCCTACATCGATGAACTGAGTTGGGGCTGTAGAGAGTGCGGCGGAGAAATGCGCCGCCACCTTTCTGTGCTGGATGTTTGGTTCGATTCGGGTGCCATGCCATATGCCCAGTGGCACTGGCCGTATGAGAATGATAAGGCCTTTCGGAATCATTTCCCGGCGGACTTCATTTGTGAGGCGCTAGACCAGACACGGGGTTGGTTCTACTCCTTAGTCGCGATCGCCACGATGCTTGATATGGGTCTGCCGTTCCGCAATGTGATTGTGAGCGAAATGATTTTGGATGCGGAAGGCCAGAAGATGTCGAAGTCCAAGGGGAACGTCGTGGATCCCTGGGACGCGATCTCGGAATTCGGCATCGACCCACTCCGGTGGTACCTCATCACCGTGTCGAACCCGTGGATCACGAAGCGCTACGATCCTGCGGGGGTCCGTGAAGCGTCCCGGAAGTTTTTTGATACAGTAATGAATACCTATCAGTTCTTCGCACTTTATGGGAATGTCGAGGAGTGGATACCAGGGGATGAGGATCCCAGGCCATTGGAGCGGACGGTTTTGGACCGTTGGCTCCTCTCTCGGCTCCATCGGATCGTGGATGTCGTCGGGCATGAGCTTGGTGAGTATCAGTTGACGGCGGCGTATCGGGCGGTCGTGGAATTTGTGAACGAAGATCTCTCAAACTGGTTTGTGAGGCGATCCAGGCCTCGGTTTTGGGGAAACACCAACTCGCGTGATGCCCGGGCGGCTTTCCGTACCCTGTGGGACGCTCTCCTCGTCATAGCGCGGTTGTCCGCGCCGGTAACGCCGTTTTTTGCTGACTGGCTCCATCGAAGTCTGACGGGGGGAGACTCAGCCCATCTGGCTCCGTTTCCTAGCCCGGATCCCCAACTCTTGGACGCAGAGCTGGAGCGTGAGATGGCTACCGTGCGCACGCTTGTCTCTCTGGGTCGGGCTGCCAGGGAGGAAGTTCGCATTCGAGTGCGGCAGCCGCTCCGTATGCTTCATGTGGTCTTAACTGGTTCCCAAGCTCCACGCCCGGAGCTGCTCGCGGTGCTCAAAGACGAGTTGAACGTGAAGGAAGTGGTCTTCCTCGAATCTGCCCATGAGATAGTGAGACTTGTTGCTCATCCGAACTTTCGTGCTCTCGGCCCTCGGTTCCAGAAGAAGAGTGAGAGCGCTGCCCAGGCGATCCGTGAGCTCGATAGTGAGGTTCTTCGCGCTTTCCACAGCGGTGAGAGGATTTTGATCACGGTTGATGGAGAGAACGTCCAGCTTGAGTCCGATTGGCTAGAGGTGACTGAGTCAGCAACAGGAGACCTGTTGGTAAAGTCATACGATGGTCACACGGTGGTCCTCGATCCGACGCTCGATCCCGAGCTCAGGACTGAAGGGATGGCGCGGGAGTTGGTTAACCGTATCCAGCGCCTCCGGAAAGACGCGGGGCTGGATATCACCGATCGGATACGTATCAGGATTGAGGGTCCAGCTGAGGTCCAGGAAGCCGTCTCGCGTTTTGAGGAGTTCATCGCCCGTGAGACGCTCGCCCTGGAGGTGTCCGCAGGCCCGGATGACCCGGATCGCTCGTACGAGGCGGTCTTGGAGGACGAAATCGATGGATGTCCAGTACGAGTAGCGCTGAGACGGGCGGAATGACTGGCTCGGTCCCGAGGGTCCTAGTGGTGGATGCCAAGGGCGCCGGTTCGCGACTGGATACCTGGTTGGCCGGAGGCCTCGAGCTGTCACGTACCCGGGTGGCAGCGCTGATCGACGAGGGAAGGATTCTTCTGAGCGGCGAATTCCCGCGAAAATCGGAGATCGTGTCGGAGGGAGACCGGATTGAGGTTGAGCTCCCCCCCCCTCGCCCGTTGGCTGCCGAACCGGAAGCGCTCCCCCTCGCAATTGTCTACGAAGATGATCATCTCTTGGTCGTGGACAAGCCGGCCGGAATGGTCGTGCATCCCGCCCCCGGGCATCCATCGGGGACGATGGTGAACGCGCTCCTGTACCACGCAAAGAATCTCTCCGGGATTGGTGGCACACTTAGGCCGGGGATCGTTCACCGACTGGACCGAGACACCTCGGGACTTCTTGTGGTGGCGAAGGATGACTCGACCCACTGGGCCTTATCCACCGCGCTCAGACAGAGGCGGGTGCGACGTCTGTACCTTGCGGTCGCCTGGGGACATCTTCCGAAGACACATGTTCGCGTGGACGAACCGATCGGGAGAGACCCACATGATCGCAAGAGAATGGGGGTTGTGGAGGATGGACGGCGGGCGGTAACGCGGATTAGGGTCAGAGCGCGATGGCGAGCTGCGGAACTATTAGACGTCGGTCTGGAAACTGGCCGCACTCACCAGATTCGGGTGCATCTGGCTCATTTGGGACATCCGGTGGTGGCGGATCGAATGTACGGTGAAGGCTGGGAACGTGGGATGGGTGGTCCTGATCGGGGTTGGGCGAAGGAGTTGGCCCGGCGGACTCCACGTCAGTTCCTTCACGCGACTAGATTGGGTTTTCAGCATCCGGCCAGCGGAGAGTCGATGAGATTTCGGTCTCCTTTTCCTCCGGACCTCGAGGCTGTGGCGGGTTGGGCGCAAGAACCCGACCCGGAAACAGGAGGGCCACGAGATGACCGGATGGGGTGAGTGGCTCTAGATGTCCGATTGCCAGAGAGAGGTCACTAGGCTGGAGGGGATTTCTGACGTCTCACTGTCAGAAGTGAGGGGTCTGACGGGTGTAGACGATCGCAAAGCGTTCGAGGAATCACTGCTGAACATCCTCGAGCAGCTGTTTTCCCGCGATGCGCATCCATAGGACGGAGGATTTGAAACGGGAGATCGTAGGATGGAGTTTGACTCACGCTTGACCTCCGACAGCTTGGGGATAGGGCTGGCGAACCGGATCGTTTCAGTGGTCGCATGCATGAATTTGGCCCTCGTCACGAAGGCCGAGGGGTCCTGACCACGCTTTCCCTAGTTGTGGCGCTCCTTTTTCAGGTGGCCCCTAGCCAGGGATCTCAGGTAGTGCCGCAGTTGCCTTTGAATCTTCCAAGGAGAGAACAGGTTCGGGTGCTCTCGCCGGAGGCGGCACCCCATAGTGAGCGCATCTATGTGTTCTACTGGTCTGGTGGTGAGAGTCAGGCACGGCGGGCAATCGAACTCCTCGAGAGACAGGCACCCTTGCCAGGGCTTCCCGAGACGGTCCCAAGCCGCGTGCTTTTCTACCTGGCCCCGGACGCTGTGGTCTGGGGCTTCCTTACGGGCGGCCAGGTCCCTGATTGGGGTGCTGGGGTTGCAATGCCAGTGCGGCAGATGGCAGTCATTCCGCTGTTCGAAGCCGCTGTTGGTGGTCTGCAGGACCGGGACAGGACGATACTCCACGAGTGGGCTCACCTCGGTCTTCATGAATACCTCGATGGGCTGCGGGTCCCACGCTGGTTCGACGAGGGCTATGCGCAACGGGCTTCCGGAGGCTGGAATGTTCAAGAGGCATGGAGGTTGCGGCTGGGACTCGCCCGTGGTGGTGCGCCATCCCTCGACTCTCTCAATCTCGATTGGCCACGTGGGAGGACCGGAGCGGAGTTGGCCTACCTGCTCTCGGGCTCAGCGGTCGAGTACCTGGTGTCCGAGACCGGAGAGCGAGGTTTGGATGTGTTTCTCGGTAGGTGGCGTGAGACCGGAGACTTCGAGGAGGCGTTCCGAAGAACGTTCGGTTATACGACCGGAACGTTTGAGACGCGCTGGACTGAGTACGTGCGTCGGCGGTATGGTTGGATCCTCATGTTGACGCAAACGGCAGTGTTTTGGGCGTTTGCCGGGCTCGCCCTACTCTTGCTCTCTCAACTGCGTACTCAACGGAATCGCGAGCGGATCGCGCAACTGCGCGCTTCTGAGCCTCCTTCCTGGCCCGCGTACTGGAAGGGTCCTTCCTAGTCCACCTGTCAGCAGGTTCCGCTCTGACGCTCAGGCCTGAGGCTGAGGTTGACCACACCCTGGGACTAGGGGTAGCATTCCGACACTATGAGTCGGAGACACAGGCAGCGACACCGGGACGCTGAGGCCAACCGCCCGCCAACCAAAAAGGTTGGGGGGCGGGACGGTCTTCACTTTACGGTTTGGACGGGC
>Ga0310121_10003830_pt1 | contig 13577 bp, 13 predicted proteins | sample CB27_Tmax_986_MG_FD_203504 | JGI IMG/M metagenome (GOLD analysis project Ga0310121, IMG submission 203504) | Marine microbial communities from Western Arctic Ocean, Canada - CB27_Tmax_986 | ecosystem: Environmental > Aquatic > Marine > Oceanic | place: Canada: Western Arctic Ocean | collected... | reverse complement strand
CGATGAACGACAGCGAGACCCCAGAACCCACATCGACGGCAACTGATGACAGCGCATCGCCCCGTCGCGCAATCCGACGCGACAACACGTTCGGGACTCCTGAAGAGGACGCGTTTCGCCGCGACTTCACGATCAATGCTCTGTTCTACGATATCTCGACGTTTGCCATTATCGATTATGTTGGCGGCATGGATGATCTTCGAAACCGGCTCATCCGATGCATAGGGAACCCGGATGAACGGTTCATTGAGGACCCAGTGCGGATGCTGCGTGCAGTAGCGTTCGCCGCACGTCTCGATTTTCGAATCGACGCGCCAATCCGAGACGCGATCTCACGCAACCACACCGAGATCAAGCAGGCGTCGCCAGCCCGTCTCATCGAGGAACTCTACAAGTTGCTTCGAAGCGGGGTGTCAACTAAAACATTCAAAGAGCTGTCGAAGAGCGGGCTGCTTCAGCACATCGCACCTGAAGTCGAAAAACGGAAGTCGGCCGACTTGTGGCGCTCTCTTGACGCACTCGACGCATATCGATCACAGTTCGCGAAAGCACCGGATACGCTCTCGAACACGATCTTGCTCGGCAGCCTTGTGGTGCCGGTCAAAAAGATTGATTTAACTCCTCGCCGGCGGGACGACCGATCAATCGGCGTGTCACTTGGGCAACTGCCTGTTGCTCGGCGGGACGTCGATCGGCTCAGACAAACCCTCGTTCTACAATCTCGACTCACGGACCCTGATCTACCATCGCGTGCCGTGCACGGCATTCTGACACGTCCCAGCTTTCCCGATGCGCTGACGTGGCTTGCGATTCACGGGAAGAACACGGAAGCGGTGGCTCACTGGAGCAAACTTTCAGCAAAAGGACCGGGGCCGCGCCGTGAGAAACGCCGTCGGCGTCGCCGCGGCCTACGTCGACCGCCTCAAGCCGAGTAGCCTACACATCCTGGGGCCGCGGCTGCCTTAGCAGAGTTGACTAAAGGTTGGGGAGTGGAAGGGGATCGGCAACCTACCCGGTCAGCAGGATACCGGTCACCTTGAAGAACGACAGCCCGAACCCGATAATCGTCAGTACAATCAGTATCAGGGCAGCAAGTAACACGCTCGTGCTCTCACGACGCTCGTCGCTGAACCCCATGAGGTGGGCCGCCACCCACCCGCCGGCGAACCCGCCACCGTGAGCCCAGTTGTTCACGCTCGGCATAACAAAACCGAAAATCCCAAGGATGATGGCCCACTGCCACAGCTGCTGAGTCATCATCGACGCGCCGCGCTTGCGACCATAGACGATCAGCGCGGCGAGCAGTCCGAAGATCGCGCCGGACGCACCGATCGTCGGCACGCCGGACATGACGTTCGAAGCCATAAACCCTACCACTCCAGACGCGTTAAAGAGGACGAAGGTTCGCGCCGGACCGAATACCTCGGTCGCCGCCGGGCCGAGATTGCGGATCCACATCATGTTGAAAAAAATGTGCAGGATCCCGCCATGCAGGTAGATAGCGGTTAGCATCGTCCACCACCATCCGAGCTGCCATGCCACGCCGCCGGTCATCCCGAGCTGGTAGAGTGCGCGTCCGCCTGGGGATAAGATCGACAGTATCCCGCCGCCTTGCACGATCGCCTCCGGCTGCAGCAGCAGCGCCAATGCATAGAGAGTCACGGACGCACCGACGATCAGAGTGATTAAATCGAGGCGGACGCCGATCACTGTGCGGAGCACAGGTGCCCAGCCAAAAAGCCCGGGCCGCCAAGCGCCGCAGAAGGGGCAGGTTTCTTCGTTGATACCGACGAGTTGATTGCACTGGGCGCAGACGACCGAGCCCTGAACTTTCCGCACGTTACAGCGTACTACGGACTACGGATCAAGATTCCTGAGGCTGTAGTTCCGCTTGCTCGATCGTCTTGTACGGCTTCGCGAGCCGGCACTTCGTGAGCACCCAGATCACCGGCCAGGCCGGATCGATCTCGCTCCAACGACGTGACACGCTGAACTTTGGACTCCGTTGAAACGCGTGGTGGTTGTTGTGGAGCCCTTCGCCGGCGGTGAGCAGCGCGATCAGACGGATATTGGTTGCGGTGTTCTCGAAGTTCTTGTACCCAAGGGTGTGGCATAAACCGTTGATCGACGGTGACAGAACAAACACATACGCCACACCGTGAACCGCTGCGGCGAGGAGCGCCCAGCCAACACCAATGATCGTGCTTAACGCCACGATGCCGACGAACGGTCCCGCCACACCGTAGCGAAAGACGCGTCGCTCCCACCAATCGTCCTTAAGATCTCGCGTGTACTTCTCAAGCACAGTCTTGTCTTTCGCCTCACGCACATAGTGAAACACGTTGCCAAGTTGCACCGACCAAAACCCCTCGAGCTTCGGGCTGTGTGGATCGCCTTCCTCATCGGTAAAGGCATGGTGCTTACGGTGAACCGCGACCCACTCGCGGGTGTTAATGCCGGTCGTGATCCAGAGGCAGGCTCGAAAGATCCACCCGACCACGGGATGCAGGACGAGCGCACGGTGCGTGGCGGCACGGTGCAGGTAAATCGTGGTCGTGAAGACCGCGACCTGCAGCAACACCATCGAAATCACCAATGAAATCAGTAGTGACGTAAGCACTCAATCCTCCACTCTCGCCTCGATTTTACGGGTTGCCCTACCATGGCTTCCACAGCGGTCCGTTTCGTAGCCGAACGTCTCGCACATCATCCACTCATGCGCTCGAATTCAGCCATAAACGATACGAGCGCATCGACCCCTTCTTCCGGAAACGCGTTATAGATCGAAGCCCGCTGCCCGCCGACGGATCGATGTCCTTTGAGCCCGACCAGGCCGGCAGCAGCCGCTTCCTGCACGAACCTCGTGTCGTGCTCCTCGCTCGGGAGCCGGAAGGTTACGTTCATTCGAGAGCGGCTTTGCGAATTGGCCGTACCGTGATAAAAGTCGCCGCGATCGATGGCCGCATAGAGCGTTTGCGCCTTCCGTTCGTTACGCCGCGCCATCTCCTTGAGGCCGCCGTTGCCGAGTAGCCATTTCATGACGAGACCCACCAGATAAACGGCAAAGACCGGCGGGGTATTGTACAGTGATCCGTGATCCGAGGCCGTCTCGTATCGCATAGTCGTCGGGAGAGTGTCCGGCGCGCCCCGGACAAGGTCGGCGCGCGCGAGAACGAGCGTCACGCCGGCGGGCCCAAGGTTCTTCTGTGCTCCAGCGTAGATCACGCCGTGGCGCGCCACATCGATCGGGCAGCTGAAGAAGTCGGAGGAGGCGTCGCTCACTAGAGGCACATCTCCGGTGTCAAGCATCGTCGGCCACTGGGTCCCGTAGATGGTGTTATTCGAGGTTACGTGAACATATGCGGCGTCCGGTTGCAGGTCCAGCTCGCGAGAATCGGGTATCCGTGCGAATTCGTCACGCTCAGTCGTCCCCGCCACCCGCACCGCGCCGAACTTCTTCGCCTCGGCGAATGCCTTCTTCGACCAGGCTCCAGTGAGCACGTAGTCGGCAAAGCCTCCGGCCGGTAGAAGATTCATCGGGACCATGGCGAACTGCTGGGTTGCCCCACCCGACAGGAACAGAACTCGGTAACCATCCGGGATACACGCGAGCTTCCGGATGTCTGCCTCGGCCGTCTGGATGATGCGCTCGAAGGTCTCCGACCGATGACTGATCTCCAACACCGACATGCCGACACCCGGTAACGACAACAGGTCTCGGCGCGCCTCCTCCAGCACTGGTTCCGGCAACACGGCCGGCCCAGCGCCGAAATTAAAAACCCGTTCAATGCCCATCGTGCAGTCGAAGGTCGTAATCAAATTAGATGGATCAACAGGCCGTCTCTGAGCTTTGGTTCGAACCACGTCGATTTTGGCGGCATGATGTCGCCCGCATCCGAGATCGCCAGCAGCTCCGTGAGTGTAACGGGCGCCAGGGAAAAAGCAACAGCGGCTTGTCCTGAGTCGACAGCCTGTTCGAGCATCTGCACGTTGCGAGCACCGCCGACGAATGTCATTCTCGGGTCGGTCCGCACGTCGGAAACCTTTAGTACTGGGCCCACGATCTGATTCTGCAACACGGCCACATCGAGACGTGACGACTCGCGCGTGCCGGCGTAAGGATGCCGTGCGGCAGCTAGCTCGATCCCATACCAGACCCCCGCGAGATACATCGCCACCTGCCCCTTCGGCGGTGTTGCGTCGACCCTCGGCCGCACAGGAAATCTAGCAGCGATCTCCTCGAGTAACCGCTCGGCAGTGAGACCGGCTAGTGTCGCCACCGTCCGGTTGTAAGCCAAAATTTGTGTCTGGCTGTCCGGAAACGCCACCCCCAAGAACCCACGTGCCTCATCTTCGGACGCGTTACCGATTGAAGTCGCTAGTTCGTCTCGGACGCGCGCAGCGCTCGCGATTCGGTGGTGACCGTCGGCGACATACAGGGCCGAGAGGCGCTCGAACCCGGCGATTGCCAACGCTTGATCCGACCGGTCAAGCCGCCAGATAGCGTGACGCACACCATCAGGCGCCGCGACGTCGAAAAGCGGCTCCAACCGACACGCGCGGCGCATCAGATCATCAAGTTCGTCGGTGGCGCGGTAAGTCAAAAATACGATGCCGGTCTGTGCGCCAACGGCCAGCATGTGCCGCGTCCGGTCGTCCTCCTTGTCTCGTCGCGTTCGCTCGTGACGCTTAATCACATCACGGTCGTACTCATCCAACGAGAAACATCCGGCGAGCCCTGTTTGCTCGTGATCGCCCGCGCGCAGCCTGTAGAGATACAAGGCGGGCTTGCCTTCCACAACGAGGGGTGCTGCTACCTTCAGAGACTCCAGATTCTCGGAGGCCCTGCGATAGACTTCGTCGCTGTATGGATCAGCTCCTGGCGGCAGATCGATTTCTGCGCGCGTAACGTGGAGAAAGCTAAGCGGGTTGCCTGCCGTAAGGGCGCGCGCCTCTTCCGTGGACACGATGTCATAGGGCACCGCCGCGACAGCCGAAGCCGCCTCGGGCAAGGGGCGGAGCGCGTTGAAGGGACGGACAATTGCCACGCTGGGAAGAACGTCAGTTTATAGGAGTTAATGCCAACTGTGCAGCCGTCACTGCGTAAAAATGCGGCCGACGTCGACTGGCCGCGACGGCAATTTCATTCGACGGAGCGCTCGCTCGCGGACTTCGTGGAACTCCGCGAGGTGCTCTTCCGGCACCGGATCGCCGGGGGGCAGGTTCCGATGCTCGATGAGCGGGTTCACGAACGTGCCGTTCTTGCGCATTCGAAAGTCGAGGTGCGGGCCGGTTACTAGACCGGTAGCCCCCACCCGACCGATTATCTGCCCTTGCACGACGCGAGAACCCGTGCGCATCCCGGTCGCGAACGACGACAAGTGTAAATAGTACGTCTCGTAGCCATTCGTGTGGCGAAGTCGGATCATGTTTCCAGAACCACCGCTTCGAGCTGCCGAAACGACGCGGCCATTGGCAACGGCAATAACCGGGGTTCCGGTTGCGGCACCGTAGTCAACACCTAGGTGCGGGCGATGATTTCCGAGCACGGGATGCAGCCGTCTATAGGAAAACCGTGATGTGACTCGCGGCTCGAACCGGAATGGGGAACGGAGAAACAGCCGCTTGAGAGAGCGGCCTTGCTCATCATAGTAGAGCGGCTCGTCGTCACCGGGAAGCTTGTAGCTAAATGCCTGGAGACGCCGGCCGTCGTTGTGGAACTCAGCCGCAAGGATGTCCCCATAACCGGAAAACTCGTCCTCGCGAAGGTATTTCTCGAACAGCACCTCGAAGCGATCTCCGCGTCTGAGATCGTTGCTGAAGTCGATTTCTCCGGCGAACACCTCGGCCATGCGGATTGCCAGCATCACCGATTCGCCACCCCCATTGATGGCTGACACCAGCGACGAGTGTTGCCCGTCTATGGCGCCGCGCAAAGCAATCTCTGCGCGCTCCTTAACGTAGGGAATCAGCTTGGCGTCGAACGCCCGAACCGCTCCACTCTGGTTCGTCACCCGTAGGAACTGATCATTGTCGACGTGGTACTCGAACCGACGGAGCGTCCCATCGTCATCCAGCACGAGCCGATACAGGTTGCCGGCCCGGATCCGGCGTGGATTAAAAACCGGACGGATAGCCTCGATCAAATTAAACGCCATCTGGCCGTCAAGAGCGTGCGCGCTCAGCAGACCTGCCAGCGTCGCCCGGCGTGGGATGACCTCCTCGATGATCTGGATGTCCGATCGAAGGAAGATGTCAGAACCGCTCGAAACCGGAGCCGGTGCCTCTTCGACACATGCGGTTAATAGCGACACGAGGAACATCAGTGCGTACAAATTCTTGCAGCGCATAAACATCGACCAAAAAATTGTAGCATACCCATCTAGCCGATCAGGCACTTCCGGATCCGCTGAGTTTCAGTGATGGGCAACCTTACCCGCGGGATCGATCAGCACGGTCGACCGACGGACCCCAACCGTCGCGCGGCATAGAGATTGTTCTCTCCCCAGGCTTCGTACCGCTCCATGGTCTTGTGTGTCGGGTCGGACAACAGCGTGACCCTTTGGTTTATGTTGCCTGATGAAGACGCGATGAAGGTCAGGGCTGCCTGAACTGCAACCGAGCACGAGGGGGCCGAGCTTACGAAAGGCGGAGATCTCTTTGGTGAACTCGAAAGCTTCCTTCGTGCACCCCGGCGTGTCATCCCGAGGATAGAAGCAGAGGACGACCCATTGGTCCGCATAATCGGCGAGGCTGACGGTCTGACCGTCCTGATTCATGAAGGTAAGTTCGGGCGGATTTTTTCAGACGGCGATCATTCAATGGTTCCGTTCATCCATTCCGTATTCCAATCGTTAAGCGAATGATTCGATGCCTCGTTTAAAATCTTAGTCAGACGTCGATCCAAATCGGCGCAGAGCGGCTACTGCTCGGTTCCACGCTGCCAATGACCGCGGCGTCCTCGTATCCGAGCATACGCAACTCCGCCACACACAACGCGGCGCGATCGGCCGGCACGCTGGCGAGTAGCCCGCCCGCAGTCTGCGGATCGAAGAGTGCTAGGTAGCGTCCTTCCCCAGCCGCCACCTCCTCGACGTTAGCCACGGCCCGCCGGAGACGAAAGTTTTGGGGCTGGAGCGAGCTGAGAAACCCCGCAGCGATGGTCTCTCGCGTGCCATCCAGCAGCGGAATGGCCGACAGTTTCAGCTGCACATCGACCGCGGAAGCTTTGACCATCTCAACGAGATGCCCCAGGAGCCCGAAGCCGGTGACGTCGGTACAGGCCGTAGCACCGTGCCGTCGCAAGCAGACGCTGGCATCTCGGCTCGACTGCAGCATCGACCGAATGGCGCCGTCGATCCAGCGGCCCTTCGCGTGTAACTGCATATGAGCCGCAAAGAGAGTCCCAGTACCGATAGGCTTCGTCAACACGAGACGATCGCCCGCTAGCATCCCCGCTTTACGGAGAATCTGGTCAGGGTCGATGATGCCGCTGAGCGACAACCCGAGAGTTAGTTCGGCGCCTTCCATGGTGTGCCCGCCGACAAGCGCGGTACCGGCGATGTTCAGGACGTCGACAGCCCCTGTGAGCAACTCCTCGAGGAGCTCTTCCATCTTCGCCTCAGTGCCGAAGGGAATCGTCGCGACCGCGAGCGCAGTGCGTGGCTCGGCACCCATCGCGTAGATGTCGCCCAGGCAGTGGTTGGCGGTGATCTTGCCGAAGATAAACGGGTCGTCGACGATCGCGCGGAACTCGTCGATGGTGCGCACGGCAACCTTGCCGGGCGGCAACCGCTCAACCGAGGCATCGTCCAAGCCTTCGAGGCCGAGCACCACATCATCCGGCCGTACCGGCGCAAGCCGCGCGAGGACACGATCGAGGATAGCCGCGCCGACCTTCGACCCACAACCGGCGCATCGCATCGCCGCCGTCGATAACTCACTCACTGCCTCCGCGGGGACGAGTCGCTCCAAATCTCTCGTTACGGAACCGGACTCCATCGTGGGCAGATCTCTAAACTTTGTCATGAACCGGCGATCGATCCAGTCCTTCCAAGTCCAGGCCCAAGCTCCAGCCACAGACCAGTGACCACGGGAGGCAATAGCATATCGATCACCCGTGGTGATTAGGCTCAGGAACTTCCGCTGCGGTATGAACGGCTCAAGCGGATCGCCGACGAGCGCGCGCCTCAAGTTCGCTTCGAGCGGCTTCCCCTGCCTTACGGCGAACACACCAGCCTTCTCGCGCGGATGGTTTACCACCGCCGCGACGTCCCCGACGGCAAACACACCGGGATGCGAGGTTGACTGCAGCGTGTCGTCGACCCGGATAAACCCTTGCTCATCGGTGTCGAGGCCAGCCTCTGCTGGCCAGCGCTGCGTGCCCGCCTCTGTCGCCCAGATCAATTCGTCGATCGCAAAGGCCTCTCCCTGCGCCGTCTGGACCTCACCGGTCGAGACGCTGCTGACAGCCGAATCGAAATGCAGTTGCACACCGCGTTCCCGGAGCACCTGATGGAACTTGGTTCGGACGAACCAACCGTGCGTAGGTAGAATGCCTTCGACGGCACTGAAAATATGAAACTGTGGTTCGCAATCGGTTCGGCCGTGCTCCGCAAGTAGCCGGGACAGGGCGTACTGCATCGCGAGCGTCACCTCCACGCCGGCGGCCCCCGCACCGACCGTCGCGATTTGCAGGGAACGCTCGGCCGCGAGCACCCGCGCCGTTAGCCGCTTCCACCGGTCAAGCAGCGAGCCAATCGGCTTTACTGGAGTCGCGTGTTCACCCGCACCTGGTACATCAAGGATCGGAGTGACCCCAATGTCGATCGACAGCACGTCGAACGAAACTGGCGGCCGATTCTGGCATAGCACCTTCCGATTCTCAAGATCGAGCCCGACCGCCTCGTCGTGATAGAGACGCGCGCCGGCAAAGCGCGACAGCGGCGCCAGATCGATGTGGATGTCGTCGAAGTTATAATGGCCTGCGATGAAGCCTGGCAGCATGCCCGAGTACGGCGTGTGAATGTCGCGTGCAATCACGGTCAGCCTAACGCCAGGCATCCGCTTCATCCCGAAGCGCCTGAGCACGAGGACATGAGTGTGTCCGCCGCCAATCAGCACGAGATCCTTCACGACCGGCATCTGTGCGTCGTTCATCACATACCGTCCGCCGCCCAAGCCAGCGTCCGGCCGACCGCCTCTTCGAACACCGACGGGTCGGGAAGCAAACTCATTACTAGGAACGCCTCACGGGGAAAATCGTAGAAATATCCTGGGTGTACGAGGACGCGCTCGTGCTCTAGCAGCTCTAGTATGAGCGTCTCTTCAGATCGCGTCGCGGGCACGTGCACAACAGCGTACCACCCACCTTCGACCTCTAGAAGCTGCGCGGCCAGGTGCCGGCTCACTAGCGTTTTGAGCGTGGCGTGGTTTTGCCGGACCCGCGCGGCAATCTGTGCGGTGATTGCAGTGCCGACATCCAAAATTGTCGCGGCCGCCAGCTGCACGGGTGTCGCCACCGACAGATAGGTGTCGGCAATGACCTCGAGACGTTTCAACGCCTGGTCAACCAACGCCGGCGGCCCCGACGCCACAATCCATCCCAGCTTGAGTTGCGGCAGACCGACTGCCTTGGACAAACCTCCCAAGGTGAAGGTCAGCACCTCTGCGGGACGGTCGAGCACGCTCGGACCTCGGTTTCGGTCAGCGATCGGGTACGCACCAAACACTTCATCCGCGATCAAGGCTAGATCACGCTCGCGGCTTACGGAGACCACGGCCTCTAAATCTCGGGTCGAGATATATCCACCGGTTGGGTTGTTGGGGTTGACGACGAGGATCGCGCGCGTGCGAGACGTGAGACCAGCCCGAAGACTGGGGAGGTTGATCTCCCAGTGACCGTGGTACTCAAGAGCGTAGGGAACGGCCTTGATCCCCTCGAATCGGGTCAAGTGATCGAAGAGCGGATAGCTAGGGCTGGGCACCAGCACTGCGTCGCCGGGGTCGCACAGTAGCTTGAAGAGGTTCGCATAGGCCTCGCTTGTACTCGACGTCAGAACAATCGCTGGTGGCTCCGCGGCGAAGCCTTGGCGCCGCAGGTAGGCGGCGACAGCGCCACGTGCAACCGGGAGTCCGAGCGGCGCCGGCTCGTAGATGAAGGCGCGGGAAGAATTCAGCGGCCCCAAAAGATCGTCCGGATAGCGCAAACCGACTCTGGTTGGGTTGGACTCGGTGAGGTCAATCAGTTCGGCACCCGAGGAGCGGAGCAGCGATACGGCGCGCGCTACCCGGTTCGGCACCAAACGGTTGGGACCTCGGGACGAAAACATGCGTCAGAGAGCATACATGGGACGGGCACCAGCCCAGCAGCGGATTCGTCTACCACCCGACCTTCGGATACGATCAGGGGCTCACACGGGGGCCGACACCCCCGTCCTCGGAAATCCGATAATTGGTGTTTCGCTGAGAGCACTGCAGGTTCATAGGGAAACGGCACACCAGCCGGAGCGAGAAAAATCGCACCGATGCAACACTGCAAAAAGATCATCCTGGCGACACGTTTACCGAGATGGTCGACAACGCGGGCGATTTCATTGAGATAGAGATCGCTTTCATCCCGATCTGTATGAAATGAAGGAAAAGTCCCTCAGTCGACGCAATGACCTGAACTGAAGGCCGAGTCCTCGCGGCGCCTGGGGGACATTCTCTATCCAGTCGGCCCGGATGTACATGGCGCTCAAGGGACATGGCGGTACCGTCCGGTATGTGACACTGCCGCACGAATCGCACGGCTACGCCGCGCGCGAAGCGATCCTGCACGTGATCGCCTAAATGCTGAATTGGTACAATACACACCTGCGAAAATATGAATCAAACAGCCCCTGAGGACCCAGCGTGCGTTAAAATAAAAGGCTGGAATGTTCGAATCGAAAGAAAAGGATTGTTATGTCAGGAAATACGCACGAATTCACGGATGGCAATTTCAGCGCATCGGTCATGAAGTCGACCGTTCCGGTCCTTGTGGACTTCTGGGCCGAATGGTGTGGACCTTGCCACATGATTGCGCCCACCGTCGAGGCACTCGCGGCGGACTATAACGGCAAGGTGACGGTCGGCAAGCTCAACATCGACCAAAACCCAGAGACACCGTCGCAATTCGGGATTCGGTCTATCCCAACGCTGCTGCTGTTTAAAGGTGGCGAGGTGGTCGAAACGGTCGTTGGTGTCGCGGACAAGGCCCGCCTGCAATCGGTCCTGGATAAGCACCTCTGAATATATTCATCGCCAAGGATCGAGCTTGAGGGCAGGAGCCCACTCGACCTCAGGATTCGATGGACGAGGTGACGGCTTCGGTGACCATGCGTTCAATCGCGGCGTCGACCAGCCAGTCAAGCTGTTCTGCCGCGCTTCGATATGCGCGCCGCGAACCGCCGCATGAATCGTCAGTGGTCCGCCGATCCATGGTCAGGATGAGGTCTACCTCCGCATCCCAGGTCACCGACCTAGCACGGTGTGTGTTGATGTCGAGCCCAAACGTCTCGTGCATCACCTCGACCGAACCAGCGCTCAGAAAACTTCCCTCGTAGGCGATCGTGCCAGCCGACTCCACCTCAAACTCCGCGAGGGTCCATCGCCAGTGCAACACGCTACGGCCGAAGAGTTCTCTGGGTTATCGGCCATCGGTGCCACAAACCGTCAAACAGACGACGCTGACCGGCCTCGCTATGAGTGCAGCTTTCTGATGAGAACTGGCACGACCACTGGAGGCAGGTCAACCCACCAGCGTGTCTCGGTTGCGGGCATACACCTAGAGCGCCCGAGTGGTCTAACCGCAAAGATCAAGGAAGCGTGTATGTTCGATGTCGGACGACGCAACCTTGGTCACAGCAGCTTACTGAATGACGGTTCCATCGGCTTTAATTACGAAGGTGAGTACGCCTGGACCGATGACGTTGGTAACCTCGACGCCGTTGACAAAAACGCCCATTCTAACGTGCCCTTGGCTAAATATATTCCGGGCGCACTCGTTCTGGTCGTGGACCGTCATCGTATTCTGAACACTAGCTGGCACATCGTTGAAGTCTGCGCTGAATACATTGGGCCCCGTCTCTTGAAGCAAGACCACGACGTTACCACGCCAACTGGGCCGCACGTGGCTCGCCAACCCTTCCAGCTCGTCGAGACAGTTAAGGAACCCTATGTTGAGGTCCGCGGGGGGGTCCGCAGGGACGCTACGTAGCACGAGAGCGGCGTCGACGATAGGAGATGGAGCGACCCCGCGGGGCATTTCGTCACACTGCGTAGCGAGCGAGGCGAGCGCGGGAAGCAGAAACCAGTAGCGTCGAAGCGCGGTCAGCATCTCGTGTCACCGCCATCTGCAAAGCTCTTAGAATTCGTTAAAAAACTAGAATGCGTCATGCAGAAAGCTCAAAAAGTGAGCACGCACCCTTAAGCATATCCCGAAATTGCCGATATACACGAACGAACACTTCCCAAGAACTGTCCGTGGAGGGAACGCGTGCTCAAACTAAGGTGGTTGATTATCTTGATCAGCGTTGCACTCATCTCCGGCCTGGCCGGCCTCACAGCGGGTGTGCTGCTGATACCGTCTTCCGGGGACGAGACTCGACGCCAGCTCTCCGGCTTCTTCGAGCAACACGCTTACATCATCGAAAGCCTGGAGCACAGCCAACAGGCGTTGGCGGATGCATTTGAATACGTGCGCGTCAGGGTAGTGCCAGAGACAGACGCCAGTTAGTCATCAAATCCCGTCTTCAGATCGTTCAGCCGGACGCCTGCGCTGTCGTCTAGGGTCGTAACGTCATAATTGTGACGCAGACAGGAATGGGCCGAGCGCGAAAACCGTTCCGCTCCGTTGCCATGTCCAATAGCATGATACCCATGAGCCCGATGCTCGAGGACCTAAAGTCTGCCACGCGGCTCCTCTGGAAAGACAAGAGTTTCACCGCCACCGTCCTCTTGACACTGGCCCTCTGCATAGGCGGCAACGTTGCCATCTTTACCGTCGTCTACGCGGTGCTCCTCAAGCCGCTGCCGCTTCCGGCGGCGGACCGCATCCTGCTCATGTACAACGCCTATCCTGCGGCAACGGGTGGAGACAGCAGCCGCGGCGCCACGGCCGTGCCAGATTACTACGACCGATTGGAGTCGCTGACGGTCTTCAAGGAACAGGCGCTCTACCAAGCGAGCGGGTTCATGATTGGTGGCTCCGGCAGCGCCGAACTCGTCCGCGGACTAAGTGTGACGCCGTCGTTCTTCAGACTCGCGGGGGTTCCGGCGCGACTCGGCCGGGTCTTCGTCGATGCCGAAGGCGAGATAGGCAATGAGCAAAAGGTCGTCCTCAGCTCCGCGTTCTGGCAGCGTTTGTATGGGGGAGACCCGTCGGTTGTCGGTCAAGATCTGCTAATCAACGACCGTCCCCACCAGATAGTCGGGGTAATGCCGACGGATTTCACCTTCAGCAACCAAGACGTCCAGCTCTGGGCCCCCCTGGCCTTTAGCGCCGAACAGAAGTCGGATGACCGGCGTCACAGTAATTCGTGGCAAATGCTGGG
>Ga0310121_10003827_pt1 | contig 13580 bp, 13 predicted proteins | sample CB27_Tmax_986_MG_FD_203504 | JGI IMG/M metagenome (GOLD analysis project Ga0310121, IMG submission 203504) | Marine microbial communities from Western Arctic Ocean, Canada - CB27_Tmax_986 | ecosystem: Environmental > Aquatic > Marine > Oceanic | place: Canada: Western Arctic Ocean | collected... | reverse complement strand
ACAGACCTTGCCGTCACTGGACGGTACGCAGAACCCGCTGGGGCAATCGGAGTTTTCGTCACAGGGCGTGGTAAATCCACTGCTGCCAGTGTCTTCGGGAACATCGGGCGGAGGTGTCGTTTCACTTGTCTCTGTGATGTCAGGCGGAGGCGGTGTTCCAGTGTCTGCGTCAGAGTTGTCGGGCACGTCTTGTTTACCCGAAGTACCGTCACTTCCACAGGCGATAAGACCAAAGGAAACGACCAGAATCGTGGTGAATGTAGCCAGCTTCTTCAACCCTGCCCCCTTCGTGAGCGACCCCTTTTCAATGCAGCCAACCCGCACGGAAAACGAAGTAGGCGATAATCATACCTTTCTTTTTGGCAATGTACAACGTGTCCGATGAGCGGATTAATGACTCAATAATATTTTGTATTTTGGTGGTATCCTTACGAAATGGACAGGGGCTGCATAATAATTGGGCAGAGACTTTGGCGGGGGCGACCCCTGGGGCTTGTATCGGCTGCCTGTTACGCCATTATGGCCGTATTCCTGGCCTGCGGGGGAAATGATCCACAAACAGACCTGGATTCCTTTCCAATTGAGACGGCAGGCTTTGACTCGAATACGAACGATACGGAGACTCTGCTAAGCGATGTGCTGGTCGGCGATGAGGGGGGGCATCCAGACATTCTGCAGGACGTTCTAGGCGATCTGGAAGATTCGAGTGGCCTGGATCTCAGCGGTGGCGAACCTTCCGACTGTGAATATGTGTCCCTGGTCTTTTCGGCCGAGGACTATACGGGCAGTGGTGAAACCACGAATGATCCGCACCAGATTCTGGACATATATCTACCCACCGGTGAGCTGTCCGACGGAGGTAGGCCGGTGGTCGTATTGTTCGCGGGTGGGGGCTTTACCAGCAGTAGTACCGCGCAGGTGAACCCGTGCAATGAACTGAGTCTTGCAGTTCCGGTTCTAGCGCGGCAATGGGCCCTCGTGGTGGTCTCGTATCGGATTTTACCGGACCATCATTGGCCCGAATCGGAGGAGGATGCCCCGCGAGCCATCCAGTGGGTTCGCTACCGTGCTTCCAGCCTGGGGTTGAACCCGGACCGGATCATGGGTTACGGCCAGAGCGCTAGTGCCATCGTGGGCCTTTATGCGGCCCTGGGGCCGGATCAGAAAGATACAGCCCCTTCGGCCTCTCCCTGGGAACAGCAATCAAGCCGTATATTTGCCTTCGCAAATCAGGGTGGGGCGACCGATTGGACGATTGTCGACGCCAGCTTCAACGCCAACCATTTTGTGAGCGGAGCAACCATGGGGAACATCCCTCTGGCAACCCTCGAAGATGCCTCCGCCACCCATTATGGCTTTCGCCCGGATACGGAGCCGTTGAACCAGACCATACCCATACTCTCCATCTATCAAGGTCCGATTGGCAGCGCTCCTCTGGGGGACGAGCCGGGCGAAAAGGTGCAACATAATGCGCTTTTTGGCGAGCGACTGCACGCGAAGCTCCTGACACTCGATCCCTTTCATGCGAGCCATTCCGAATTCTATCACGATCCGAATTCGGGCGATGAGGCAATCCCCCAGGCCGAGAAGATTCAATATATGATGGCGTGGTTTGAGGCGCGGCTGGCGGACAGCGACTGAACTCAACCCTTGAGGTTCACCTGGATACCGCTATCCGTTATGAGCACGGGATAGGAACGCAAGGCGTCTTCGGCCGGGCCTTCTGTTACCGCACCATTGATCGTATAACGTGAGCCGTGGCAGGGGCAGAAGATGTCATCTTTCTTTGGGCTATAGCGGACATGGCAACCCCAGTGGGTGCAGGTGATGTCCATGGCGCCGAAGGTTTCATCCGTGCGGCGAAATACCAGGATGGACGTATCTTTCTGGGTCAGAACAACCTCTCCACCGGTCTGATTGAGCACCGGGTAGGTCGCAAAGGACAAATCGACCTGGTCCTGGTCCACCGGGACCTTGAGATCCGATGTTCGTGTCTTCAGGAATAAGGAGCAACCGCTGCCCACCGCGACAGTGGATAGCCCTACCGTTCGTAGGAAGTCTCGCCGTTTATTGCTCTGTTCGGTCATAGGATCCTCGCGATACTGTCGTAGATGCAGAGAGTATAGCCCCAATGGGATGGGCTGACGATCCTCTTGTGCATCGCCTCCGATTGGGTTAAGCCCCTTGGGACGCAGCGAAGGACTTTCACGGCATGAGTGGAGCCATGAACGAAGCGAAGATTCAACGGTATGGTGCCGAACTGTACGCCGCCTTGCGGGAACGAAGGGCGATTGCTCCCCTGCGTGAGCGCGAGCCCGATATGACCATAGAGGATGCCTACGCGATATCGACGCATCTATTGTCCTTGCGGATGGCCGATGGTGAACGGGTCGTGGGCAAGAAAATCGGGGTCACCAGCCGGGCGGTTCAGAATATGCTCAATGTGCACCAACCGGATTTTGGTTATCTGACCGATCGGATGTTGCATCAAAGTGGAGCAAAGTTGCCTATCAGTACGACGATGATCCAACCGCGTGCAGAAGGGGAGATAGCCTTTCTTCTCCGCCGGGATCTACAAGGCCCAGGGGTCACGAATGCCGAGGTCTTGTCGGCGACCGATGAGGTGTATCCCTGCTTTGAGATCGTGGATTCACGGGTCGAGGACTGGCGTATCAAGATCGAGGATACGGTAGCGGACAACGCTTCGTGCGGACTTTTTGTGCTAGGAGATCGTGGTGTAGATCCCCGTAAGGTCGATCTCGTTACCTGTGGGATGGTAGTCGAAAAGAATGGAGAGATCTTGAGTACGGGCGCCGGAGCGGCGGCTTTGGGATCACCGGTGAACTGCGTGGCCTGGTTGGCGAATACCATGGGCCGTCTAGGTACCGGGTTGAAGGCCGGCGAAATCATTTTGTCGGGCTCTCTGGTACCACTTGAACCCGTGGTGGCTGGAGACTCAATGCATTTGACCATCGGCGGCATCGGCGAAGCGTCCGTGGAATTCGTGTAGAGGAACCGCATGGACAGGATAAATATTGCCATTATTGGTTCCGGGAATATCGGTACCGACCTGTTGATAAAGGCGCTTCGTAGCGAGACGATTCGACCGGTATGGATGGTTGGGATCGATCCACAGTCGGACGGTTTACGGCGGGCCCGTGAACTCGGCGTGAAGACGACCCACGAAGGGGTGGACGGCATGCTTCCCTTTGTGGAAGAGGACGGGATCAAAATTGCCTTTGATGCCACGTCGGCCAAGGTCCATCCGATGAATGCCGAGAAGTTGGAGCCTTGTGGCGTATTGATGGTGGACCTGACGCCAGCCGCCAGAGGAAGCTATTGTGTGCCCCCGGTGAACCTGCATGAGCATGTCGGCACGAAAAGCCGCAATGTAAATCTAGTCAGTTGTGGTGGCCAGGCGACGATACCTATCGTTGGGGCTGTGCGTCGTGTGCAGCCTTTGGAATACGCGGAGATCGTGGCGACGGTCGCGTCTCGATCGATTGGCCCGGGAACGCGTAATAATATTGATGAGTTTACCCGGACGACGGCCAGCGGGGTGGCGGAGGTCGGCGGAGCGAAAAAAGGCAAGGCCATCATTGTGATCAATCCGGCGGAGCCTCCCATTATGATGCGTGACACCATTCACTGTCTCACGGAAACGGAACCGGACCAGGAAGCGATTCGGGCCTCGGTGTTGGAGATGGTGAAAGAGGTGCAGAAGTATGTGCCCGGCTACAAACTGAAGAATGGGCCGGTCTTTGATGGACGCCGTGTTTCGGTTTTCATGGAAGTCGAAGGACTCGGTGATTATCTGCCGACCTACGCCGGGAATCTGGACATTATGACCGCTGCGGCAGTTCGAACAGGTGAGATGTTCGCCCAGGAGATGATAAAGGGAAACCTTCATCTCGAACCGGTTGGATCGTGAGGAGTTGACGATGGATCTGCGTGGCCGCAACGTTCTGTTGCACGATATGAGTCTTCGAGATGGCATGCATGCAAAGCAGCATCAGATCTCTATCGAAGAGATGGTTGCGGTGTCCCAGGCCCTGGATGCGGCGGGAATGCCCCTTATCGAGGTGACCCATGGCGATGGTCTGGGAGGCGCCTCGGTCAACTATGGTTTTTCCCGGCATACGGACGAAGAGTATCTGCGAGCCGTGATACCTGGGCTGAAGAATAGCCGGGTATCGGCCTTATTACTTCCGGGCATCGGCACGATCGATCATCTTAAGATGGCCCTGGATTGTGGTGTATCCACCATTCGGGTGGCTACCCATTGCACCGAAGCCGATATAGCGCGACAGCATATCGAGATGGGCCGTAAGCTCGGTCTGGATACGGTGGGATTTCTTATGATGGCCCATATGGTGGAGCCGGAAACACTTCTCGAGCAGGCCCGCTTGATGGAGAGCTACGGTAGCCATTGTGTCTATTGCACCGACTCGGCCGGCTATATGTTGCCGAACGATGTGTCCGCACACATTGGAGCTCTACGAGAGGGACTGAACCCGGAAACCCAGATTGGCTTTCACGGTCATCATAATCTGGCTATGGGCATTGCGAACTCTCTGGCGGCCATCGAGGCGGGGGCCTACCGTGTCGATGCCTCGGCTGCAGGTCTCGGGGCGGGTGCAGGCAATACGCCCATGGAGGTCTTTGTGGCGGTCCTTGATCGTATGGGCGTGGAACATGGGGTGGATCTGTACAAGATTATGGACGTCGCTGAGGACCTTGTGGTGCCCTTGATGGACATGCCCGTTCGGGTCGATCGGGATTCTCTGATACTTGGTTATGCCGGTGTATATTCGTCCTTCTTATTATTCGCCCAGCGGGCGAGTCAGAAATATGGCATCCCATCCAGGGATATTCTGGTGGAGCTGGGGCGTCGGAAGACGGTTGGCGGACAGGAAGATATGATCGAAGATGTGGCCCTGGATCTACAAAAGGCCAAAGCAAGCGAGTCGAACCTATGAGTACATTGACCGAAGCGCAGATTGTTGAGTTGGCCGAACATCTTGAGCAGGCCGAGCTCCAGACCCAGCCCGTAGTGAAGATCACGGATCAATATCCGGAAATGGATTACGACGACGCCTACGATGTGCAAGACCGGATCCGGCAACAGAAGGAATCCCGGGGTATTCGAACTGTAGGTCTTAAGATGGGACTTACATCCTTTGCCAAGATGAAACAGATGGGGGTCGATTCGCCTATATTCGGCTTTCTGCCGGAGACGGCCCATTGCCCGGATGGCGGCGAAATTGCTACCGATGGTTTAATCCACCCCAAGGTGGAGGCGGAGGTTGCCTTTGTGACCCGGACGGTACTTCGTGGTCCGAATTGCACGGCCGAAGCGGTGCGCGAAGCGACCGATTTTGTGGTGGCCGCGCTGGAGATCATCGATTCGCGCTATGAAAATTTCCGCTTCGACCTGCGTAGTGTGGTGGCCGACAATACGTCTGTATCTCGCTATGTGTCGGGCAGCCGGATTGCTGGGATCGCCGATGTGGATTTGCGTTCCATGGGGGTTGTACTGGAGAAAAATGGTGAAATTGCGCAGACCGGCGCGGGTGCGGCGGTGCTAGGAGATCCAGCGGAAAGCGTCGCTATGCTGGCAAATATGTTGGCGGAGCGGGACCAGTTCATCCCGGCCGGCACTTTTGTGCTGACGGGTGGGATCACGGCCGCGGTCCCGGTGGAGAAAGGCGACGCCATCACGGCCCGCTACCAGGGGCTCGGAGCCATCACAGTACGATTTGTCTAATACAGGCAGTGGACCGATGACAGGCCAGAACCTTCAAATTGCGCAGCCCACAACCGCGGAACGCCGGTCCTTATGGATGATCTACTTCGTTCTATTCGCGACCCTGGGCGTATATATGCTGGTGCTGATGCATATCCGGGGTACACCGGGTTTCACCGAACGTACCACTGGGGGCGATCTGAGGATTGTTACGATTAGTATTGGGTCGGTGGCCCTGGTCGTGTTTGGTCTGAGTCTTCTGGTGGGCCGGCTAATCGGACGCAAGCTGGATCCAGCCGAGGCCTGGGAGCGTTATATTATCTGCACGATCGTGCGTTTGGCGATGGCGGAGGGTATTGCCACGTTGGGGCTGGTCTTAGGGTTTTGGGGCGCCAACCCACCGGTATTTATGCCATTTTTCATGCTGGCTACGGTGGCCTTTCTGATACATAGCCCGACCCGATCAAACTTTGACGACTTCTGCGGTCATTATAACCCGGCACCGACGGAGTCAGACGAGGGGCCGCTTCCTTGACGCCGGACTCACGCCTCGTTGCGCAGAAGAAACCAGACGCAGGAGAACAGGGTGCTGAGAAGCCAGAACCCCAATTGGGCACCCGACTGGCCGACACTGCAGCCGGCGTCAGTATAGGTCCCATTCATGCCGGCCGGCGGTGCTACCGGTACCACGCAGTCGCCATATAGCTCGATCTGACCGGGCGGGCAGGGGTTTTGCCACGAACCGACCGGGGGTGCGTTGCCACCGGTGGGGGGCGATGGGTTGTCTCCAAGATAGGTGCACTGTCCCTGGAGGCATTCATAGTCGGACCCGCAATAGCCACAGGATCCACCACAACCGTCGGTTCCGCATTCTTGATGACTACAATCCGGTACACAGTTCGCCATGCATTGGCCGACATTGCATGCTTCGCCGGCCGCACAGCTCCCGCAGCTTCCGCCACAGCCATCATCCCCACAGTCCTTAAACGCACAGTTTGGGATGCAGCTCGCCAGACATTGACCGGCCTGGCAGCTACTGCCGCCTGCACAGCTTCCGCAGCTACCACCACAGCCATCATCTCCACAATCTTTGAATGTGCAGTTGGCGGTGCAGGACGTGACGCAATGGTTTGCCGTATTACAGGCTTCCCCCGGGTTGCAGGATCCGCAGGAGCCACCACAGCCGTCGTCTCCGCATTCCTTGAAGCCACAGTTGGGAGTACAATTGGCTACACATTGACCAAAGGTATTGCATGACTGGCTTGGGGCGCAGCTACCACAGCTTCCGCCACAGCCGTCCCCACCACAGCTCTTTCCATTGCAGCTCGGACTGCACGTAGGCAGGCATTGGCTTGTTGCAGAACAGTAGTCTCCCGCAGGGCAGGAACCACAGGAACCGCCACAACCGTCCCCACCGCAACTCTTCCCAATGCAGTTCGGTGTACAACCAACGGGGGCTGCATTACAGGTTAAAGGGTATTGTCCAGACGGGTCGGCGATTTGTGGTGGGTCGATACAGCCGTAGAAGGCCCCCGACGGTTTCCAACCACATATATTACCACCGCCACAGCCTTCGATACCGGTTCCGGGGCAATCTCCACAGACTCCCGGACAACAATCGCCCCAGCCAACACAGTCGGGATCACAGCCACAGTTCTGAAAACTATTATAGTTGCCACATTGCCCGAGACAGATCCCGGAGCCGGCGTTCGCCGCATCGTTGGCGCAGTCGTAGCGACAGACGCTGTCCGTACTGGTTTCGCACCAGGTAACCGTCGCGCCATCGCAGCAGCCCTCGAAGCTGAGGATCCCACAACCATGGCCCATAAGTTCGCCTTCGGAACATTGCGCGCTGGCGGTACCACTCAGAAGGATAAGAACGAGGAGCAGGCCCAACCCAGATAATACTCGTAGTATGGCCTTGCCAGAATTAGAAAACGAGCAGCTCGAAAACCCTTTACGCTCCGAAGAGCGGATATGCCAGGTTGGGTTGGTGTCGTCGCATAGGGTCGGCATATTCGGGGTCTCCGAGTACTCGTGACAGGCTAAAGTTGCAAGTTCCGGGCCGGATATGGGCCTATAGCCACAAAAAGAACACAAACACCTGTAAATACAGAAGCTTACGCTATGTTTTCGCAGCCGTGGCGTAGGCTGTTCGACGGGTGCTGGAGACTACAGACCCCGCTATTTTGCCCCAAACCTGGTTTTGAGCGCGTGCTAATGGCAGAGGCTGGCGTCCAGACCTCGTTCCAGAAGATTCAAGGTGGATTCCGGATCTGCGTTCACCACGTCGTCGATCTCGATTAAGGGAACCTTCGTGCCGAGGTCCGCGTTGATATGTTCAATAAAGGCATTGGCCAACAGAGCGTAGCCGGTATTGGTAAAATGGACGCCGTCGAGTCCTACCAGGCCGCCGAACTTCTGGAGGCTGATCAAATGGTCGCCAATTATAAGCCCATTTTCTATGATCTCGGCGACTACATCGGTGATTCGGACGAGATGTAGCCACGAATGAAGTTGCGACTGTTCATATAGAAGAGCGTTATATGCCGCTGCCGTAGCGTCGATGGTCTGGCAACGTTCTGCCGCCTCCTGCTCGGCGGCATCGTTGCTCATCCCCGAGGCGATCAAGTCGACGATAAGGTTCTTCTTTAGATCGGCTATAGCAGGCAGGACACAGGGCCCGGGAAGATCGGCAACGAAGACTTCGGCCTGGAGCGAGGCCATATGAGCCACCAGGAGATCCAGTGTAGGTCTCAACTCGTCGACGGCTGTCATAAGAGATGGGTCGAGAACCGCTTCGTCGACAATTGCTTTAACGGCGTCGTTATACAAAAGGTCGAAGCTCAAAACAAGCGTTGGGTCCAGCGCCATGAGTTTGTCGATCTGGCTATTCTCAATGGGGTCGAGAAGGGCGGCGTACGGCTCGTAGACCAGGTGGGCTACGAATTGGGTACCGAAATTGCTGGAATCCGGGACTTCGATCATCTCTTTCAGATTGGAGCCTCCCACAGCTAGATTGTGGACCTCCATATCGGGATCTTCACGGCCGACCCAGAAGGCAAAAAAGCCGGTTTCAGGATCCGTTAGATTTGGCATCAACGCACCCATCTGGCTGACCAGAATCTGCGTAATGTCGGGAATGATGCACGCGGGCGCCTCACCGATATCCTCGGCCCGGAGGCCCGGTAGGAAATCTTCTTTTAAAAGAGGGATAGGGAAATACGCGCCGAGCTGGCGAGCCACCTGAAGAGGTGGCGCGTTGAGGCTGCCCTGGGCGCTGGGGACACCGCGTTGTACTCCCTGGGTAATACTGGCCCCGATGGCCACGACGGTCTCAAAACGTAGGTCGACGGGTCCTTGATATTCGAAGGCCTCGGACAGGAGAATGTCCGCGTCTGCGGTCTGGATTCGAATATCTACGATGCCGGGTTGTGGGTGCCCTTGAACGGACACCGTCAGACTACCGTCCGGATTTGGACTGTGGCCGTATGTCCGCACGCTGCCGAAATGTACCGAATGGATGGCGTCGAGTTCCACGGTATGGCCGCTGAGATCAAGTCGGACCGGGTGGTAGCCCGTAAGACCCGATGTGGATGGATTGGTATAGGGCGATGAGAAGGGGTCGGGTGCATCCACGCAGGCCGCCATACAAAGTAGCAACAGGCCTGAAATGAGCAGCCCCAGTTTGCAATCGATGCGAGGTTTGAAGTTCATGGAGGGCCAGGTATCAGAAATTGGTGCATAGACAAAGCGGTTTTACAGTCGTGCCCGTCTGAGGGTATCGTGTGCGCGGAGGGCTCGAATGGCCACGGAGACGGAACTGCTCGATGGAATGATTGCGGCGGCGCGCCAGGGCGGTCGGATCGCCATGGAATACTATGGCCGGTCGGGTTTTCGCGAAAAGGCGGACAGCAGCATTACGACCGAGGCCGATTCGGCGGTCGAACGCTATTTGAAAGCGACCCTTGCCGAACTTCTTCCCGAGGCGGTCTTTCTCGGTGAAGAAGAAGCGGAGCAGGAGGGCGCGGAGCGCGATCTGGCAGCCGTTCGGGCGGCGGAGTGGCTCTGGGTTATCGATCCAATCGATGGGACCGCGATATTCTACGACCAGCTGGATGCGTTCTGTGTCTGTGTGGGCCTGTTACGAAATGGGGAGCCCTATGCCGGGGCTATCGATATGCCCGCCCTCGGTCAGACCTATTGGGCCTGGAAGGGGCAGGGTGCGTTCTGGAACGGGCAGCCCATGGAAGTGCGGCGGACAGCCCCCCATCCCGATCACACCTCTATCTGTGTGTCACGGAATGCCCACCACTATATGGAGAACCGTTACCCGGGGAAGGTGCATTGCTTTGGGGCGACCGCCTACCACGCCCTATTGGTGGCCCGGGGTACGGCCCTGGCCGCCATGGCCCGGTCTCATATCTGGGATTGGGTGGCGGCGGCGGCGATTGTGCAGGAGGCTGGCGGACAGATCCGTCATTTCGACGGCAAGCCGGTGGATTGGCGTGGCATCGTCGATGGGCGGCTTCTATGGCCGCCGTTGTTTGTTGCCAGTGCGGATCTCTGGGATCCGATCGTGGGCACGATTACGTTGCGGGCTACCGATACAGAATAGTTGGTTCGCCAAAAATGAAAAAGCCCGCCGAAAACGGCGGGCTTTCTCGATTCGAAACGGCTGGAATCAGTCGTTGCCGCCCCAGGACTTCTGCAAGCCCAGTACGTAGCATGCAGCCGCACCGGTGGTGCAGAGAACTTCAAGAATACTGAAGATCTTTTTGGGGTTGCCATCGCCATCAACACCCTTAATTACGCCAGAGCTGATGAGGCCGTCCAAGAAGCCCCAGCCAACGACGATAAGAAGGCCGATGCAGATCAATTTTACGCCCTCAGTCGACAGGCCTCTTTTATTCCAGGCCATTCCCAAGACTGATAAGACAAGAAGTGTTTCTATTAATCCGAAACCCATTAGATTCCCTCCGATAAGTTGAATTTTCCCCATTTGTTTATGGAAACTGCCAATTCCCATTGAGGTTAGGGGTATAAAACCCCAACTTTGCCCCCAGCGCAAAGAATTAATCCTGTTTTCCACAGTTCTTTTGTGTGGTGTCGGAGCAAGCCGAACACGCAGCAATCTGCCTGTGGATTATTCGAGTTCCTTCAAGAAAACCCGTCGTTTTTCCTGTAGGGAGAGTCGGGCCGCCAGCCCGATTACAACCGAAGCCCGTCCGTCCGCTCCATCCAATGCGGTCGGTATATCCTGTTGGATGGCGTGCACGAAGGACTTCATCTCCGCCAGATAGGAGGCCTGGTAGCGCTCCATAAAGAAGGTATAGGGGCGTGGGCTGTGGATGCCATCGGCGTTGGCAATTCCGGTGCGATGGGGGCTGTTGTTTTCCGCCCAGGCCATGCCGCCCGAACCAAATACCTCGATTCGCTGGTCGTAGCCGTAGGTCGCCTTTCGACTATTATCGATGGTGGCAATAGAGCCGTTATCAAACTCCAGGATGGTCACAGCCGTGTCGATGTCGCCAGCCTCTCCGATGGCCGGATCAATCCGGACCGCGCCGGTAGCATAGACCGAGACCACCTCTGCCGCCGCCAGGTAGCGGGCCATATCGAAATCATGGATCGCCATATCCAGGAAAAGCCCGCCGGACACTTTTATATAATCGATGGGTGGAGGCGCCGGATCACGGCTGCTAATTCGAATGAGATGCGGATCTCCGATATCTCCGCGATGCACCTGCTCCTGGACATGGGCGAAATCTGGATCGAAGCGACGGTTGAATCCAATCTGGAATTTAACCCCCGCCTGGGACACGGCCTGAAGGGCGCGGTCGATGCGCTGCAGATCGAAGTCGATGGGTTTTTCACAGAAGATATGTTTTCCGGCCCGTGCGGCGGCTTGGATAAAGCTGGCGTGGGTGTCAGTAGGAGAGGCGATGATAACGGCGTTGATGTCGGGATTGTCGAAGAGGATATCTGGGTTGTCACTCACGTCGGATATATGGAGTCGTTGTGCCAATTCCTCGGCTGCGGGACGATGGTTGTCGACAACGCCCAGCACAGTGGCGTCAGAGATCTGGCGGACCAGATTGTCTGCGTGGACTTTGCCGATCCGCCCGGCTCCAAGAACTCCTATACCCACTGAATTCATATCCAGGCTCTCCTTCATATCCCCAGTTGACCGAGATAGTGGCGGTTGCGACGTGCACTCTCAAAGGGTGTTCCCATGCCAGGGAGCACGTCCTGCTCGACCACGATCCAACCGTCGTAGTCCCGACTCTTCAACTCCGCGACGATGCCGGCGAAGTCGACCTGGCCGTGGCCCAACTCACAAAATACACCGGCTGCAACCGCTTCAAAGTAGCCGAGTTGTTCACGCCGTGCGTGGGCGGCTACGCGGGGGCTGCAATCTTTGAAATGCACATGTTTGATACGTTCGTAATGATTGCATAGAGCTGCGAGTGGATCACCGCCCCCGTAGGCGTAATGGCCGGTATCAAGGCAGAGCCCCAGGAGGTCCGGATCGGCATGTTCCATCAAAAAATCGATCTCGTTTGGCGTCTCCACCATGCCCGCACAATGGTTATGCATCAGGGTCTGCAGGCCGGTTTCCTCGCGAACAGTTCGAGCCAGGTTATGGCAACCATCAAGGATGGTAGGCCATAGATCGGCGGGTGTTTCCCGAGCTGGTTCAATACGTCCGGCGAATTGGGTGCGCTCCGAGTCACTGCCGTTCTCATCCGCGAGAATGATGAACGCATCGGGATTCAGCTTTGCCAGCAGCTGTGCCGTCTGGAGCGCTTGTTGGATCCCTTCTCCATGCCGGGCCTTATGGCATAAGGCGACCGGGACAAAGGCGCCGACCAGGGCGAGGCCGCGGCGGTTGAGCTGGGTCTGTAATAGGTCGTGCTCGGTGGGCAAAAAGCCCCAGTCGCCCAGCTCCGTCCCCGCAAACCCGGACTCGGCCATCTGGTCGAGCACATCGGTGTAGGCGATGGGTTCACCGCTATGCTCGAACTCAAGGATACCCCAGGAACAGGGAGCGTTGGCGCAGTGGATCGAAGTCATGGCTGGATCCTATACGTGGTTCCGTTCTTTGGAACGGGCGCCCAGATAGGCCTCGCGCGCGTGGCGTACGTCGTCCTGCTCCGACACTTCGGCTACGGGGACGTCCCACCAGGATTCATAACCTCCTACCCTATGTTCTCGGTCCGTCTCGGCCACAATCACCGTGGTCTGGTCATTTTTTCGGGCCTCAGCTAGAGCGCTCAACAACTCTTCGTGATTTTGGACCCGTATGGCGTGGGCTCCGAGGCTCCGGGCGTTTTCGGCGAAATCCACGGCTACATTGTCGCCGCTTAGTGCCCCGTCCTCACCGCGATGCTGGTAGCGGGTACCGAAGCCACCACTGCCCACCGATTCGGATAGTCCACCAATGCTGGCGTAACCATGGTTGTCCAGCAGGACGATGGTGAGTTTCACATTCTCTTGTAGGGACGTCACGATCTCCTGCGCCATCATAAGATAGGAACCATCTCCCACCATGACGTAGACCTCGCGCTCGGGCGCTGCCATTTTTACCCCGAGGCCTCCGGCGATCTCGTAGCCCATACAGGAATAACCATATTCCAGATGGTATCCCTTGGGATCGCGGGTGCGCCACAGCTTGTGGAGGTCGCCAGGCAGGCTGCCGGCCGCACCAAGGACCACGTCCTGGGCTGCGGAGAAGGTGTTGATGGCACCGATGACTTCGGCCTGGCTCAAAAGGGGCTCATGACGTGTGCTATAGATCCGTTCGACCTCTCGATCCCAGTCGGTTACATAG